>Ga0207695_10003447_pt1 | contig 22295 bp, 12 predicted proteins | sample KBSC54metaG_FD_184354 | JGI IMG/M metagenome (GOLD analysis project Ga0207695, IMG submission 184354) | Corn rhizosphere microbial communities from Kellogg Biological Station, Michigan, USA - KBS C5-4 metaG (SPAdes) (version 2) | ecosystem: Host-associated > Plants > Roots > Rhizosphere > Soil...
TACCGGCATAGGTCAGCTTGTCGAGGTTGATGACCCTTTCATCACCCTGCCTGAGCCAGTCGAGAACGAAATTCCCGCCAATAAAGCCGGCTCCTCCGGAAACCAATATCGTCATTTAAATTCCATTCCTGCTTTGCTTTAAGTCGAAGGTCACGACCTTAAAAGTTACCTTTCGGTAACGATATGATAGCCGCAAAGCCACTAAATCAACGCTTTCGTTGCCAGACCTATCCTAAGAACCCATGCGCTTCAACCCTCCATAATCCCACTGTGATCCTCATTGCGTCGAGGCTCAAATGCTTGACGCCATCCCCGACCACCACCCATGAAGCTTGGGTACGGGTTGAGTCAGGGGAGTATCTTTAACGAGATCTGGATGATAATATGGGTCTTCTGAAAGAAATTCCCGCCATCGCTCAAGAAAATCGGCAACCTCGATGGCCCGTGTCCTCAAAGAACTTCTTGACGCGCTTTCGTAGTGTACGAGTTCGGCAAATGGCGTGTAAACAATTCTTAGGCCGAGCGAGCGCAGGCGCAAACACATATCGACGTCATTAAAATCCAAGGCAAAGCCTTCGTCAAATCCGTTGATGTATTCGAGAACACTCTTTCGAGTGGCGAAAACCGCACCGGTAACCATAGACCATTCGCGGTGTACCTCACCCCAATTGCCATAAGTGGGCAACGTCGACGGTTGGCTTATAAAGACATGCGCACAAGAGTCCATTACGCCTCCGGCCATGCCAACATGTTGCAGCCTGCCATCCGGATAGACTAATCGCGCGCCCACCCCACCCACTTCTGGATCTACTGCAAACGTCATCAATGACTCAAGCCAATCAGGAGTCCGGATGGTCAAGTCATCGTTCATAAGAACAACATACTCACTGTCAGCCATACGCCAAAGTTGATTCATCTTCGATGCATAGTTAAAGGGCGTGTTGGGCGCTTGGCCGGTGCGTACAATACGCACCTCAAAGGGCCACGTTCTAGACTCATAAAGCCTTCGATCGCCGGAATCGTCGCCAATAATTATGCTCAGGCGATCAAGCGGCCAGGTACTTGAGCACAGACTCTCCAGCATATTGAGAATATATGGGCGTCCACGGAGGTGCGCATCGTCCATCTCGCAGATTGCCTGGCGTGTGGGAATGACAAGAGTGACCTGTGGAAACTCGTCAAACTGTCGCACAAGCCGGAAGCTTCCCGGAAACGCCCCGTCAGCCACCGAACAGTCAGGCGCCGAAGCTTGCGCCCAGCGCTGTAACGCATGAAAATGATCATCGCCAGTACCCGAACGAAGCTCTAGATTACCATAATACGCAAAAACTTCTGTAACTCTCTCTATGATATAACCTTCCCGCAATGCAAATAGCAGTAAGTCATAGCTAAATGCGTTGCGCTCCCTTTCCTCCCACTGTTGATAAGCGATCAAACAATCGCCTCTAACAATTAGCGGCCAGCGGATGTAATCATGGGCAATAAGCTGCGTTTGATCAAACCCACCTTTCAATTCAATTTTAACGCCCTCATGGCTTGAGGAATCCCGAAAAACGGCGTCTCCATAAAAAATCTGAACATCTGGACGTGACGAAGCTTGACGTAGGCAAATATCTTCCAGATCCGGAATTATCTCGGCCGTCTGATCTGCTAAGACATACCATAATCCCTTATCGAACGAGGCCGATTGAAATGAGGGCAAGTCTTCAAATTTACCCTCTGTCGTTAGCCATACTTTATTAAATCTGACGCCTTGTCTCATTTTACTTCCAAGCTCATCAACTACTGTTCGCCATGCAACTTAAAGGAATTCGGCTAGAATTTGCTCCATACGCGCGCCTACCGCGTTGGGAGACAATTGATTGATAAAACGCTCCCTCGCCTTTTGTGCAAAACGCTTCCGAGATTCGTCCGATAAGGTCGCGGCCTTGATCAAACACTCCGTTAAGTGACCCTCATCAACCAATCCCCACGTTGTGCCGCGCCGATATGCACCATAATCTTTATCCAGCTTGAATTTTTCATATCGCACTGGAAATCCTGTCGTTTCATCCAGAAAGTCCGTCGAGCCCCCATAGTTTGTGGCAACCACGACCTTCCCTTTGCCCAACGCCTCAGCGATAGTCAGCCCGAAGCCTTCTGAACAATGGCTCGACGCGTATATTTCGCAAGTGTCCAATAGTGCGCCGATCTCTCGCGAACTCATTGGACGATTAATGACAGCGACGCCCTTCGAAGCGCGGCAAATATCAATGAACTCCTTTATGTCGGGTTCCATTAGTGAAAGGTGTTTTGTTTTAAGAACAAGGTCCCAGCCTTCGTCGGCAAGACCCGAGGCATTAAAGGCTCGCACAAGAGCGGCGGGGTTTTTCCTTATTATATAACTAGAGGCATCGAATGTATAAAGAATGACCTTTCTGGATTCATCCAGACCAATACTTCTGCGTACAGCACTTTGCTGAAGCTTCGGCGCGGCGCATGCTGATGCCTCTAATGGGTAGGGCACGACCTCAACCGGTATCCCGATTGAGTTTTTAAAGACATCCGCACAATATGAACTCGGCACCCAAATAGCATCAAGTTCGCGGGCTGCATCCGAAAATTCAGGTGGCAGTTGCTCTGATTCCCAAACAAATAACCCAATCCTCTTACGCGCCCGTCCAATGACCTCATTCTGTTCCGGGGTCAAAAGATGACCCCAACCTTCAGGATTAAGATGTATCAGGACCACGTCTGACACATCAATGAAATCAGTTCGGCTGATTGTGGGCGCTATTCGGGCATGAATATGGAATGGCTTCCTTACTGGCTCTAGATTGTATGATAGCGAGGTATGCATCAAAGCAGCAGAGTATCCCCTTGACGCAAAGCCGAGACCATTCGCGAAATTCCATGGGCCAATAAGGGTTACGTGGCGCTTTCCAGTTCGTTCTATGCCGGAGTGAGAATCGCGGAGAAGTTCGTTGGACGAAGCATTTTGCTGTAGTTTCTTACTATCTTGAAGCTTTGCCAGGCATCTATCCGCAAGAGAAATGTCATACCCGCGCTCGGATAATGCGCCTCGCCACCCCGACTTATCAACATTAGGAATGTCATCGCGTGCCGTCATAACTTTCAAGAAGGGAAAGCCCGCAGCTAGCAATTCTCGCCAATGATAGACCGTTGGGTTGTGGATCGACATCGCTTTGAAAAGCGCCTCGACTTTCATCCCCTTTGCCTGCATTTTAGGTACAAACTTGACCTCATAGTTGTTTATAACGTCATCTTTGTCGTCGAATGATCGTATTGAAATAATGAATTTCTGAAATGCAAAAGAACGTAGAGCGCTCTGCTTAATTGCGAGAAAATAACTCTGAATGTGCCAACCGCGCTCATGGTTATCAGTGAGGCCGACAATGTCTGCAGCGCTTGTGCGCACTCTCATTATCAGTTTACCGAAGTCATCCTCATTTGTCGGCCCAAATAGGCTGTCGTTCAACAGATAGACAATGTCACAACCATAAAGCGCGCGCTCCAACCGGAGAACGTGCGCCCACGCAGCGAAATCAAATCCTTTATTCTCGCGAATAAACACGGCTTTGGGAACTGTCGTTACCCATTGTTCATCGTCCTCGAATGGGCGATCAGCAGCGATCAGGAGCCAAACGTCAATACCTTGCTTCTTAAGCTGTTCAACGTAATGTTGGACATGGGGTTTTATCTTGCCATCGGGTGAATGGGTGACAAATAGAGCAACTTCTCGGCTAGGTACGCTAAATTTGATACATGCTATTTTTGCGCGAAATACTTCCTCACTTGGGATTACCGAAGGTATCGCTTTGCGCCCCTCGTCACGACCGTAATGAAGAAAATGCACTAGCGAGTGGGAGGATAGATCAGCCACGTCCTTGTTGTGGGCAAGATATTCCGAAGCACTGAACTCAGGGGATGGATCAAAATCGAACCTCATGGAGTGCTGAAGCACACCCGAGGGCGTAGAACCAGCTCCGGGATTTTCGGTTATATACCAAAATGGATCCAAATAGGCATTTGGTCGGCGCGCGTTTCTAATGTCCTGCTGAAGGAAATGCAAAAAAGGGTTCGTGTTTTTCGGGCTGCCAGTTAGATACTTCCTTCGGTACCACGTCGGATCAAAAAGAGGGTGCGGCCAGACGTCCTTTTTGTAACCCTTGGTGACATAGTGCCAAAGAGGATCGATTGTTAATTCAGGCACCTGTGATCGATAAAATTCGACATCGAAAGCATTTGACTGCCGTATTCGCCTATATGCGATATAATGGGGCGCAATGAAACGAAGTACCTTGACCGCCAAACGCCTGGCAAGCGATTTAGAGCGAAAGGCTCTGCGTGCGAGCGCCGCAGATTTTCGAGAGGCGAAACGAAGAGGTTTTGTCACCCACCAACTTGTTGACGTTTCAAGTTGAGTAACTCGATCACGCACTCTCTCCAAATTTGCGGCTTGATCTCTAACGCGATCATATAAAACCTGATTGTCTCTCTCGAGGGCTTTTTTTTGCACGTCTAACGCTGAAATTTCGCGACGAGCATCATCCAATAACCCCTGCTGCTCGAGGAGTTTTTCAGTGGCGTCGTGACGAGCGGTATCCAACAAGCCCTGTTGCTCGACAATCTTATCAGTAGCAATATTAAGCTGCCATTGGAGCGAAATCCGATGCCCCAGCGCTTGGTACAGCTCACGTATATCGTGCGTAGTGCCGAAATCCTTCCTGAAAAGAACATCCAATCCTGCAGGAATGGCGCCCATTGCAATCAAACCAAGACCGTGGCAATGGACAAATTCAAAGCTGGGATAGCGACCCTTCAGCTCTTCAAAAAATTTCCAGACGCCGAAATTTCGCTCTCTTACATTGGTATCGTGAAACAGAACAATCGCGTCATCTGTGAGCTTAGGGCTCCAGGTCGTAAAATCTTCGACCACGTCATCATAGAAGTGGCGACCATCGATGTGTAATAGGTCGATCGTCTTGTCGCCGAAATATTCGACCGCTGCCGAAAACGTATTCCGTACCAAAGTTGAAAATTGGTAATATCGCGCGTTTTTCGCCGATACGTCGGCAAACACCGATCCGTCATACGCACCTGCATGCTCATCACCCAGCCAGGTATCCACCGCGTAACAAGCTGTCCCGGTGCTTTGATTTCTGATTGCTTCGCAAAATGCAAAATACGAATATCCCCGGTGCGTTCCCAGTTCGACAAAAACCTTCGGCGAGAGATGTTCCACGAGCCAAGATGCAAACGCGCCATGTTCGAGCCATGCAGATTCCACAATATAATGCGGCATTGCCACGGACGAAGGCGCGTACGCGTTGGACGGTAGATCATCGCGAGATTTTGACATTCGGTAACCTTGAGGACGACGTATAATTGAGGCTTTGAACGGCTGTGTTTTTTTCAGATAACCGCCCAATAGTCAAATGAGTGACGGCGTCGGCTATGGAGGGGCCACCAACTCGTTGGGGGCTGACGATCTCAGCGGTTATATCGTCCAGATCAACGACTGCTTCACGAATGAGCTTGCGTACGATGTGTTTCTTGTGTCTCGCATCGGTCGATGACGCTGGCCAAGCAGCAATATCTTTGATGCAGAAGAGGGCGTTGGTTGTGGCATTGTTGCCTGATGGCCCACAATCTTGTGTCCATTTCGCGGAGGCAATTGAGCGCATTTTGCAGTGGGCTTCAGGTTCCGACCTCACCAGTCGACCCTCGGGATCTGCCGCGTCCTATTTTCGGAATGCTAGCCCGGCCGAATAGTGCGCCACCTCGAGATCGCGCATGAAGAGGCCCGAACCTGATCGGAATAGCTGACCATAGCGCGTCCGGCTTTGATGGCAGTAACGATGGCGCTTGGTTCTTTTCCTTCGATGTCGCCAAATGCGTCATCAACGCGAAGACGACCAAAAACAATGTAGCGTGGCTTCCCTTGCTTAGCGTTCTACGATGGCGGACGGCCGGGGCATATTGTCGGTGACCATCTCGCAGATTTCCTTCGCTGGTTCCCAACTGAAGTCGTCTTCGTGCGCATCCTCTACAGGCTTCAAAGTATGGCTGTATAAGAGAACTTGGAGTGCCGCAACAGAACCAGCGCTCTTGAAAAGAATGGATTGCCCAATGCAACAATGGGGCTTGGCAACCGTCGACAATTCGCTAATGCTACCGGCGCGTCGACACAAAATCAGGATGCAATTCGCAGACTCGTGCGTTATATGGCAATTGGTGGCAGACGCCACGCCAAATACGCAGCGCCTGCCAATCACTTACCACCGATACTTCAGTGATGCCGTGATGTTGCGGCCCTGACCCAAATAGCAATAGCCGCTGTCGCAGACCGTCAGGCGCCGGTTGGCGATGTTGCGGACGTCGAGGGATGCCGTCAGGCCTTTGTATTTCTTGGAGACAGCCCCGAAGTCGTAGGAAAGGGCCGCGTCCAGATAGAAGCTCGCGTCGTTCTTAGAGGTATTGGCGGTGCTGGTATAGGTCTCGCCGGTATAGCGAATGCCGGCGCCGGCCGTCAGGCCGTTGGCGACGGAATCCTCCTGGAAGGCATAATTCGTCCATAGGCTGGCGATATGCTTCGGTGTGATCGAAGGCGAATTGCCGACGTCGTCACCACCGGTGATTTCCGAATGATTGTAGCTATAGGCGGCAATCACATCCAGGCCGTCGGCAACTGTCGCCTTGGCCTCCAGTTCGATGCCCTTGTTGGTGACCTCACCCAGCGAGGCATAGACGAGCGTCAGGGGATTGACCAGGACGGGCTTGTTCGTCTCGACGAGATGATAGGCTACGGCGGACAAGAGAATATCGGTGCCCGGCGGCTGGTACTTCACACCCAGCTCATACTGCTTCCCCTTCGTGGGATCCAGAATGCTGCCGGATGCCGATCGTTGGGTCACCGGATCGAAGGAGGTCGAATAGCTGGTGAAAGGCGCTATACCGTTGTCAAAAAGATAGAGTGCGCCGGCCTGGACGGAGAACGCCTTGTTGTTGATGTTTTCGGACGTGCTCGTCCCGGAGGAAACAAAGGTCGTGTCGCTGGATTGATCGACCCACGTCTGCCGTCCACCAAGCGTGAAGCGCCACTTGTCTAGCTCGATCTGGTCGAGAGCATAGGCTCCCACCTGCCGCATGCTGGCGCTGACCCGGCTATAATTATAGTCCGGCGTCGGGCCGGAAACGCCGTAACTCGGGTTGGAGATGTCGAAATCATAAGCGGCGCTGGTCGTCGCATCGAAGCCGTAGCCGAAGGACGAATTCACATTGGTGTAGTCCAGGCCGAACAGCATGGTATGCGAGGCTGGCCCCGTGTCGAACTTGGATTCGAGCTGGTTGTCGACCTGGAAGACGTTCATCGCGTCCCGGATCGCGGTCGCGCGGCGATGGGCGACGGTGCCGGTCCAGTTGTAGGTGCTGAGATAGCGCGCCCTCAGATCCATATGAGAGAAGCGAAGATTCTGGCGGAAGGTGAAGCCGCCGTCGAACTCGTGCTCGAACTGGTAGCCCACCTGCTGTTGGCGGGTCTTTTGGTAGTCATAGTCGGGATCGCTGTCGCGCAAATTGAGAATATTGCCGTCAGGACCGACCATGGCGCCGACATTGGCATCCGTCTCGTCCGCCTGCGCCGAGCCATAGACCGTAAATTTAGTCGAATCGTCCGGCTTCCAGGTAAAGGACGGCTGTATCAGATAGCGATCGTCGGCAATATCGAAATTGGTGTCACCCTTTCGCGCCAGGCCAACGATCCGGTACAACATCGTATCGTCATCCTGGGTAACCGGGCCGCCGAAATCGAACATGGTCTGGGCGCGATCCGATGTTCCGTAGACGACCCCGACTTCCCTGATCGTCTCTTCCGTCGGCAGTTTCGAGATCTTGTTGACGATGCCGCCCGGCGAGCCCGCACCATAGAGCACGGATACCGGTCCCTTGATCACTTCGACCCGATCCAGCGCATAGGGATCGGTGCGGAACATTCCATAATTCATAAAGGGTTGCCGCAGGCCATCGCGGAAATCGCCCGTTGTCGTGATGTTGTTGCCGCGGATGAAGATCTGATCGAAGCGGGGATCGAAGCCGTTCATACCGGTCTGGACGCCGGCGGAATAGCGCACCGCCTCGATGATGCTCTGCGCACCCCGCTCCTCGATCTCCTTCTTGGTGACCACCGAAACGGCGCGTGGCGTCTCAACCAGCGGCGTATCGATCTTCGTGGCACCGCGGCTTTTCTTGGCAGCGACTGTCTTATCGTCACTTGTGCCGCTCGACTGGCCGCTGACGACGATCGGAGCGAGCTGTGTCGCGCCGCCCGCATTCTCACTGGCTGTAGAATCCTGCGCAAAGGCATTGCCGCTCAGCGCATACAAGGTGACCAGTGCAGTGGCAGCGCTCCCCAATCGAAATGAATTTCTTCCCAAATAATTGATATTATTATAGAATGTCTGTCCCATGTTCTCTTTTCGCCTGCCCTTTCCTGTAAAAGATGGCGCAAATTAGATTGCAGGCGCTGCTGTCGTCAAGAATACATGAGTTTAATAGTCATCTTTTTTGTCGATATCGGATCTTTGACGCACCAAAGTTGCCTCCAAGGGAGGGACACCGTAAAATTGCGAGGTTGAAGCTCCTGATCTGCTTGGCAAATTTCGATTCTCATAATATGAGGTATTTTGTCATCTTTTTGAAGCGGCAGCCTCTTTTGCGCCGCGCCCGCCCTTTCGATCGCCCAGAGAGACCATGCCTCACCCGTTATCACTCAATGCAGCGGTTCCGCTGACGCCTGTTACACTTGCCGGCGCAACATTTGCCGATATCACCTTCGAAAACGCCGATCAGCCGCACAGGATCTTTCTCTATCGACCCGATAAATCGCCCCCGCCAGAAGGGTGGCCGGTTCTTTATCTGACGGACGGGAATGCCTGCTTTGCAACCGCCGTAGACGCGCTCAAAGTGCAGGCCGCCTATCCGAACGGTACCAATATCTGTGAAGGCGTTATCGTCGCTATCGGCTATCCATCCGACGAACCCTACGATCCGCTGAGGCGCTCCTGGGATTTGAGCCCGCCACCTGGGCGGACCTATCCGCCATTTTTCCCTGGCGCGCCGGATGTCAGGACAGGCGGAGGAGAACGCTTCCTCAAGCTGATCGAAAACGAACTGAAGCCCTGGGTAGAAAAGCAGGTTCCGGTCTATCGGTCACGCCAGGCGCTTTTCGGCCACTCATTCGGCGGCTTGTTCGCCCTTTATGCGTTGTTTTCGAAGCCAGACGCCTTCAGCCGCTGGATTGCGGCGAGCCCGGCGATCTTCTGGGAAGATGCAGCGATCCTTGCGGCGGAAAGAGCGCTCCTGGACAATCTTGAGGCTCCCCTCGATATCGAGCTGCACCTTTCGTCCGGCGAATATGAAGGCGAGAAGCTCGCGCCTTTCCACAAGGGCACGCCCGATGAGCACAAAAGGCAGGAACGCGCCAAGGAAACACGCACGATCGAACTCGCCCGTGACATGGCGCAGCGATGGGCAACATCGGCGTCGTTCGCAGGAACTGCGATATTCGAGGAATATCCCGGCGAGAACCATATGTCCGTTCTTCCGGTCGCCTTGAACAGGGCCGTTCAGATTGCGTTCCGCAGGCCGAAATAGAGCTCAAATTCACGCATTTGCCTGCAACAGAAGTGGCGCGCGGGCGAGCCTTTGCGGTTCGCCTCGGTGCAAATTTGAACGAATGTCACGCCCAGCTGAATTTCATACCGTTATCCGGCACCTCAATTCCTGGCGTTAATCCTTGGTTAACCATAATCCCGCTTATTCGTGCTATCAAATACAAGAACTTGATTCCCAGCTCCACCGCGCAATTTAGCGGGTAATATTACACAGAAACACTTTGCCGTGACCCGACAAGATGCACCTTCTTAAAACGATAGCGCTGATGATGTTAGCCGGCTTGACGGCAGGATGCACGACAACGGGTCACATTAGGCAGTCGATCGGTGTCGAAACGGTTGACAATGACAAGGCGCTGGCCTTTCCGCCGCCCGGTGGTCCGGCGATCGTGAATGTGGTCGAGCGCAGGCATGCAAAGGATGTCGAGCAGACGATTTCGCTTTCGACGTCGTCTTCTGTCCCCGGCCAGAATTTCCTCAAGGTGCAGTTTCTCGGCCTGACGGGATCCAATCCAGGGCTCGGCAGCAGGCCTTACAACACGATCAGCGACCTCGCGATAGCCCGCGAGATGGCATCCGCCGTGCCCGGTGTACGGCTGGCACGCTCGGCGACCTTCGTGCAGAACAGCTACGGACCATTCGGCTATGCTTCGGGCCAAAGCAGAAATGGCGACACCTGTCTCTATGCCTGGCAGCAGATCCAGGCAGGTTTTTCTCCGCCGCAGGAACAACGCAATTTCGGTATGGTGCAGGTTAGGCTCAGGCTTTGCGACGCACACGCAACCGAGCGCCAGCTGCTGGGCACAGTCTATGGCTACACGATCGCCGGCCGTTTCGACGGCGCCGCCCTGAACCCGTTCGGAGCTCCGCGGGGTGCCGACGCCCTCTTGGGCAAGCCCGGCGAGCCGGTTTATCCCGACGCGGCCGCCTATCGCACTCCCCCGATCAGCATAGGCTACCAGACCGCTCCAGTGGCAGCGCGCCGCTTCGTTCCGCGCCGGCCGGTCGTCGTTCAGCCGCAGGCCGCCCCAGCGCTGCCGCCAATGATTGGTCCGCGCGTGCCGCTCCCCGATGGGCCGGGCGACACGCCGCAGACGGGAGCTGCGGGCAGCGCACCGGCGACCACGGCGCAGCATCCGCCCGCAGCCGCTGGAAGCAGCGTCATCGTGCCTTTACCGGACTGTAACGGAGATGCAGGCATATCTGAAGCTTGCCGCCGTTAAGCGGGACGACGTCGGGGCGCCAGGATGGCGCCTGGCAATACCCTTGAAGGAAGATCGATGCAGACAGTAAGCAGCATCTTGATATGGGCCGTGATCGCGCTGTGCGGGGTGGTGCTTATAACGTTGCCGGTCAACCTTCAAACGCAGCTGATCGCCAGCACCGTTGTCGTCACGATGATGGCGATCATCAAGATCCTCAAGCGTCAGGGCACCTGGCGGCTTGTCGCGCTCGCCTTCGGCACGGCAATCGTGCTGCGCTATGTGTATTGGCGGACGACGAGCACGCTGCCGCCCGTCAACCAGCTTGAAAACTTCATCCCGGGGCTGCTGCTCTATCTCGCCGAAATGTATAACGTGGCGATGCTGATGCTCAGCCTCTTCATCGTCGCCACACCCCTGCCCCCGCGCACGGCCCGTGCCTTGAAGACGCAAAATTTTCCATCCGTCGACGTCTTCGTGCCGTCCTACAACGAGGACACCAATCTTCTCGCCAATACGCTCGCCTCCGCCAAGGCGATGGACTACCCAGCCGATAAGCTCCGAGTCTGGCTGCTTGACGACGGCGGCACGGCACAGAAGCGAAATTCCACCAAGGTACTTGAATCCCAGGCGGCCATTGCCCGCCATGACGAGCTCAAACAGCTATGTGTGGAGCTCGACGTCGAATATCTGACGCGCGAGCGCAACGAACACGCCAAGGCCGGCAACCTCAACAATGGACTCGAACATTCCGATGGCGACCTGATCGCCGTCTTCGATGCCGATCACGCGCCCGCGCGCGATTTCCTGCGCGAGACGGTCGGCTACTTTGAGGACGATCCGAAGCTCTTTCTCGTCCAGACTCCGCATTTCTTCATCAATCCCGACCCGCTGGAGCGCAATCTGCGCACCTTCGACAGCATGCCGAGCGAGAACGAGATGTTCTACGGCATCATTCAACGCGGTCTGGACAAGTGGAATGCAGCCTTCTTCTGCGGCTCGGCAGCCGTGCTCAGCCGCAAGGCACTGGAATCCCAAAACGGCTTCAGCGGCATCAGTATTACCGAAGACTGTGAAACCGCACTTGCGCTCCATGGCGCCGGCTGGAACAGCATCTATGTCGACAAGCCGCTGATCGCCGGGCTGCAGCCCGCCACGTTTGCGAGCTTCATCGGCCAGCGCAGCCGATGGGCGCAGGGCATGATGCAGATCCTTCGCTTCCGCTTCCCGCTGCTGAAGCGTGGTCTGACACTGCCGCAGCGCCTGTGCTACATGTCCTCGACGCTGTTCTGGCTCTTCCCGTTTCCGCGCGTCATTTTCCTGTTCGCGCCGCTTTTCTATCTGTTTTTCGATCTCGAGATATTCACGGCCTCAGGCAGCGAATTCCTTGCCTATACGCTTGCCTATATGCTCGTGAACCTGATGATGCAGAACTATCTCTATGGCTCCTTCCGCTGGCCGTGGATTTCCGAGCTCTACGAATATGTCCAGACGGTGCATCTGTTGCCCGCCGTCATCTCGGTCATGCTCAACCCCCGCAAGCCGACCTTCAAGGTCACGGCCAAGGACGAATCGATCTCCGTCAGCCGTCTTTCCGAAATCAGCCGCCCATTCTTCGTCATCTTTGCCGTACAGGTCATTGCGCTGGCAGTGACCATATATCGTGTCTATGCCGAGCCATATAAGGCTGATGTCACGCTCGTCGTCGGCGGCTGGAACATAATCAACCTGATCCTCTCCGGTTGCGCGCTGGGTGTCGTCTCCGAGCGTGGAGAGCGCGCCTCCTCGCGGCGCGTCAGGGTCGATCGCCGCAGCGAATTCGGCGTCGGCGACAAATGGAATTCCGCCTCTATCGAGGATGTGTCCGTTCACGGCGCCAGATTGAACGTCTTCAACAAGGACATGGGCCTGGTGAAGATCGGTTCCGAAGCCATCGTCCGCTTCCAGCCCTATAGCGGCACCGAGATGGTGACGCTGTCGGTCATCATCCGCAATATCGAGCAGATGGGAGATATCACGACCATCGGGTGCCAATATGTCCCGAAAGGTGCAGCCGATCACCGGCTGATCGCCGATCTCGTCTTTGCCAACTCCGATCAGTGGACGAAATTTCAGCAGGCACGCCGCCGCAACCCTGGCATCATCCGCGGAACGGTGTGGTTCCTGGGTCTATCGCTCTACCAGACCAGCCGGGGCTTGCTCTATCTCTTCAAGGGAGTCGGGGCCGAAAAGGGGCAGCAACGGCAGGACGCGAAGGCGAAAGGCTGATGAGACGCATCCTTCCAGCACTGATCTTCCTCATCACCGCCGCCGTCGCGCAGGCGCAAACGACGCCCTTCGATATGTCGGGTGAACGGCCGAAAGGCGAGCCGCCGGCCACACCGCAGATTTTCACGCCACAGCCGGCAACGCCGCAGACCGAGGCACCCAAGGCGGTGGCTCCGCTGGTAATTGCTCCCCAGATGACTGCTCCACAAGCGATAGTGCCGCCGGCAGCTACGCCGCAGGTTGTCGCGCCGCATATGACGACGCCCGCCGTCCCTGCTCAAGTGACACCGCAGGCGGCACCGGTTGTGAAACAGGCGGCACCGGCAACACCTGCGTTTCGGCGTTACGTCGTCCCCTTCGCGAAATTTCGGCTGGAAGGCGAGAACGATCGCAGATCCTGGTCGATCTATCTGACGCCCGAACAGGCGGCGGCACCGGCGAAATTCAATTTCGCCTATCAAAACGCGGTCGTCGTCGCTCCTGAAGCATCGCAACTCACCGTCCTTCTCAACGACCGGGTAGTTCACCAGCAGCAGATCGGTTCGCCCGATAGTGTTTCGGATGTCAGCTTCGACATTCCGCGAGGGCTCTTGCAGCCGGGCGCCAATTTGCTGACGTTCGAGGCGACACAACGCCATCGCACCGACTGCGACATACAATCGACCTATGAACTTTGGTCCGATGTCGATCCGGAAAAAACCTATCTGAGCTTCACCGGCCGCGAGGCTGAGAAACTGTCGACCACCGATGCAATCCGCGCGATCGGCGTCGATGGTGCCGGGAAAACCCAATACAATATCGTGGTGCCGGCGCTGGCTCAACCCGGTACCACCAAGCCGCTGCTGCGGCTTGCGCAAGGCCTGTCGCTCCTCAGCGGCATGCCGAATGAGACATTCTCCTTTGGCACGGATGGAGTACCGGCAGCGGGACCGGGCAAAATGACGGTTGTCGTCGGCACACCCGCAGAACTGCAGCCGGTCTTCGCCGCACCTTCCTCGGCACAGAGCGGCGCGCTGGCGACATTCGCGACCGATCCGCGCAGCGGCCAGCAGCTTCTGCTCATCAGCGGCCCATCCTGGCAGGCGATCTCTGCCGCGATCGATATGGTCGTTTCACCGACCGACAGGGACCCTGGCACCCGTCGCGATCTGCTGGTTACGCAGCGATGGACGGCGCCGGATGCCCCTCTGATCTACTCCGGCACCAGCCTTTCCTTCGAGCAACTGGGCGTGAAGACGACGGAATTCTCCGGGCGTCGCTTCCACACCAGCTTCAACGTGGCGATCCCCTCGGACTTCTATGCGAATGCCTATGGGGAAGCGACCATCCTGCTGGACGCCGCCTATGCAAAGGACGTGCGCCCCGGCAGCCATATCGACGTTTACGTCAATGGCAGCATTGCCACGACGAAACCGATTACTGCCAGCGGCGGTGGCATCTTCCGGCAATTGCCCATCCGCATCACCATGCGCCATTTCAAGCCGGGCCTGAATACATTGACGCTCGAGGCCATGTTGATGACCGACGAGGATACCGTCTGCGCGCCCGCCGCCACGTCCAGCACGACACCGCGCTTTGCGCTGTTCGACACAAGCCAGTTCCGCATGCCGGATTTTGCGAGGGTCGCACAGCGCCCCAACCTGGCGGCGTTTGCAGGAACCGGCTATCCCTATAATCGCGACACCGAGCCGACCACCCTCTTCATCGATCGGGCCGATGCCGATACGCTGTCGGCGAGCGCAACCCTGCTCGGACAGATGGCGATCGTTGCGGGACACCCGGTCGCCGTGGAGCCGACTACCTCGCCGAACACGATCAGTGGCCGCAACGCGATCTTCATCGGTTCGATCTCTCAACTACCGTCGACGATCCTTTCGCAAATGAATATCGCGGCGACGAGCCAGGTGGCTTGGCGCCCGCCCACTCCAGGGCAAGCCGGCACGCAGGACGCCTCCGTCACGATCGCGGATTGGCGCTCCCGCATCAGCGGCGGTCTGCTGCAGGGTCAATTCGACCGCTTCCAGCAATGGATGCATCGCAACTTCGATATCTCGCTCAGTTCGCTACGCTTCATGCCGAGTTCGGAGCAGGTGTTTACGCCGTCGAATGCCAATACGTTCCTGATCGCCCAGGAAGCCAACTCGACCAACGACGCCACCTGGACCGTGATCACAGCACCGAGCGCTGGAGATCTGCGGGCTGGCGTGGAGGCCATGACGTCGCAACTCGACTGGCCGCAAATCAGCGGTCGCATCACTGTCTATTCCGGCAAGACGGGAAAGATCGACACGGTGCCTGTCAGCCGCTTCGATTTAGTCATGTCGCAGCCCTGGTCGCTGACCAATTATCGCCTGATCGCCGCCAATTGGCTTTCCAGCAATATCTTGTCCTACGCCTTCCTGCTCGTGATCGGTTCGCTGCTGCTCGGCGTCAGCACCGCAAGCATTCTCTCGAAGATCGGCAGGCGCGAATGAGACGCTGGCGCTTCATCCTTGCAATCTGCGGCGCTGTCATCCTGGCGGTAGCCCAACCGGTCGCAGCTCAACATGCTGCGATCGATCCGGAAGCCTGGATGGCCTACAAGACGAAATTCCTCGATGCAAGCGGCCGTATCATCGACAATGGCAACGGCAACGTCAGCCACAGCGAAGGGCAAGGTTACGGCCTCTTGCTCGCCTATCTCGCCAATAGCCCGGCCGATTTCGAGCAGATCTGGTACTTCACACGAACCGAATTGCTGTTGCGCGACGATGGCCTGGCGGCCTGGAAATGGGATCCCGCCGTCATGCCGCATATAACAGACACGAACAATGCCTCCGACGGCGACCTCCTGATCGCCTACGCATTGGCGCTTGCGGGATCGGCATGGAACAAGAAGGACTATCTGCAGGTCGCCGCAACCATGGCAAAGGCACTTCTTTCCCATGTCGTGATCGATTCCGATGGCCGGACGCTCCTCCTTCCCGGAGTTGATGGCTACAAGGCCCCGGGCCGCAAGGATGGCCCCATCATCAATCCATCCTATTGGATTTACGAGGCTATCCCCGTCATGGCGCTGCTGGCGCCCTCCGATCGATGGCAAAAACTGACGGATGATGGCGTTGCCCTGTTGCGCTCAATGCAGTTCGGCCCGCGCAAACTGCCGGCCGATTGGGTGAGCCTGCGCGCAATGCCGAAACCTGCCGATGGCTTCGAGGCGGAGTTTGGCTATAATGCCATCAGGATACCGCTCTACCTGGCGCGAGCCGGGATAGACGACAAGGTTTTGCTGATACGGCTGCGACAAGGCATGACCGTCGAGGGGGACGAACCGGGCACGATCGATCTGGCAACGGGCAAGCCAAAACAGCTGCTTCCCGACCCCGGTTATAGAATTGTTAACGATGTTGTGGCGTGTGTGGTTAACGGAACGAAACTACCCACCTCGGTTCGGCAGTTCGCGCCGTCCCTTTACTACCCGTCCACTTTGCAATTGTTGAGCCTGGCTTTCGTCGCGGAGAAACACCCGGAGTGCTTATAAAATCCACTTTGATCATGGCTTTTATGGCAGTGGCCGTGGCGGGTTTCACCCTCGCGACGAAGGATCATGTCTCGCCTGAAGACAAGATAAAGCTGGCGAAATCGAGCCGCCTGGAGCCGCAGACTCTGCTTGCCGCCGATATCAAGCCGGGCGGCGCTACGGAACAAACAGTCGATTTACGCGCGGTCGCCGACCGCATTCAGGCGACGGCACCATCCGCCGTCCTGTCCGACGCGCCGAGCAATCCGCAAGCGAATGCGCCGGCGCCTGACGCATTGGCACAGGCCGCACCGCAGTCGACGGCACCCCAAGCTGCTCAGCAACAACCGGCACAGCAGCAGTCGGGCCAGGCTCAACCGGCTAGCCCGCCGAAGGTGGACGAAAGCGCGTTGCGCTATTTCGCCAGCCGCGGCGACAAGGCGCGGCTGCAGGCCGAAATCTCCAGATTGCAAACGCTTTACCCGAATTGGACACCGCCGGCCGATCCGCTTGCCGTTCCTCAAAATAGCGACAAGCAGCTGGAAGCCATGTGGCAGCTCTATTCTGAGGGCCGCTATGCTGAGTTGCGCAAGGCGATCGCCGACCGTCAGACCGCAGAAGCCGGATGGCAGCCGCCCGCCGATCTGCTGGAACGCCTTGACGTCGCCGAAGCGCGCGCGCGCCTCGTCAACGCCTCCGATCTCAAGCAATATGCGACTGTCATCGACATCGCCGCCAACACGCAGAGCCTGCTCACCTGCAGCGACATAGACATTCTGTGGCGGGTGGCGGAAGCCTTTATCCGCACGGATCGGGTCAAGCGCGGGCAGGACGCCTATACCTATATGCTGAAGAGCTGCACCAATCCGCAGGAAAGGCTTGCGACTATCCAGAAAGCCGCGGCACTGCTGTCTTATCAGCCCATGCAGGACCTGCTGGCCCTCGAGAAACCCGACGGCAATGGCGGGCGGGAATTCGACAGCATAAGAACCGACCTTGCACGCCGTTTCGTGGCGCAGGGCAATGACGATCCGAAACTGACCGTCTCTCAGGACTATCTCTCGCAGGTCGAACGCGTCGCCCGCAGCCAGGGTCTCGCATCCGATGATTCGCTTCTCGGCTGGTACTATCTGCGCCGCAGCAATTATAGCGACGCGGAGCAATGGTTCGAGGCCGCGCACGCCAAGGAAGATTCCGCAGCAATCTCGCAGGGCCTGGCATTGGTGCTGATCGCCGACCACAAGCCGCAAGAGGCCGAAGAGGCGATGTACAAATGGCGCAACGAATCCAAGGACGCGATGGCAACCTATCTTGCCGCCACCGCCAATCTGATGGCCTTGCAGCCACCCGCCAATCTCAGCGAGGACGTCCTTGGACGAATGGCCGGCGAAGTAGTGAAGCAAAAATACGTTCCAACGGCGCAACAATTCGGATGGTATGCCCGTTCGCTGAACCAGCCGCAGGCTGCGGCGCGCTGGTTCGAGACGGCGCTTCGCTGGAAGCCGGATGACGAACCATCCGCTTATGGACTGGCCATCACCCGCAATCAGCTGAACGACCGGCAAGGTGTCGCCGAAGTCCAGCGGCTCTGGGCAGGCCGTTCGCAGCGTATCGCCGTTCTCGGCGAGCCGGCGACGCGCACGCCGACCTCGGCACCACTGCCCTCTCCGAACCAGACAGTCCAGGCAACACCGCAGATCGCGCCGCAGGGATCGCTCCAAAGCGCGCCTCTGGCGGCTCCCCAAGCAACGCCTCTGGCCCCCATCACACAACCACCCGTCAACGCGCAGGCGGCCGCGGAGCCCGCAGCGCCCGTCCGCCGCGCGCCACCAGTCGAATACAATCAAGCGGAAGCCCGCACCAGGACGGCCGTGCGCGGCGCACGCAGTCCGGCCGGCTGTACAACCACGATCAGCGCCGAACTGCTGACACCGGCAAACGCGCTATCGCGCGGCTGGTGCCTGATGAACCTCAATCGACCGATGGAAGCCGTGGAAGCCTTTGGCGTCGCGCTGAACAATACCGATCCAAAGTCGCGCGAGGAGGCCGCCTATGGGCAAAGCCTCGCCTATCTGCGAGCCGGGCTTGCCAACAACGCCGCCGTCGCGGCGACCAAAGCCCCCATGAACCACCAGCGCGCCGCTGAATTACAGGTGGCCATTCTCTCCGATCGCGCGCTCTCGGCCTTTTCGGGCAAGCGGTACCATGAGGCCCTCCTCTATCTCGACCAGCGCTCGCAGCTTCAGCAGGAGCGTGTGGACCTGATGGTGCTGCGCGGATACTGCTATCTCAATCTCAAAATGTATGACGATGCTGAGCGCATCTTCACCGCGGTCGCCGTAACCGGCAACCGCGACGGCAATCGCGGCCTACGAGACCTGAGGCTCGCAACCCACCCCCAGCCGGGGGGGGTATTAAGGTCAGTTGCCCCATAGTGGTCACTGTAGCCAATTTAAACAATCCAGGCCTCATCGAGTAAGAATTGAAATGCTCTCTCGATTGGTATAGCCCAAACAAATATTCTCATCTGACCCATTTCGAGCGATGACCGAAACCAAAAACCGAACGAGGGACTTAGGTCTCGATCATATTCGCGCACTTGCGGCATTCATGGTTTTCAGCTGGCATTTCCTGCATTACGCGAACGGATACCCAGTGCCTTTTGAGGGTGCGCCATCGATCTTCCCGCTTGCTCTACTGGATGAGGGGCATGCGGGCGTCGCTCTTTTCATGACGCTAAGCGGATATCTGTTCGCGAAAATTCTTGACGGGAGATCGGTAAACTACCTTGCATTCCTGTCACGTCGAGCGACCCGGCTCCTACCGCTACTTTTTGCGATGTTGGTAGTGGAGGGCGTGCGGGAGTATGTCGTTGGAGCTGACCTCGTTGGCTATTTAAGAAGCCTTGTGACCGGTCTGATCGAACCGACACTACCCAACGGTGCATGGTCCCTCACGGTGGAATTCCACTTCTATCTTCTACTTCCGCTTCTGCTATTTCTCTGCCGGAAATCGCCAGCGCTGCTCTTCGCGGCGATATTCCTGGCAGTCGCCTTACGAACGTTCTTATTCATCAGGAACGGTACGGTTTACTGGCCCGCCTACTGGACGCTCGCTGGCCGCCTAGACCAATTTGTATTTGGAATTCTGGCCTACCACTACCGTTCTATGATCATCAGGAAACACGTCCTCGCTCTGGCACTAGGGACCGTGTTTTGCGTATTTTATTATCTATTTGACCGGATGGGCGGCTTCTACCGAATGCCGCAATACCCCTCGCCCTCGCCTATCTGGACTATTCTTCCTACAATTGAAGGGGCTTTCTTTAGCGCGCTCATTGCCTACTACGACGGCTCATTCCAACATTCCCGCGGATTGCTGTCACGATTCATCGCAAAGATCGGCAAATATTCCTACTCGATATATCTCTGGCATTTCTTTGTCGTATTCCTCGTGGCCGACTACGTTCAACGAAACATCATGAATATCTCCTACTATTATATTGGGCAGGTTTGGGCATTGCTTTGCTTCCTAGCATTGGTTCCGTTTGCCTTCATTAGCTATCAACTATTTGAGAAACCCTTCATGAATGTTGGCTTGTCCTATTCGAGGAAAGCAGGCACACGGCAGCCATCGCTCGTTGCCTGAATGGACCATGCGATCCAGTGATAGACGGCACTGAGATTGCACCTGACTACTTTGCCAATGAGCACGTCATGAGAACAAAGGGGACCATTTCTCGGTCTTGATCTACCAACAATTTGACGAAAGGAACCGTCGATCGGAGGAACAGAAACGTACGCCATGCAAATGGGCGAATATGCAATGACGCACCATGACGCGAAGGTATTCTGGGAGCTTGTCGATTTTCTTGAAACGGATGTTTTCGATCAATGATAAGGGAGACGGCACCGAGCTAAATCACGGCCGTTTCTTATGAAAATCAGATATGGCTATATTACTGGTCCTTCTGGTGACGGTACCTACCGAATCCTGCGTAAAACAACTTGACCGAGGCGACATATATGCCCCACAAGACCGATGTCCAAAAGATGGAGGGGCACATCAATGGATCGAGTGGAAATCCTACTGAACGAGCTTGATAAGACGGCTCGCGTTATCGAAATAGGGCCAAGCTACAACGGTCTAACACCAAAACGCGACGGCTGGAATTGTGCCATCATTGATCACGACACTCAGGATGGGCTTGTCGCGAAATACACGCACTATCCAGAAGTCGATACCTCCAAAATTGAGCCCGTCGATTTTGTATGGCGCGGCGGTTCGCTTTTGGACACGGTGCCCAGCCATCTGCACGGAACCTTCGACGCCTTCATAGCAAGCCATGTCATTGAGCACACCACGGATGTCATCGCCTTCTTGCAAGCCGCATGCGCCCTGATCAAGCCGGAAGGTCGCATAATTCTCGCGCTCCCTGACAAGCGGAAATGTTTTGATCTATATCGCCCATTATCCACGACTGGCGAGGCCATTGTTGCGCATCGTGAAAACCGCTCGCGCCATAATATGCGGACCCATCTTGACTATGGCCTACTCATGGCAACTCGAAACGGAGGTCCAGGCTGGTTCATCAATGAACAGGGAAGGGCGAAGTTCTATTCCGATTTTTCCGTCGCGAACGACTTTGCTGACCGTGCTTCCTCCCCTGAGTATGTCGATGCTCACCAATGGATATTTGTTCCTGCGAGCTTCGAACTTCTAGTACTGGAACTCAACCAGATCGGGTTGCTCGATCTCCAAATCGATAAAGTCATGGAGGCTGGGCCTATTGAGTTTTATGCGTGGCTAAAACCTGGCAAGCTCACGATCAGGGCAGAAGATGTTCATGATTTTCGTGTTGATTTGATGGACCGCCAAATAGTGGAACTTGCCGAGCAGAGCCGTCAGATTGCAGATAGTCCGTTGAATAACGCTGAACACGAGATCTCCGATTTGAAGGCGTTGATAGCGGAATATCACATCCCGCTAGCTGCAGGTGAGACAATGGCTAGCGCGATGAATCGCTATCTTTCACAGCGCTTGGAAAACCAGGAAATTCGATCCACCAAGAGTATCTTCGATAAACTCGTCGAACTAGCGCGCATCCGAAAGAAAAATCTCTGAGGAACTGACGTCTTAGTCGCCCGGCTTCGCTCTCTATTCGGCGCGTGTCGCCGCACGATCCACGGAATGACCCCGGAAAGATATTGAGTAAGCAGGAAGGTCGGTGCCGCGCGCCGATGCCGACGACAAACAGGCCCGCGATACCACAGTAGTTCCAAGCCTTCATCTCGTCAGCGACAGAGGGCATCTATAGTGGACCAATGTGCGGACGTGCCCCATTGAATTTGGCTGATGGTTGGTGCCGTGCGGAAGCGGTTAAAACTGAGGTTTTGGTCAGATAATGACCTGCCACTGAACTTTCATCCTACGGCGATTAGAGCCTCGGCGGTTTTGAATACGCCAAGTGGCGCGGTGTGAGCAACTGGCGGAAACGCGAAGCTTTCATCTTGCGCAGCGTTGGAGCCGGTTGCGGCGATGATCCCGGCATAGTCTGCCGGGGTTTTGTATCCGAGCGATGAATGCGGTCGGAAATGGTTGTAATCGTCCACCCATTCAGCAATGGCGCTTCGGGCATGATCGAGGCCGAAG
>Ga0207695_10003453_pt1 | contig 22270 bp, 21 predicted proteins | sample KBSC54metaG_FD_184354 | JGI IMG/M metagenome (GOLD analysis project Ga0207695, IMG submission 184354) | Corn rhizosphere microbial communities from Kellogg Biological Station, Michigan, USA - KBS C5-4 metaG (SPAdes) (version 2) | ecosystem: Host-associated > Plants > Roots > Rhizosphere > Soil...
GCATGAACGGCATCCGGAAGGTGTTCTTCGCGGTCAGGTCGGTGCGGACGAAGCCGGGGCAGATCGTGTGCACGGCGATGCCGTGCGGGCGCAGGTCGATGCGCAGCGACTCGAGCATGTTGATCTCGGCCGCCTTGGTCGCGCCGTAGGCCTCGGAGCGCGGCAGGCCGCGGTAGCCGGCCAGGCTGGCCATCCCGGCGATCGCGCCGCGGCGGCGGCGGCGCATGTCGGCCAGCACCGCCTCGACGCCGTGGGCCATCCCGATCACGTTCGTGTCGAAGTGGCGGCGGATGACCTCGGTGTCCCAGGCGTCGACCGAGAACTGGCCCCAGTGGGCGGCGTTCAGGACGGCCAGATCGATCGCGCCGAACCGACCCCGGATCTCCCGCCGCCGAGTAGGTCATCGCCGGGCCGAGGAAGAGCGCGAAGAGGTCGTTCGAGAGGTCGTAGTGGCGCTGGAACGGGCCCGGCAGGAGCCGCTCGACCCGCGCCGCGAACGCGCCGAGCACGGCGGAGAGGTCGTTCGCCCGCCAGTCGCCTGCCATGTAGGCCTCGCCGAAGCCGCTCTTGCCGCCCGCCGCCAGGCGGTGAAAGACGGCCTCACGCTCGATCGTCATGACCGGAGCATCCGGCCCGCCGCCGCCGGCCGAGGCGCCGTCCGGGAGCACCACGCGCAGCGGCGGCCCGCGCACGGCGCGCAGGAAGAGCGCCCTGGCGATCCGCGCCCGCGCGGCCACGCGCGGCGCGTGGGGCATGCACCAAACGGGGTCAGACCCCGTTTGGTGCGCGAGGGCGCTCATCCGACGTGCTCCTGGGGCGGGTGGGGAGGGCGGGGGACGCGGGCGACGCCGCGCAGGGCCAGCTTGATCCCCCGGAGATGGATCAGCGAGGTCACCCTGGCGGTCATCAGCGGGTGGCGGGGGAGCACAAGCTCGGAAAACAGCCGTAGCAGCGTGGGGCAGGTGCGCCGGTTGTGGACGATGAACCCCGTGTCGAGCGCGACCTCGCGGCCGTCGGCGGCGCGCACGGCGATCGTCGCGCTCGAACAGCGTCACCTCGTGCGTCCTGGCAAGGATGTGCGCGGGGCCGTCAGGCCGGCGACGCCGCTGCCGACGACGGCCACGCGCAGGCGGCTCACAGCGGCACTCGCAGCGCCCGCTCGGGCGGCAGCGCGAAGGCCGCCGCGATACGCTCGTCCATCGCCTCGAGGCCCAGCGCGCCCAGGACGAAACGGCGCGTGAGCGACTGCCACAGGGGCAGCCGCTCGAGCATGGTGTGGCCGGCCCGGGCGATCTCGAAGCGGGCGATCCGGGCCGCGCTGCCGCGGGCGCGGCGGCCCAGGTCGAGCGACCCGGCCGGGTCGGCGATGCGGTCGCGCTCCCCGTGCACCAGCATGACCGTGCGCCCGCCGAGCTGCGCGACGGGCTCATGGGGCGGGCACCACGCGGCCAATCCGGCCACGGCCGTCACGGAGCCGTGCCCGGCGGCCCGCAGGGCGGCGCGGGCGCCCATCGAGTGACCGACGAGGCAGACCGGGACGCCGAAGCGGCTCCAGAGCTCATCGAGGGCCCACTCCACGTCCCGGACCGGATCGCCGTCGTTGTAGCCGACCACTCGGTAGCGCAGCTGGGCGACCGCCAGGCCGCCGTGGCGGCCGGCCCGGGCCAGGTCGGCCATGAACGGGAACATGCGCAGCGCGGGCGTGCGCAGGTTCGAGTCGGATGCGGTGCTCTTCGACTTGCCGCCGTGCGCGATCAGCGCGACGCCGCGCGCCTGGCTCCGGGGGGCGACGGTGACCAGGGACGGGCTGGGGTCGGGCACGGCAGCGGCGATCGTACCGGTGGCGAGGGCGGTCATGAGCGTCATTCGCACGGCGCCTGCGAACGGATCCGCCCACGCCGTCCCGGGCACCACCCGTTCGGGGGATTTCACATGCCGCGGATCGGCGCTACGATCCCTTCCCCCGAGCGGGAGGGCAGAAGATGTCGTCGAAGTCGAGCGCGATCGGGAAGGGCATCCTGATCGGCGCTGCCGCAGGAATTGCGCTCTACACGATCTGGCGCAGATCGCGTGAGCAGCGCGAGGTCTACGAGGCACCCAGGCCGGCGCCGGCGTACACGCCGCCGCCGCCCGAGCCCGAGGCCGTCGTCGAGCCCGAGCCGGTCGCGGAGGCCGAGCCGGGGGCCGAGCCCGAGCCCGTCGCAGAAGAGGAGCCCGAGCCTGAGCCCGTCGCAGAAGAGGAGCCGGAGCCCGCCGCAGCCGAGCCGGCCGCCGCGCCCGAGGCGCCGCCGCCTCCCGCTGCGCCGATCGCCGAGCATGGCCGCCGCCAGCCGATCACCTACGCGGGCCGGCCGCGCGACCTGAGCCCGGCCGGCTGGCCGCAACCCATGCCGCTGGCAGCGACCGGCGGCCTGCGCAGGCCTGCACCCGTGAGCGCGCGCGCCACCTGGCCCGGAGTCGCCGGGGCCGGGCAGATGCGGCCGACGCCGTTCCGCAGGATCGCGCCGCGGGGCGGCGCGGGGCTTCACCGGCCCGGCTGAGCCGGTCCGTGGCGATGTTCTTCGTCCTCGAGCGCCGGAGCGGCCCCGACTGGGACCCCTCCCGGCCGCTCGAGGGCCAGTCCGGGTGGGACGAGCACGCCGCATTCATGGACGGGCTCGTCGATTCGGGCTTCGTCGTCCTCGGCGGCCCGCTCGCAGACGAGCACCGGGTGATCCTCGCGATCGAGGCCGCATCCGAGGATGAGGTCAGGAGCACGCTGGCGCGCGACCCCTGGTACGAGTCCCACCTCCTCGTCGAGTCGGTCGACCCGTGGACGATCCGGCTCGACGGCCGGAGCGGTTAGCTCAGCTGGTCTTCGCCTTCTCCTTGGCCGACTGGCCGATCCAGGGCATCATCGACCGCAGCTCGGCGCCGACCTGCTCGATCTGGTGGTCGGCGGCGCGGCGGCGAAGCGCCTGGAACTGCGGTCTGCCGGAGGCCTCCTCGGCGATGATGTCGCGCGCGAAGCGGCCCTCCTGGATGTCGCGCAGGAGCCCGCGCATCTTCTCGCGAACATGCTCGTCGATCACGACGGGGCCGCGGGTGAGGTCGCCGTACTCGGCCGTGTCCGAGATCGAGTAGCGCATCCCGGCCAGGCCGCCCTCCCAGATCAGGTCGACGATCAGCTTCAGCTCGTGGAGGCACTCGAAGTAGGCGATCTCGGGCTGGTAGCCGGCCTCGACGAGCGTCTCGAAGCCGGTCTGGATGAGGCGGGTGACGCCGCCGCACAGCACTGCCTGCTCGCCGAAGAGGTCGGTCTCGGTCTCCTCCGCGAACGTCGTCTCGATCAGGCCGCCGCGGGCGCAGCCGATGCCGTGGCCGTACGCCAGCGCGAGCTGCGTCGCCGAGCCGCTCGCGTCCTGGTGGACGGCGATCAGGCCGGGCACGCCGATGCCCTGCACGTACTGGCGGCGGACGAGGTGGCCGGGGCCCTTGGGCGCGATCATGGCGACGTCGATGTCGCCGGCGACCGCGATCTGGCCGAAGTGGATCGAGAACCCGTGCGCGAACATCAGCATCGAGCCGGGGCGCAGGTTCGGGGCGATCTCGTCGCGGTAAAGGCCCGCCTGGATGTGGTCGGGCACGAGCACCATGACGATGTCGGCCTGGGCGGTCGCCTCCGCGACCGTGGCGACGGCGAGGCCGTCGTCCGAGGCCGCCTTCCACGCCCGCGAGTCGGGGCGGGCGCCGACGACGACCGTGTGGCCGCTGTCGTGGTTGTTCAGGGCATGCGCGTGGCCCTGGCTGCCGTATCCGATGACGGCGATCGTCTTGCCGCCGAGGGCGCCGGGATCGCAGTCGGACTCGTAGTAGATCGTGCTCATGCAACCACCCTTATTCGTCGTCGTTGTCCCAGCCCGCCGTCGCGGTCGAGGGCGATCCTGCCGGTGCGCACCAGCTCGCGGATGCCGTAGGGCCGCAGGAGCTCCTCGAGCGCATGCAGCCTATCCGGCGGGCCAACGCAGGCGAACGTGATCGCCTCGGGGCCGACGTCCACGACCTTCGACTCGAACACCTCCGCGAGGCTGATGATCTCCGGCCTGCGCTCCGGCGTCGACGTCACCTTGATCATCAGGAGCTCGAGCTCGACCGCCGTGGGGCCGAGCTCGGACACCTTCAGCACGTCGACGAGCTTGTAGAGCTGCTTCGTGACCTGGTCGACGGAGTGCTGCGAGCAGTCGACCCGGATCGTGATGCGGCTGCGGCTCGCGTCCTCCGTCGGCCCGACCGCGAGCGACTCGATGTTGAAGCCGCGGCGGGCGAAGAGGCCGGCGCAGCGCGTGAGCACGCCCGGCCGGTTCTGCACGAGCACGCTGAGCGTATGCACCGTCTGGACGGTCATACGGCCCTCCAAACGGGGACAGTCCCCGCCGCAGGCGGGGACTGTCCCCACCTCGGGTTGCCGGTCATACGCCCTCCTCCACCCACTGGTTGTCCTCCTCGGCCCACTCGACGTCGATGATGTCGGTCGCAGAGCCGCCCGCGGGCACCATCGGGTAGACCTTCTCCTCGCGGTCGACGCGGGCGTCGATCACCGCCGGGCCGCCGCAGGCGAGCGCCGCGCGGATGGCGTCGTCGACCTCGTCCTCGCTCTCGCACCGGAACGCGGAGACGCCGAAGGCCTCGGCCAGGCGCACGTAGTCGGGCAGGTCGACGGTCAGGTTGGTCTCTGAGAACCGCTCCGAGTGGAACAGCTCCTGCCACTGGCGCACCATCCCCAGCCAGCCGTTGTTCACCACGACGTGGATGGCGTTGATGCCGTACATCCGGGCCGTTGCCAGCTCCTGCATGGTCATCTGGAAGCAGCCGTCGCCGTCGATGTTGATCACGATCGCGTCGGGGCGGGCCACCTTGGCGCCGAGCGCCGCCGGCACGCCGAAGCCCATCGTGCCCAGGCCACCCGAGGTGATCCAGTTTCGCGGCCGGTCGATCTCGAGGTACTGCGCGGCCCACATCTGGTGCTGGCCGACGCCCGTCGTCCAGATCACGTCCTCGCCGGCGGTGAGGTCGCGCAGCCGCTCGATCACGTACTCCGGCTTGAGCGTGCCCGCCCGCCGGTAGCGGAACGGGTTCTCGCGCCGCCAGCCGCGCACCGTCTCGACCCATTCCGCCGCCTTCGGCGGGCCGCCGTTCATGCGCGACTCGAGTGCCTCGGCCAGCTTCGGCACGACCAGGTCGATCGTGCCCACGATCGGCACCTGGGCGGCCCGGTTCTTGTCGATCTCGGCCGGGTCGACGTCGATGTGCACGACTTTGGCGCCGGGCGCGAACGCGTCCAGCTTGCCGGTCACGCGGTCGTCGAACCGCGATCCGCAGGCGACCAGCAGGTCGGCCCGGTTGAGCGCCCAGTTGGCGGCCTTGGAGCCGTGCATCCCGGGCAGGCCCAGGCACAGCGGGTGCGAGTCGGGGAAGACGCCCTTGGCCATCAGCGTCGTCACGACCGGCATCTGCACCGCCTCGGCCACGCGGATCAGCTGGGCCGGGTCGACGCCGGAGGTGACGGCGCCGCCGCCGACGTAGAACACGGGCCGCTCGGACGCCAGGATCGCCTCGGCGGCCGTGATGATCTGCTTGGGATGGCCGTGCCGCGACGGCTTGTACCCGGGCATGTCGGTCTGGCGCGGGTAGGAGAACTCGAACGTGGCCAGCTGGACGTCCTTGGGGATGTCGATCAGCACCGGCCCGGGGCGGCCGGAGCGGGCGACGTGGAACGCCTCCTTGATGGCCCGCGGCAGCTCGCGCACGTCCTTCACGAGCCAGGAGTGCTTCACGATGGGCATCGTGATGCCCTGGATGTCCGCCTCCTGGAAGGCGTCGGTGCCGATCATGTGGGTCGGCACCTGGCCGGTGATACAGACGATCGGCGTCGAGTCGAGATACGCGTCGGCGATCGGCGTCACCAGGTTGGTGGCGCCGGGGCCGGACGTCGCGATGGCGACGCCGACCTTGCCGGTCGCGCGGGCATAGCCCTGGGCCATGTGGCCCGCGCCCTGCTCGTGCCGCACCAGGTAATGGCGGATGGTGTGCTCGTGGGCCGCCCAGGCGTCGTAGAGCGGCAGGATCGCGCCGCCGGGCAGGCCGAACACGTCGGTGACGCCCTCGGCCTCCAGGCAGCGGATGATCGCCTCCGCCCCGGTGATGCGGGCGCTATCCACGGGCCACCAGCCTCCCGTCAAAAGGGTGCTCGGCGAACTCGGCGCCCGCCGTCGAGCTGTGGCCGAGGGCGTCGCAGACCGCCTGGCCGACCTCCCAGGTGGCGTACACGCGCCCGCCGGAGACCTGGTCCGAGGTGGCGATGCCGTTTGCGACCACCGAGTCGACCGCCGCCGTGATCGCCCGGCCGATGTCGCGCCGCTCGAGCCCGTGGGTGAACATCATCGCCACCGAGAGGATCATGGCGATGGGGTTCGCCTCGCTCTGGCCGGCGATGTCGGGGGCCGAGCCGTGCACAGGCTCGAAGATCCCCGGCGCCTCCGGGCCGAGCGAGGCGGATGGAGCCATCCCCAGCCCGCCGCCGACGGCCGCGGCCAGGTCGGAGAGGATGTCGCCGAAGAGGTTCTCGGTCAGGATCACGTCGTAGCGTTGCGGCCGCGTGGCCAGGTTCATCGCGAACGAGTCGACCAGCTCGTGGGTGAGCTCGACGTCCGGGTAGTCCCGCTCGTGCAGCTCCGAGACGACCTTGCGCCACAGCTTGGACGTCGCCAGCACGTTCTGCTTGTCGACCGAGACGACGCGCCCGGCACGGCGCCGGGCCAGCCGGAACGCCCACCGCGCCACGCGCTCGATCTGGCCGCGGTCGTAGGTGCACATGTCCATCGCCCGGTCGGCCTCGAGCGTCTTCGCGCCGAAGTAGAGGCCGCCGGTGAGCTCGCGGACGACCATCAGGTCGATGTCGGCGTGCCGCACCGGGCGCAGGTTGGCGAACGCGTCGAGCTCCTTGCGCAGGTCGAGCAGGCCCTGCTCGGGCCGGCGCTTCACCGAGCTCCAGCGGGGGCCGCCCACGGCGCCGAGCAGCACGGCGTCGGAGGCCTTGACCGCGGCCCGCACGTGGGCGGGGAACGGGTCGTTGTGCCGGTCGATGGCCTCGCCGCCGAACGGCAGGTGCACCTGCCGGACGCGGATGCCGAAGAGCTCAGAGACCGTCTCGATGACGCGGCCGGCCTCTGCCATCACCTCCGGGCCGATGCCGTCGCCCGCCAGGCAGGCGACGATGGGAGTGGGGCGGGTTTGGGTCATCAGACTCCGATCAGCTCCTTGTCCTTCCCGGGCTCGATCGCCATCCGGGCGTGGGCGCATGCCCGCAGATACGCCTCGGCGGATGCCTCGGTGATGTCGGTTGATACTGCCTGGCCGGCGAACGTCCTGCCTCCGACCTCGACGACGACCCGGACCTCGCCCAGGGCGTCGGCGCCGCCGGTGACCGCGCCGATGGCGTATTCGACCAGCGTCACGGGCAGGTCGAGCAGGCTGGTGACGGCGCTGAAGGCCGCGTCGACGGGCCCGTCGCCGGTGCCCTCGGCCGTCCGCTCGCCCTCGCCGTTTCGGATGGTCACCTCGGCGCGGGCCTCCTCGCCGGTGGCCGTCCGGATCGCCAGCCGCACGAGCTTGTACGGCTCCTCGCGGTCGCGCAGCGAGTCGGACGCGATCGCCTCGAGATCGAGCGAGCTGATCTTGCCCTTGCGGTCGGCCAGCTCCTTGAACCGGGCAAACGCGCGCTTGAGGTCGTCGCCCTCGATGGTGAAGCCCAGGTCGGCGAAGGCCTGCCGCAGCGCGTGACGGCCGGAGTGCTTGCCGAGCACGATGTCGGAGCCCTGCAGGCCGACGGACTCGGCGTCCATGATCTCGTACGTGCGCCGGTGCGCCAGCACGCCGTGCTGGTGGATGCCGGCCTCGTGCGCGAACGCGTTTCTGCCCACGATCGCCTTGTTCGGCTGCACGACGTACCCCGTCAGGCGCGAGACCATGCGCGACGAGCGGGTGATCTCCTCGGTGTTGATGTTCGTGCGCAGGCCGTAGCGGGGCGCCCGCGTCGCGAGCAGCATCACGATCTCCTCGAGCGAGGCGTTGCCGGCCCGCTCGCCGATGCCGTTGATGGTCGCCTCGACCTGGCGGGCGCCCGCCATGACGCCGGCCAGCGAGTTGGCGACGGCGAGGCCCAGGTCGTCGTGGCAGTGCACCGAGAGGACGACATCGTCGACCTCCGGCACCCGCTCGCGCAGGCCGTTCAGGATCTCGACGTACTCCTCGGGGACGGTGTAGCCGACCGTGTCGGGGATGTTGATCGTGGTCGCTCCGGCCGCGATCGCGGTGCGCACGACCTCGGCCATGAACTCCGCGTCGCTGCGGGTCGCGTCCTCGCACGAGAACTCGACGTCGCCGCAGAACGCCTTTGCCTTGCGCACGGCCCGGTCGGCGCCCTCGAGCACCTGCGCGCGGGTCATGCGCAGCTTGTGCTCCATGTGGATGTCGGACGTCGCGATGAAGACGTGGATGCGCGGGTTGCGCGCGCCCTGGAGCGACTCGATGGCCGCGTCGACGTCCTCGTCGTTCGTGCGCGCGAGCGACGCGACAACGCAGTCGACGGCCTGGGCGACGGCGCGGATCCCCTCCCGCTCTCCCGGCGAGGAGATGGCGAACCCGGCCTCGATGATGTCCACGCCAAGCCGGTCGAGCTGGCGTGCGATCTCGATCTTCTCGGGCGCAGACAGCGCGATTCCGGGCGACTGCTCGCCGTCGCGGAGCGTGGTATCGAAGATGCGGACGGTGTCCGTGGGTGCTGCCATGAGCTGGATCCTCCTCGGCTGGGGGAGAGCGCAGCTCTCCCGCGGGACTCGGTGTGCGTGTGCGCCGTAAGCCGGCGCGTAGGCCAAGTCGTTCGCCCTAGCGGGCGAGGATGAGGAGGCCGAGAAGGGTGTCCGTTGAGCGCCCGACAGGACGCCCGCTCAGCGGGGAGCGGGCAGAGTTCCTCTCTGTGCAGGCGTGACTCGGCATCTCTTCGGCACAGCATAGGTGCGAGAAGGTTGATCCGTCAAACCGGAACCGGCTCAGCGGCGAGAAAGGTGGGGACTGTCCCCGCCGCGCGGGGACAGTCCCCGGTTCTCACGCTGGTTGCGCTCCGGCGCGTACCGGCGGGCCATGAGGCCGTCGGCGCGAGCCGGATCGACGTCGGCGACGGCGACGCCGGGCGTGCCGTAGGGCACCTGCGCGAGCAGCGCCCCTTCGGGCGAGATCACGCAGCTGGCCGAGCCCTGGTCGGGCGCGGCGGCGTTCGCGGCGGCCACGTAGATCGTGTTCTCGAGCGCCCGCATGAGCACGGCCTTCTCGTTGTACGGGTTTCGGGCGGCGCCGAAGCGCCGCGCGAGCGTGCCGTCGTCCGTGACGACGAAGTGGGGCACGAACAGCACCTGGGCGCCGTCGAGCGCGGCCGCGCGGGCGATCTCGGGGTAGCGGAAGGCCTCGTGGCAGATGGCGATCGCGAACCGGATGCCGGCCGCGGCGAAGACCAGGCGGCCGCTGCCCGGCACGTAGTCGCGCTCCTCGGACGGGTCGATCTGCGTCTTCACCTGTGCGCCGAGCCGGCTTCCGTCGGCGTCGACGACGACCGCGACGATCTCACGGCCCGCCGGCGTCGGCCGCTCGGCGCCCACGATCGTGACGAGGCCGGCGCGCCCGGCCGCCGCGGCCACCGTCTCGACGGCGGCATCGAGCTCCGCGGCGGCGTAGTCCGGCACCGGCCGCGGCTGGGAGCGGTGCCCGGGCAGGCACGTCTCGGGCAGGCACAGCACGTGCGCCCCCAGCCGCCCGGCCGCCTCGACCGCGGCGACGGCGGCGGGCACCGCCTCGTCCAGGGTCGCCGTGAGCGGCACCTGGCCGACGGCGACGCGGACGGTCACGCCCGATGCACCTGCTCGCGCACCTCGACGCCGTAGCGGCGCAGGCGCTCGAACAGCGGGCCGAACGGCACCGACCGCTCGCTGGGGACGACGCCGCGGGCGTCGAGCTCGCCGCGGCAGATCATGGCTGCGACGACGGCCGGCGGGCAGGCGGTCGACGCGATGCCGCCGCCGAAGCCGAGCCCCTCGACGGCCCGGGTGACGCACTCGACCACCGCCGTCCCGGCCGGGCCGTAGGCCTCGATGCGGTGCACGCCGACGGTCGCTCGAGACGGCTCGGCCCGGGGCAGCCGCCGGATCAGCTCGAGCAGCAGCCGGCGGGGGACGACAGAGCCGCCGTCCAGCTCGACCGGGTCGGTCGAGGCCAGCCCGAGCTCCGCCAGCAGCCGCACCTTGGCCAGGAACCTCGGATCGAGCGAGAGCTGGAAGCCGACGTCGCGGGCGCCGAAGCTCTGGGGGAAGGTGGCCATCTCGGAGTGGATCGTGAAGACGGTCTCGGCCGGGCCGACCGGATCGCCGAACTCGACGACGCCGGCCGGCGTCATGGGCTCGATCATGCGCACCTCGCCGTCGCGGACGACGGGCGTGGGCATCGTCAGCTCGTCCAGGATCGTCTCGACGGCGTAGGGGGCGACCAGCGGCCCGGGCGGCGGCTCCGGGTCGCGGCCGGAGGCGGCCGCGACGATCCGCTCGACCTCGCCGCCGAGCAGCTCGACGGCGCGGGCCGCCATGACGTTCGTCTTGCCCGGCGTCGACCCCATCCCGAGCACGGCCAGGAGCCCGGCCTCGCGGAAGCGGTCGTCCAGGCCGACCTGCTCGCGGGTGACGTGGAAGAGCCCGCCCAGGTCGATGTAGTGCGTTCCGGCGGCGAGCGCGGCCTCCATGGCGGCCAGGTTGATGCGGTAGGCGGCCGTGTTCACGAGCACCGCCGCCCCGGCCAGCGCCTCGCGGGCCGCGGCGGTGTCGCGGATGTCGAGCGCACCGCCGGTCGCCTTGCCGCCGCCGCGGGCGGCCGCCACCTCGGCGGCGCGCTCCCCGTCGACGTCGAGGCAGGCGATCTCCGAGACGGCGTCCTCGCCCGCCAGCGTCGCCACGATGGCCGGCCCGATGATCCCGGCGGCGCCGACCACGCAGACGCGGCTCACGGCACGGGCTCCAGCTCCCGCCGCCCCTGCAGCTCGTACGCCCGCAGCGCCAGCCACAGCTCCAGCCGGTCGCGCGCGTCCGTGGGGCTGCGGCCGGTCAGCTTCTCGATCTTTTGGATGCGGTAGCGGAGCGTGTGCCGGTGGACGCCGAGGGCGGCGGCGGCGTCGGCCCAGCGGCCGTTGGCCTCGATGTAGGCCGCGAGCGACTCGATCAGGGCCGACCCGTAGCGGGCGTCGTGCGCCCGCAGCGGCCCGAGCATCGACTCGCAGTAGAGCTCGACGCCGCGCTCGTCGCCCAGCGAGAGCAGGAGCTGGATCGAGCCGAGGTCGCGGAACGTGGCCACCGCCGGCGTCCCGTTCACGGGCTTGGCCTCGACCGCGTAGAGCGCCTCGTCGTAGCTGCGGGCGAGCTCGCCCGGCTCGGTGCGGACGCGGCCGACGCCCGCGGCGCCCGCGCCGGTCTCGATCAGGGCCTCGGCGGCCACCCGTTCGGCCTCGCCGTCGTCGCCGGCCTCGAACAGGACCGCCACGACGCCGTCGCGGACGCTGGCGGGGCCGAACCGGCCGGCCGCCTCGGCCAGGCGGGCCAGCGTCGCCGCCTCGTCGCACGCCGGCCGCAGCGCCAGGAACGAGAGCGGCAGCGTCCCGCGCAGGCCGAACGCCCGCGCCCGCCGGCGCAGCTCACGCGCCCCGGCCTCGCCGCTCAGCACGGCCTCGACGAGGTCGCCGGCGAGGCGCCGCACCGCCTCGGCGACGCGCGCATCGGAGAGGCGCGTGAACACCGCCTCGGTGAGCGCGATGAACGGCACCTGGTAGGGGATCTCGAAGAGCGGGAACCCGAGCCGGTCGGCGGCGGCCACGGCCTCGTGGGGCGCCGCGGCGTAGCCGAACCCGAGGCCCAGGCCCATCCCGGTCAGGCCCGCGTCGGCCAGCCGCTCGACGTAGGCGGCCGGCCGATTCCGCAGCGGCAGGCCGGTTGTCAGCAGCAGCTCGCCGCCCCGCAGCCACGGGGTCGGGTCGTCGAGCTCGGAGATGTGCGCCCACCGCACGGGCCGGCCCGCGCCGGACCGGCCTCCGCGGAGGGTGATCTTGAGCGCCTCGATCCCGACGATGTCTGAGACCGTCAGCACGTGGCCGGCGGTTAGGAGGTGACTGCCTCGCGGGGGCTGGAGCGGTTCATCTCCGTCCAGGCCTCGTCGAGCACGGTGTCGAGCACGTCATGGACATAGTCGAGCTCCTCGCGGGTCGCGACCAGCGGCGGCGAGAGCTGCACCACCGGGTCGCCGCGGTCGTCGGCGCGGCAGATCAGGCCCGCGTCGTAGAGCCGCGGCGAGAGGAACCCGCGCAGCAGGCGGTCGGCTTCCTCGTCGGAGAAGGTCTCCTTCGTCTCCTTGTCGCGCACGAGCTCGAGCGACATGAAGTAGCCCGCGCCGCGCACGTCGCCGACGATCGGCTTGTCGCCGAGCTTGGAGAGCACGGCCCTGAAGTAGGGCTCGTTGCGCCGGACGTTCCCGAGCACGTCCTCGCGCTCCATGATCTCGAGGTTCTTGAGCGCGACGGCCGTCGAGACCGGGTGGCCGCCGTAGGTGATGCCGTGCACGAACATGTTCGAGCCCTCGAGGAAGGGCGCGGCGATCCTGTCGGTCATGATCACGCCGCCGAGCGGCACGTGGGCCGAGCCGATGCCCTTGGCGAACGTGACGATGTCGGGGCGGATGTCGTAGCGCTCCGACCCGAACCAGTAGCCCAGCCGTCCGAAGCCGCAGATGACCTCGTCGGCCACGAGCAGGATGCCGTACTCGTCGCAGATCTCGCGCACACCCCGGAAATAGCCCTCCGGCGGCGTGAACGTGCCGCCCGAGTTCTGCACGGGCTCGGCGAAGAAGGCGGAGATCGTCCCCGGCCCCTCCTGCTCGATCACGCCGCGCAGCTCGTCGAGCAGGAACGCCGTGAACTCGGCCTCGGTCTCGCCCTCGGGGCGGTGGTAGCTGTTCGTGTTCGAGACGTGGCGCACGCCCGGGAGCAGCGGCTCGAACGGGTTGCGGATCGAGGCGATGCCGGTCAGCGAGAGCGCCCCCAGCGTCGTGCCGTGGTAGGCGGTGCGGCGGGCGATCATCTTGTAACGGCGGCCCTCGCCGCGGATCTGGTGGTACTGGCGGGCCAGCTTGATGATCGACTCGTTGGCCTCGGAGCCGCCGGAGCAGAAGAACGTTCGGTTGAGGTCGCCGGGGGCGATCTCGGCGATCTTGGCGGAGAGCTCGATGACCCGCGGATGCGCGTAGCTCCAGTTGATGAAGAATCCGAGCTCGGCCATCTGCTTGGCGGCCGCCTCGCCCAGCTCGGCGCCGTAGCTGTGCCCGATCTGGGTGCAGAACAGGCCGGACATGCCGTCGAAGTAGCGCTTGCCGTTGGTGTCCCAGAGCCAGCAGCCGTCGCCCCGCTCGATCACGGGCACCTCCTCCGAGGAGAAGCGGCCCTGGCTCGTGAAATGCATCATCAGATGCCGCTTCGCGAGGTCCTGCAGGTTGGCGTGGTCCGTCATGCTCAGATCCTTTCGATGGCGGTGCCCGAGCCGGCTGTTGGACACCGCGGCCAATGCTACCGGAACGAGCCCCCGCAACGGCGCCGCGACCCTTATACTCGGCGGCGCACGAATCGCTCCTCCGCGGGGGTCCCAAAATGGCAGTTCAGCAAGGTTCCAAGACCGAGGCGCTCCTCTCCAAGCGCGACCGTTACGTCGCCCGGGGCGTCTCCATCGCGCCGATCTTCGCCGACCACGCCCACGGCGCCCGGCTGACGGATGCCGACGGGCGCGAGTACATCGATTTCGCCGGCGGCATCGGCGTCCTCAACCTCGGCCACACGCCCGAGGCGGTGGTCGCGGCGATTCGCGAGCAGGCCGAGCGGCTCATGCACGCCTGCTTCCCGGTGGCCGCCTACGACCCGTACCTCGAGGTGTGCAGGATGCTGTGCGAGCTCGCGCCGGGCACGCACGACAAGAAGGCGCTCCTGATCAACTCGGGAGCGGAGGCCGTCGAAAACGCGATCAAGATCGCCCGCTACCACACCGGCCGCGACGGCGTGATCACGTTCGACCGCGGCTTCCACGGCCGGACGCTGCTCACGATGTCGCTGACGTCGAAGCTCGTCTACAAGCGCGGCATGGGGCCGTTCGCGCCCGAGATCTACCGGGCGACCGCGCCGTACCCGTACCGCGGCATCACCGCGGCCGGCGCCCTCGAGTCGCTCGACTGGATGTTCAAGGCCACGGTCGACCCGGCCTCGGTGGCCTGCGTGATCCTCGAGCCCGTGCAGGGCGAGGGCGGGTTCACCGTCATGCCGCCCGAGTTCGTCCAGGGCCTCAAGGAGCGCTGCGACGCCCACGGCATCCTCTACATCGACGACGAGGTGCAGGCCGGGATGGGCCGCACCGGGGCGCTCTGGGGGATCGAGCACTCGGGCGTCATTCCCGACATGGTCACGGTGGGCAAGTCGCTCGCCTCGGGCATGCCGCTCGCCGGCGTCATCGGCCGGGCCGAGGTGATGGACTCGGTGCATCCCGGGGGGCTCGGCTCGACATACGGCGGCAACCCGGTCGCCTGCGCCGCGGCGATCGAGAGCCTGCGCGCCATCTCGAGCGAGGAGTTCCTCGCCCGCTCGGTCGAGGTCGGCCACCGCATCGGCGTGCGCCTGCGGGAGCTGGCCGCGCGCTACCCGGTGATCGGCGAGGTGCGCGGGATCGGCCCGATGTCCGCCATCGAGCTCGTCAAGGACCCGGCGGGCAAGGAGCCGGCCGCCGACGTGGCCGCCGCCGTCGTCGCCGGTGCGCTCGAGCGCGGCCTGATCCTGCTCAAGACCGGCATCTACGACAACGTGATCCGGATCCTGGTGCCGATCACGGCGCCGGACGAGGACCTGGAGGCCGGGCTCGACCGGCTCGAGGAGTCGCTTGGCGCAGCCGTCGGCTAGCCCCGCCGGTCGCTCCGCACCCGCCGTCAGCCTCCAGGGCGTGCGCAAGACCTACGGCGATGTCGTCGCCGTGGACCACGTCGATCTCGAGGTCGCGGCGGGCGAGTTCTTCACGCTGCTCGGCCCGTCCGGCTCGGGCAAGACGACGACGCTGCGGCTGATCGCAGGGTTCGAGCTGCCCACGTCGGGCGCGGTGCTGCTCGACGGCGCGGATGTCTCGCGGCTGCCGCCGTACCAGCGCGACGTGAACACGGTGTTCCAGGACTACGCGCTCTTCCCGCACATGACGGTCGGCGACAACGTCGGCTACGGGCTGATGGTGAAGCGGGTGCCGAAGAAGGAGCGGGCATCCCGCGTCTCGGAGGCGCTCGAGATGGTGCGCCTGGCCGGGTACGAGAAGCGCAGGCCGGCCCAGCTCTCCGGCGGCCAGCGGCAGCGGATCGCGCTCGCCCGCGCGCTCGTCAACCGGCCCCGCGTGCTCCTGCTGGACGAGCCGCTGGGGGCGCTCGACCTGAAGCTGCGCGAGCAGATGCAGATCGAGCTGAAGGCGATCCAGAAGGACGTCGGCATCACGTTCCTGTTCGTCACCCACGACCAGGACGAGGCGCTCACGATGAGCGACCGGCTGGCGGTCTTCGACGAGGGCCGGATCGACCAGGTCGGCTCGCCGGCCGAGGTCTACGAGAACCCGGCGACGGCCTTCGTGGCCGGCTTCGTCGGCACGTCGAACCTGATCACGGGCGAGGTCGCGCGCGCGATCACCGGGGCCGCCGGCACGTTCACCGTGCGGCCCGAGAAGATCCACCTCGCCGACCCCGGCGAGGATCCCGGTCGCGACCGCTGCAGTGCCGAGGGCATCGTCTCGGAGGTGGTCTACCTGGGGGTCAACACCCGCTACATCGTGAAGCTCGCCGCGGGGGGCGAGCTCGTGGTGGTGCAGCAGAACCAGGCCACGTCGTCGATGCAGGCGCTGGCCGCGCGCGGACGGCAGGTCCGCCTTGTCTGGGATCGGCAGCACAACCGTCCGGTGGACGGCGCCGATCGCGAAAACGAGGTGAAGGAGATCCCGGCATGACCAAGCGATGGATCGCGCTGACAGGGGCGACTGTGATGCTGGCCGTGGCGGCCGGCTGCGGCGGCTCGAGCGGCGGCGGCGGTGCGGGCGGCGGCGGCAACGGAGGCGGCGGCGGCTCGAGCACGAGGGTCGTCGAGAGCATCGGGAAGGGCGAGGGCGCGCTCAACCTGATCGCATGGCAGGGCTACACCGAACCCGACGTCGTGAAGCCGTTCGAGAAGAGCACGGGCTGCCAGGTGCACGTCACCTACGGCCAGACGTCGGACGAGATGGTGCAGCTCATGCGCTCGGGCAACTACGACGGCGTCAGCGCGTCCGGCGACGCAACCAACCGCCTGATCGCCGCCGGCGACGTCGTCCCGGTCGACGTGCAGAAGCTGATCCCGGACTGGAAGGACATCTCCCCGGCGCTGCAGTCGCCGCCGCACAACACCGTGGGAGGCCTGCACTACGGCGTGTCCTACGAGTGGGGCGCGGACGTGCTCATGTACAACACCCAGGTCGTGAAGCCCGCCCCCACCAGCTGGGGCGTGATCTTCGACGGCTCGAGCTACAAGGGCAAGGTCGACGCCTACGACAGCCCGATCTACATCGCCGACGCGGCGGTGTACCTGAAGGCGACGCAACCCGACCTGAAGATCACCGATCCGTACGAGCTGACGCAGGACCAGTTCGATGCCGCGGTCGCCCTGCTCAAGAAGCAGCGCGCCCAGATCGGCAACTACTGGTCGAGCTACACCTCGCAGATCCAGGACTTCAAGCAGAAGTCGATCGTGATCGGCCCGACCTGGCCGTACCAGTACAACACGCTCAAGGGCGAGAAGCAGCCCGTGGCGACGGTGCTGCCCAAGGAGGGCGCCACCGGCTGGGCCGACACCTGGATGCTCTCGTCGCAGGCGAAGCACCCGAACTGCATGCTGATGTGGATGAAGTGGGCGACGGAGCCGTTCACCCAGGCGCACACGGCCTACACGTTCGGGTCGGCCCCGGCCAACCCGAAGGCGTGCACGATCCTCGACAAGATGGTCGCGAACTACTGCACGGCCTACCACGTGACCGACCAGAGCTACTTCAAGAAGATCGCGTACTGGAAGACGCCGCTTTCCGACTGCGGCGACAGTCGCGGCGACACCTGCATCCCGTACTCCGAGTGGACGACGGCCTGGACCGACATCAAGAACTCGTGATGCCGGCGGCCGGCCGGCGCGCGCCGTGACCGCCTCCGCCTCCCGGGCGGGGACGGGCGGCGTGCGCCGGCGGGTGTCCGCGTTCTTCTACCGCCGCCGGAAGCTGAAGCTCGGCCTGCTCCTGCTGCCGCCGATGGGCTGGATCCTGGTGGTCTACCTGGCCGCGCTCGGGGTGCTGCTCCTGACCTCGCTCTGGGTCCAGGACGAGCTCTCGGGCCGGATCCTGCACACGTTCACGCTGGACAACTTCAAGCAGCTGTGGGACGACCCCACCAACCGGATCATCACCCGCAACACCGTGGGGATGGCGATCGCCGTGACGATCACCGACGCCGTTCTGGCCTTCCCGCTGGCCTACTACATGGTGCGCATGGCCTCGCCGAAGATGCGCGCGGTGCTCTTCGTCGGCGTGCTCATGCCGCTCTGGTCGAGCTATCTGATCAAGGCGTACACGTGGCGCCTGATGACGGCCTATGACGGCCCGATCAACTGGGCGTTCGGCAAGGCCGGCCTCGGCCCGTACCACATCGCCTACTCCTACACGGCCATGTGGCTGGCCTTCAGCTACATGTGGCTGCCGTACATGATCCTGCCCGTCTACGCGGCCCTGGAACGGGTGCCGGGGTCGTTCCTGGAGGCGTCGAGCGATCTCGGCGGGCGGGCCTGGATCACGTTTCGCAAGGTGATCTGGCCGCTCGCCCTGCCCGGCATCGCGGCCGGATCGATCTTCACGTTCTCGCTCACGCTGGGCGACTACGTGCTCCCGGACCTCGTCGGCGGCAACAACCACGACTTCATCGGGAACGTCATCTTCCGCTTCCAGGGCGTCGCCCAGAACCTGCCTTTCGCGGCGGCCTTCGCGTGCGTTCCCGTCGCGATCGTCATCGTCTACCTCATGGTCATGAAGCGCCTCGGCGCCTTCGAGGCGCTTTGACGTGGGGGAACCAATGCTTCCCCCACGGGCCCCCTCCTTCGGCCCTTCGGCGATCGCCCTCCGCGTTCCGGCGAGAGCGGGGTCTCGCCGGAACCACGGCTGTCCATCCCGTGCAGCTCTGAGGTCGTCGTCCGAGATCGGCCGGGCACCTCGTCCCTGCCGGAGAGGTGAACCCTGATGGAGCCGCGCGCCGTTCGGATCGGCCTGCGGGCCGCATCGACGTTCGTGATGCTGTTCCTCTACCTGCCGCTGCTCGTGATCGTGCTGCAGGCGTTCAGCTCCTCGCCGATCCCGGGCTGGCCGATCGGGCACTACTCGACCCGCTGGTTCCGGCTGGCCTGGCACGACCAGTTCGCGCGGACGGCGTTCGAGAACTCGGTCACGGTGGGGCTGCGGGCCGCCGCGGTCGCCCTCGTGCTTGGGTCGTGCATCGCGTTCGCGCTCTCGCGGTTTCGGTTCTTCGGCCAGAACACGGTGTCGCTGCTCTTCGTGCTGCCGATCGCGCTGCCGGGCATCGTCACCGGGCTCGCGCTGCTCTCGACCATCGACTACCTGGGCATCACGCCGTCGCTCTGGACGGTGGTCGCCGGCCACGCCACCTTCTGCATCGTGGTCGTGTTCAACAACGTGGTCGCGCGGCTGCGGCGCTCCTCGACGTCGCTCGAGGAGGCGTCGATGGACCTCGGCGCAGACGGCTGGCAGACGTTCCGGCACGTGACCCTGCCGAGCATCGCGACGGCGCTCGTCGCCGGCGGCCTGCTCGCGTTCGCCCTCTCGTTCGACGAGGTCGTCGTCACGCTCTTCACCGCCGGCAGCCAGCAGACGCTGCCGCTGTGGATCTACAACCAGTTCCGGCTCCCGAACACCGCCGCCGAGGTGAACGCGGTCGCGGTGTTCGTGATCCTCTTGACGGCGATCCCCGTCTACCTGGCCCAGCGCCTGATGCGCGACACGGGCGGCATCCCCGGCCGCTAACCGGGGCCAGGCCCCGGGGACCTCGGGGGCTGTCCCCGCCCTGCTCGGGGACAGTCCCCTGCCCGCCCGTCAGGAGACGGCTTCGGCTTCGGGCTCGCCGGCGAAGGTCCTGGCCTTCGCGGGGCGCACGAACACCGGCCGGCCCGGCTCGAGGCCGAGCCGCTCCGCCTCGTCGCGGGTGAGCTGGGCCGACACCGGGTCGCCGCCGTTCACGGTCAGGTCGACGCGGATGTGGTGGCCCATGTGCAGGACGCGCTCGACAACGGCCGCCTCGGTGGTGCCGTTGGGCTCGAGCCGGATCTCGACGTCGTGCGGGCGCACGTAGACGTCGCCGATCCGGTTGACCTGGCCCATGAAGCGCATCACGAACTCGGTCTCGGGATGGTCGTAGAGGTCCTGCGGGCGGCCCTCCTGGACGATCCGCCCGTGATCCATGAGCACGATCGTGTCCGACACCTCCATGGCCTCTTCCTGGTCATGGGTGACGAACACGGTCGTGACGTGCATCTCGTCGTGCAGCCGGCGCAGCCAGGCGCGCAGCTCGCTTCGCACCTTCGCGTCGAGGGCGCCGAAGGGCTCGTCGAGGAGCAGCACCTCGGGCTCGACGGCGAGCGCGCGGGCGAGCGCCATGCGCTGGCGCTGGCCGCCCGAGAGCTGGGACGGGTAGCGATCGCCGAAGCCGTCGAGCTGGACGAGGTCGAGCAGCTCCGCCACCCGTCGCTTCACCTCGTCCTTTCGCCGTTTGCGGATCTCGAGGCCGAACGCCACGTTCTTGGCGACGGTCATGTGCTTGAAGGCGGCGTAGTGCTGGAAGACGAAGCCGATGTCGCGCCGCTGCGGCGGCAGCTTCGTCGCCTCGGCGCCCCCGATGAAGACGTCGCCCTGGTCGGCCTTCTCGAGGCCGGCGATGACGCGCAGGAGCGTCGACTTGCCGCTCCCGCTCGGGCCCAGGAGCGCCGTCAGCGATCCCGCCGGCACGTCGAGGCTGACGTCGTCCAGGGCCACGAAGTCGCCGAAGCGCTTGTTCACGTTGCGGACGGTGATTGCCATATCTGAGCTAGTGGTCCTTTCGGGGGTGGAACAGGTTCATCAGGAACAGGGTCACGAGAGCGATCACGGCCAGCTCGAGCGCCGCCGTGTAGGCCGCGATGTGGTCGAAGTTCTGGTACTCCTGCGAGACGCGGAGCGTGAGCGTCTGGGTCTGGCCGATCACGTTGCCCGAGACGACGGCGACTGCGCCGTACTCACCGATCGCGCGTGCGGTCGTGAGAACGACGCCGTAGACGATGCCCCAGCGGATCGCCGGCAGGGTGATGCGCCGAAACGTCTGGTGCGCCCGCGCGCCCAGCGTCGCGGCGGCCTGCTCCTGCTCGGTGCCGATCTCGCGCAGCACCGGGATCACCTCGCGGCAGACGAACGGGAGCGACGCGAACATCGTCGCGAGCACCATGCCCGGCGTCGAGAAGATGATCGGGTAGCCCTGGTTGATGAAGAACTCGCCGAACCAGCCGTTCATGCCGTACACCAGGATCAGCGTGAAGCCGACGATCACGGGCGAGACGGCGAAGGGCAGGTCGATCAGCGCCGAGAGCAGCGCCTTGCCGCGGAACTCGCGCCGCACCATGACGAGCGCCATCGTGATCCCGAAGAGCGTGTTCAGCGGGACGACGATGATCGCGATCTTGAGCGTCAGCCCGAGCGCCTTGATCGCGTCCGGGTCGGTGAGCGCGGTCCAGACGGGTGCGAGGCCGCCGGAGAAGGTGTGCGCCACGATCATCCCGACCGGGATGATCAGGAGCAGCGCCAGGTAGGTCAGCGCCACGAGTCGGAGCCCGTACCTAACGATCATGCTTCGAGCTCCAGCGGTGGAGGGCGGAGATGGACAGGAGCACCACGAGGGAGATCGAGAGCAGGACGACCGACATCGCGGTCGCACCCGTCACGTAGTCGCTCTGGATCTGCGAGTAGATGTGCACCGAGGCGACCTCGGTCGCGAACGGCACGTTGCCCGAGAGCATCACGACCGAGCCGTACTCGCCGACCGCCCGGGCGAAGGCGAGCGCCATCCCCGAGAGGATCGCCGGCAGCAGGTTCGGCAGGACGACGCGGCGGAAGATGACGTGGCCGCGGGCGCCGAGCGATGCGGCCGCCTCCTCCATCTCGCGGTCGAGCTCGAGCAGCACGGGCTGGACGCTGCGGATGACGAACGGCAGCGTCTCGAACATCAGCGCGAGCACGACCGCCTTGCGGGTGTAGGTGATGTTCAGGCCGATCGGGGAGTTGGGGCCGTACAGGGTCAGCAGGGTGAGGCCGGCCACCACCGTCGGCAGGGCGAAGGGCAGGTCGATGAGCGAGTTCGCGAGCCCCTTCCCGATGAAGGAGTCGCGCACCAGCACCCACGCGATCAGGGTGCCGAAGACGGCGTTGATCAGGGCGACGAGCAGCGCTGCCCCGAGGGTGAGCTTGAGCGCGGCCACCGCATCGGGAGCGGTGACCGCCTGCCAGAACGCATCGAGGCCGCCCTTGTGGGACTCCCACAGGAGGGCGGAGAGCGGCAGGAGCACGACCACCGACAGGTAGGTGATCGCAACCCCCGGGGCGACGCTTGGCAGCGCCGCCCCGGAGGCCCGCCTGCGCGGGAGTGCGACCGTCGTCATGAGCTGGTCGACACTCCGATGCTGGACTCGATCTTCTGCATGACGCTGTTCGTCGGATCGAAGAACTTCGTCATCACGTCATCCCAGCCGCCCGAGTCGACGTCGTCGATCGTGAACTGGGTGGGGTTGCCGGCGTCCGGGAACGCCTTGGTGAACGCGGACTCGACGCTCGAGACCACCGGCCGGTAGCCGGTCTGGGCCAGGATCGTCTGCGCCTGGGGCGTGTACATCCACTTGACGAAGCTCTTCGCGGCGGACGAGGCCTCCAGCGTCGTCGCGATCGGCGTCTGGATCTGGATCGTCTGCGGGGGGTACACGATCTGGATGTCCGCGCCGCTCTGCTCGGCGAGCAGGGCGTCCTGCTCGTAGGCGAGGAGCACGTCACCCTTGCCG
>Ga0207695_10003458_pt1 | contig 22256 bp, 19 predicted proteins | sample KBSC54metaG_FD_184354 | JGI IMG/M metagenome (GOLD analysis project Ga0207695, IMG submission 184354) | Corn rhizosphere microbial communities from Kellogg Biological Station, Michigan, USA - KBS C5-4 metaG (SPAdes) (version 2) | ecosystem: Host-associated > Plants > Roots > Rhizosphere > Soil...
GAGCGGTGGCTCACCGGAGACGGCGGCGACCCGAATCTGCTCGACCGGCCGCGCAACATGCCGACACGCACCGGACTCGGCGTGGCCGCGTTGACCTTCTACGGCACCCTGTGGGGCGCGGCGAGCGCGGACGTGATCACCGAACTGTTCCACCTGCGGCTCGAGAGCGTGATCGCGGTCTTCCAGGTGCTGCTGTTCGCCGGGCCGGTCGTGGCGTTCCTCGTGACGCAGCGGGTGGCCATCGGGCTGCAGGCTCGCGACCGCGAGCAGCTGGCCCACGGCTACGAGACCGGGCGCATCGTGCGGATGCCCGGCGGGCAGTACGAAGAGATCCATCGCGGCCTGGATGCCGAGACGGCCCGGGCGCTCGGCACCGGCCCGATCACCGAGGCGATTCCCACGCGTCACGGTGACGGATGGCGCACCCCGCTGGACGTGCTGCGGGTCGGCCTCGCCCACTGGTACGAGCGCGGGGCCAGCCGATCGGCGCCCGACTCGGCGCCTGATCCGGCGCAGGATGCCCTTCCGGCAGCTTTGCCACGATCCCTGGCCGGGACTGCACGCCGTCCCTAGCCCGCACACGGCAGGATGGCGGGGTGACCCGTCGCGCCATCATCCTGTTCGTCGCCCTGGGCATCGCGTGGGGGATTCCCTACCTGCTGATCAAGGTCGCGGTCGCCGAGCTGGATCCGGTGATGGTGGTGCTCGGTCGCTGCGCCCTCGGCGCGCTGATCCTGCTGCCGCTGGCGTTCGCCCGCCGGCAGGTGCTCGTCGTACTGAAGCGCTGGAGGCCGCTGCTCGCCTACACCGTGATCGAGATCGTGGTGCCCTGGTTCTTCCTCAGCACGGCCGAGCAGAAGCTGCCGAGCTCGACGGCCGGACTGCTGATCGCGGCCGTCCCGCTGGTCGGAGTCGCGGTGGCCGTGGCGTTCGGTCGGCCCGCCCGTCTGTCGCTGGGCAACTGGCTGGGAATCGCGGCCGGCATGCTCGGCGTCGCAGCCCTGGTCGGGCTGGATGTCGCCGGCTCCGATCTGATCGGCGTCGCCCAGATCGCGGTCGTGGTCGTCTGCTACGCGGTCGGTCCCGCCATCCTGTCGCGCTGGATGTCCGACCTGCCCGGGGTGGGTGTCGTCGCGGTGTCGCTGGGAATCGCCGCGCTGATCTACCTGCCGGTCGTCGCCCTGACGCACGCCTTCCCGACGCGGGTGCCGTCGGTGCCGGTGATCCTGTCGATCGTGGCGCTCGCGGCGGTCTGCAGCGCCGCGGCCTTCCTCATCATGTTCGCGCTGATCGCCGAGATCGGTCCGATGCGGATGACGACCATCACCTACGTGAATCCGGCCGTCGCCATCGCGGCCGGCGCCCTCGTGCTCGGCGAGCGGATCACGGTCTGGACGGTCATCGGCTTCGTGCTGGTCATCGGCGGCGCCTATCTGGTCACCCGGCATCGTCGGGCGGTGGAGCCGATCCCCGAGCCGATCGCCGAGTAGTGCTGCGCTGACGAGCGCGTTCAGTACGCGCCTTCGGCCGGAACCGCAAGGCCCCTGACTCCGCCCGGCCCCGAACGTATGGTCGAAGGTATGGCTCAGCGCATTCTCGAATCCCCCCAAGACCTCCTGCAGTTCCAGTTGCGCACCGCGATGACGATGGAGCACGACTCCCTCGCGGCGCTCGGCGAACTGACCAAGGCCGCTCGTTCCTCCGACATCAAGAAGATGTTCCGGCACCATGCCGACGAGACCAAAGAGCAGATCGCCAATCTCAAGAAGGTGTTCGGTCTGCTCGAATTGCCGGAGTCGAGCGCCCCGTCACCCAGCACGAAGGGCATCTCCCGGCAGGCCGAGTCGCTGATCGGTCGTTCGAAGCCGGTGCTGCACGACCAGGTCGTGCTGTCGTGCGCGCTCGGCAACGAGCACTACGAGATCTCGGCATACCGCTCGCTGATCATCCCGCTGAGTGCCATGGGCATGTCGGATGCCGTGGCCCTGTTGCAGGCGAACCTCGAGCAGGAGACCCACACCAGCACGGAGCTGGAATCGGCCTTGCAGAAGATCGCCGCGTGAGCGTCGGCCGCGTGTCGGCCGTACCCGTCGGCGATCGCGCGGAATCCTGAGCAGGTGGCATCCCCTCGAAATACCCAAGACGTGGACCCCGACGACGGGCGTCCCGAGACCGAGGCGCAGCGGTCCGACCGCAACTGGAACGACATCCTGCAAGAATTGCGGGTCACGCAGACCGGCTCGCAGATCCTCAGCGGCTTCCTGCTGACGGTCGCATTCCAGGAGCGCTTCACCCACCTCGATGGCTACCAGTACACGGTGTACGGCGTGCTGGTCGCCCTGGCCCTGGTCAGCACCGTCCTCGGCCTGGCGACGGTGCGGCTGCATCGTTCCGAGTTCCACCATCACGACAAGCCCGCCGTCGTCGAGCAGGGCAGCCGCCTGCTGTCGATCACCATCAGTGTGGTCGGCATTCTGGCCGCCGGTGTGGTCCTGCTGATCTTCGACGTGGTCTTCGGTCGCGCGCCGGGCCTCATCGCCGGAGTGCTGGCGGCCGCCCTGCTGGTGCTGCTGCTGATCGTCATGCCCCGGCGCGTCCGACCGCGGGCACCCCGAGCGCAATGACGGGCGCCGCCCCGGGAGCGACATGATCCCGCTGCCGTTCGACCAGCCGGTGCCGCGCGTCGTCTTCGGTGTCGTGCTCGCCCTTTTCGCGTTCGGCGAGGTGATGATCCGGGTCGCGACGAACCGCAATCGGGCGAAAGGCACCACCGAGTGGGCCAGCCTCGGCGTCGTGATCGCGGGGTTCGGACTTGGACTCGGCGGCGGCTTCCTGATCGCCGGGCACCTGACCTGGGCGGCGATCCCGATCGGCCGGCTCGCGCTGTTCGTCGTCGGCATCGCGCTGATGCTGCTGGGGCTGGTGGTGCGGGCATGGGCGGTCATCGTGCTCGGCCGCAACTTCACCGTCTACGTGCAGGTGCGCGACGAGCAGCCGGTCGTAGCGACCGGTCCGTACCGACTGCTGCGTCATCCCTCCTACACCGGCCTGCTGCTGGTCTGTCTCGGGATCGGGCTGGCGCTGGGCAACTGGCTCGCGCTGGTGACGGTCGTCGTCGCGCCGACGGTCGCGATCCTGATCAGGATCCGGGTCGAGGAGCGGGCTCTGCTCGCGGGCATCGGCGAGCCCTACCGGCGCTTCGCGGCGACCCGCAAGCGCCTCATTCCCTGGGTGTGGTGAGAGGTTCCGGTGAGAGGGTGGAGCCATGAGCAATCACCCCAACTGGCGCCTCCCCGAGGTGCCGACCTTCACCCTCGAGAGCCCCGACTTCGCCGAGGGCGAGAAGCTGCCCGACTGGGCACGTGCCGATGGCGGCAACCGCGCGCCCACGCTGCGCTGGTCGGGCGCTCCCGAGGGCACGAAGAGCTTCGCGGTCACGCTCTTCGATCCGGATGCTCCGACCGGCAGCGGGTTCTGGCACTTCGCCGCCTACGACATCCCCGCGTCGACGACCGAGCTGGTGGCCAGTGAGCCGTTGCCCGAGCCGGCCAAGATCCTCAAGAACGAGGTCGGGCAGCGGGGTTTCATGGGCGCGGCGCCGCCTCCCGGGCATGGCCCGCACCGCTACTTCTTCACGGTGAGCGCCCTGAGCGTCGCGCACCTCGAGCTCTCCGAGGATGCGACCCCGGCGGTTCTCGGCTTCACGCTGCGCGCCAGCCTGCTCGGCCGCGCGCAACTGATGGGAACGCAGGAGACACCGGCTCCGTAGCGTGCTCTCTACGACAGCTCGACGAACGCCTTCTCGTCGCCGGGCTTGCTGCCGAGCCGGTAGAAGAAGAACGGGATCGCCGAGAGCACGCAGCTGATCGCCGGGATGATGGTGATCGAGAAGAACACGGTCTGCTTCATCGCTGAGGTGACGTGCACGCCCGAGTGGTAGCCGGCCAGCACGACGAACGCGCCGGCGACGAGCACGGCGAGCGCTCCCATGATCTTGGCCGAGAACGTCAGGGTGGCGAACGAGATGCCGTCGTTGCGCACGCCGGTGCGACGCTCGACGTCGTCGACGGCATCCGCGATCAGGGTCGTCTGCACCACGAGGAAGATGCCCAGGGTCAGCCCGGTCAAGAAGATGAAGATGACCATGCCGAGCAGGCTCGCGTAGCCGACGACCCACAGGGCTAGGTAGAGCGCGGCGCCGGCGAAGGAGCTGATGATCATGATCCGCTTGGCGGTGAACCGGCGCAGCAGCAACGGGGTGAGGAACGCCGCGATCACGACCCCTCCGATGATGGCCGCGCCGATGTAGGTGAAGTAGATCGGATCCTTGCCGTACGCGAGGCCGGCGAACACCGCGCCGCCCGCCTGCACGATGTTGCGCCCGAACCCGATGATCGAGCCGATCAGCACCAGCAGCAGCGGCGTATTGCGGAACAGCGTGCCGAACAGCTGACCGACACTGAGCCGGGTCTTGGCCTCGGTCAGTCGCTCGCGGGTGAAGAAGAAGGCGAGCAGATACAGCCCCATGCCCACGACCGCGACCAGGAAGACGGCGCGCGACCATCCGGCCGCGTCGGTCGGCCCGAAGCTGAATGCCTGGGCCAGGTACGGCAGGCCGAGCGTGGCCAGCCCGAGCGAGATGGCGCCGAAGGCACGGACGTTCGAGATCACCCGGGTGCGCATGGTCGGGTCGGGGAAGGCCGAGCCGATCAGTGCCCAGAACGGCACGTCGCACACCGTGTACGCCACGCTCCAGACGACGTAGACGATCCCGAAGAACACCAGCTGCCCGGATTCCGGCAGCTGCGGCAGCGTGAACAGCAGCCCGGTGAGAATCGCCACCGGCACCGCCGAGATCAGCACGAAGGGGCGCAGCTTTCCCCACCGGGTGCGGGTCATGTCGATCAGGCTGCCCATCACGGGATCGCCGATGGCATCCAGGATCTTGGCGATCGTGATGATCGTGGTCACCACCGCGATGCCGGCGGTGCTCATGTGCACGTAGGTGATCAAGTAGACCAGGATGAAGGTTGTCACCGTGGTGAGGATCACGTTCTGCCCGAAGCCCGCGGCCACCAGCGCCCGGCCCTGGACCTTCAGGGGAATGCTGGTGTCCGCTGCCGCGGCCGGCGTCGTTGCCGTCATCGTCATGCCTCCGTTGTCGTCGACTGCAGGTGGATCGTCTTGATCTCGAACGGCGTGAACTCGAGCCGGCCGAGATCGACGGTGAGGTCGACCGCGTCGAGCGGGAGTTCCATCAGGTTCGTCTCGCGCGCGTGCGCATGGGGGAGTTCGGTGCGGAGCGCGGTGACGGCGGGCCGCCCCAGGCTCTCGTACAACCGCACGATCACCCCGTCCCCGTTCTCGGCCGGCTTGATCGTCTCGACGATCACCGCGGGGTTGTCGGTCGACGCCGCGCTCGGCAGCACGGCGCCCTGCGTCACCAGCACCGGGTTGTTGACGCGGTATCCGTCGCGCACCACGCCGGCGAGATCATGCGAGGCGAAGGGGCGCATCGCATAGGCGAAGCGGCGGATGCCGCGATCCGCGGTCTTGTCGGGGAACGTCGGCGACCGCAGCAGGTTGAGGCTGATCAGGCCGTTCTTGACGCGGTGCCCGTACTTGGAATCGTTGAGCAGCGCGAAGCCGGCGCCGTCGTCCTCCACGGCCACCCACTTGTGCGCGCAGATCTCGAACTGCGCGCGCTCGACCTCCGTGCGTTCGAGGGTGGTGCGCTCGATGTGGCCGAACTGGATCTCGCACCTGACCGTGTCGCCGAAGTGCGCCGGGCGGAACTCGGCCCGCAGCATCCGGTGCGTCTCGTGCCAGTCGACGGTGGTCTCGAAGCGCACCAGTTCGCTGCCCGCCTCGAGGATGACCTGCTGCTCGATGGTGCTCCGGCCGAATCGGTAGCGCTGGGTCCTGATCAGCCGCGGGCCGTCCACGCGCGTCGAGACCTGGGAGGCGCGGAGCACGCGCGGGGTGCGTTGCAGGTACCCGATCCCGATGTCCCAGGCGTCGAAGGGCCACTGGTAGGGATCGCGGTGCAGCACCAGGCGGTTCAGCCCGCCCGCTGACTGCTCTGCGCCGTCGGCATCCCGGAACGACTCGATCTCACCCGATCGGCGGAACCGCACCGAGATCAGCCCGTTGCTCATCGTGTCGTCGGTGAATGCCAGCGCGGCGTCGGTGCCGACCGGCCGCAGCGGAGCCGAGGCGTAGGGGGCGAACTCGCCCTGGTACCAGACCCCGTCGATCTCGACGTGCTCGGTGCGCGCCATCGCCGTCAGGTTGAGCGCGGCCGGAGCGTCCCCGTCGTGCGGCAGCGCCGCGATCAGTTCGGCGATGTACTGGTCGAGCGCGCTCTCGATGCCGGTCAGCGTCTCGACCGCCTCGCGGTTGACCCGGGTGATCGACGATCCCGGCAGGATGTCGTGGAAGTGATGCAGCAGCACTTCGCGCCACAGCGGCTCGAGCACCGGGCGGCTGTCGGAGCCGGTGATCGCGGCCAGCGCCTCCGCCTCGTGCAGCTTGCGCTCGACCCGTCGGTTGCGGCGCTTCACCTCCCCCTGCGTCGTGTAGGTGCCCTGGTGCGTCTCGAGATACAACTCGCCGCGGTGGGTGTGCGCGATCGGCAGCTTCTCGAGCCGTCGGAAGAAGTCGCTTGCGGTCGAATACGCGACCTTCGGCAGGCCGCGCAGGCTGCGCTCGCGGTCGAGCAGCTCGAGGTGGATCTCGCCGGGCCCGCCGCCGCCATCGCCCGACCCGAACACCAGCAGCGCCGTGTCGAGCGCCTTCTCGGGATACTGCTTCAGGCCGCGGAGCAATCCGTCGGCGGCCGCCCGGCTGTTGTAGTCGCCCTCGGGCGGCATGTGGACGAGCACGCTCGAGCCGTCGATGCCCTCCCAGGTGAAGGTGCGGTGCGGGAAGACGGTGACCTTGTTCCAGGCCAGCTTGATGGTCTGGAACCAGTCCATCCCGCTCTTCTTCAGGATCTGCGGCAGGTTGCCGCTGTAGCCGAAGGTGTCGGGCAACCAGCACAGCCGCATGTCGTCGGCCGTGAGGCCGAACTCCTCGGCCAGGAAGCGCCGCCCGACCAGCGACTGCCGCACGAGGGATTCCCCGCCGGGCATATTCGTGTCGGTCTCGACCCAGAACGAGCCCTGCAGTTCCATCCGGCCGGCCGCGACGGCCTTCTTGATCCGCTCGAAGACGGCCGGATGCCCCTGCTTGGTCCAGAGCAGCTGCTGCGGCTGGCTGGTTCCGTAGAGGAATCCCGGGTGGTCGTCGATCTGGCCGAGCTGGCGCGTGTAGGTGCGCACCGCCTTGCGGCGCGTCTCGCGGATCGGCCAGAGCCAGGCCTGGTCCAGGTGCCCGTGGCCGATGGCGCTGTACTCGAAGTCGGCGAACTCGGTGCCCGGGTCCTCGTGGGCGGCGAGCAGCTCAGCCAGAGCGGCTCGGGCACCCGGGATGTCGTGGGCGCGGAACCGGGTGTGCGACGCGCGCAAGCCGGCCCGCAGCCGGGTCTCGAGCGCGGCGTCCTCGGTATGACCCGCCAGCACCAGGAGCGTCAGGTAGTCGTAGTACAGCCCGAACGCCTGGTCATCGCGCACCGCCAGGTGCGCCCCGTGGAAGACGCCGCGCCCGACCGGATAGAGGATGAAGCCGTTGTAGGCGACGTCGGCGAAGAACTCGATCCGCCCCGGTGCGACCGGCAGGTGAGGCACCGGCCGGTACCGGCCTCCGCTGTGCGGCAGGTCGCCCTGCTGGAACACAGTGCTGACCGAGTCGACCACCTCGCCTTGAGCCGTGTAGACCAGTCCCTCGCCGCGGATGCCGAGCATGACCACGGCCCCGTCGGCGCCGGCCGGCACCTCACCGGTGACGCGCAGCCAGGCGCAGTCGAGGGTCTTGCCCCACGACCCGCCGGTGCGCAGTCGGCGGAAGCGGGTGCGGTCGAGCTCGTCGAACGGGATCGGTTCGGCCGACCGCAGCACCTCGGCCCTCAGGGGCGCGACCGTGCGGTAGACCGTGCGGCGGATCGCCATCAGGCGGCGGTATTCACGGGGCTGCTCCGCGCGGAGCCCCCACAGCCAGGTGGCGAAACTCATCGGATCCGCCTCCTCGCGCTCGACCGCAGCCTATCCCGCAGTGCCGCGTCCGGCGCGCGATCAGTTGAGCGCCGGCAGGTCTTTCGGCACCGTGCCCGTTCCGTACAGATCGATCGCGAGCGACTGGAGGGCCGTCAGCGCGGCGCGCTGCGGCAGCGGGCCGTACGAGATGCGCGCGACCCCGAGCTCCTCGTAGTCGTGCGCGGGCAGCGCGCCCGGCAGGCCGATCACGCTGATGGTGTTGCGGCCGAGCTCGGCGACCACGCGCTGCACCGACTCCCGGTCGGTCAGGCCCGGGATGAAGACCAGCGCGGCGCCCTCGGCCAGATAGGCCTTGCCGCGCGCGATCGACTCGGTGACGCGATCCTCGAGCGGCCCGGTGCCGCGCGCGATGGCGTCGGTGCGCGCGTTGAGCTGGAACGGCACGCCCTCCGATTCGGCGGCCGCGATGATCGCCTTCACGCGCGCCACCGACTCGTCGAGCGGCTTCAGGCGGTCTTCGACGTTGGCGCCGACGACACCGATCCCGATCGCTCGGCGGATGGTCTCGCCCGGCTCGGCGTAGCCATCATCCAGGTCGGCGGTCACCGGCAGCTCGGTGGCGGCGACGATCGTCGCGACGCCTTCGAGGGCCAACTCGAGCGGCATTCCGCCGTCCGGGTAGCCGTACATGGCGGCGATCGAGTGCCCGGCGGTCGCGATCGCGCGGGTCTGCGCGAGGCCCGCCACCACCTTCGCGGATGCCGCGTCCCACACGTTCACGAGCCGCACGATCTCGGGCGCGCGGTACAGAGAGCGCAGCAATTCGGCTTTCGCGATGAGGTCCGGAGCGGGGGTCGGGTCGGCGTCGGTCATGGTCTTACGGTACCCGGATGGGCGGGTGCGGCGGGGGGTCGGTGACTGCTCCGGCGAGACGATCGGAGGTGGGATCGTGGCAACGCTCCGGACGCTCGGAACTGCCGAATGTGATCCCTCACATTCCGTTCACACTGAAACCATCGCGCTCAAGACCCAGCAATTCATTGAGTTCGATGGAGATTCCGTTACCGGAACGTTACCGAAAGGCGCTAGCGCTGGCCCCAAATGTGAAGGCTAACATTGCGGATGCAGCGCGCAGTCGCGATGCACCACAGCAGCTCGGCATCGTCCCGAGCCCCAAACAAGGAGGTTTGAGGAATGAAGAAAATCCTGGCTGCTGTCGCAGTCATCGGAGCCATCACCCTCGGTCTGACCGGATGCGCCACCAGCGGTGGCGGCGGGTCCGCCAACAAGGTCATCACCGTCGGCTTCGCCCAGACCGGATCCGAATCCGGATGGCGCGCCGCCAACACCCAGTCGATGAAGGAGGCCTTCTCGGCCAAGAACGGCTTCAAGCTGATCTTCAACGCGGCAGACAACAAGCCCGAGAACCAGATCGCCGCCGTCCACAGCTTCATCAACCAGGGCGTCGACGCGATCGTGATCGCCGCTGTGGTCACGACCGGATGGGACGACGTGCTGAAGGAAGCCAAGGACGCGAAGATCCCGGTCATCCTCGAGGACCGCACGATCGACGCCGACCCGAGCCTGTACGCCAGCTGGATCGGCGACGACTTCAAGAAGGAGGGCGTGACCGCCGGAACCTGGGCAGCCAAGGAGGCCGGCTCGACGCCGACCAACATGGTCGTGCTCGAGGGCACCACCGGTTCCGCTCCCGCCATCGACCGCGCCACCGGCTTCAACTCGGCCATCGGCGGGACCGGAATCAAGACGCTCGACTCGCAGACCGGAAACTTCACCCGGGCTGACGGCAAGACCGTCATGGAGGGCTTCCTGCAGAAGTACGGCAAGACGATCAACCTGCTGTTCGCTCAGAACGACGACATGGGCCTCGGCGCCCTCGACGCGATCAAGGCGGCCGGTCTCACGCCCGGCAAGGACATCAAGATCGTCACCATCGATGGAACGCACGACGGCCTGACCGCGCTGTCGCAGGGCGAGTTCAACTACGTCGTGGAGTGCAACCCGCTCCTCGGCGACAAGGTGGCCTCGATCGTCAAGGATGTGCTGGCCGGCAAGAAGGTCGACAAGGCGTACACCGCCGTTGACGGTGCCTTCGACCAGGCGCAGGCCACCGCGGCGCTTCCCACCCGCAAGTACTGATCCAGCAGGTAATCGACACCAGCGCGGTCGTCTGACCGCGGTCGACCGGCGGGGCGGCAATTCGTCGCCCCGCCGGTTTTGCCAACTCTCGAGTACGGAAGTGACGTGACGCCGTGGGCGACCAAGTGAATGCCGTTGAGATGCGCGACATCTCGATCTCCTTCCCGGGAGTGCTGGCGCTCGACGGGGTGGACTTCACCCTCCGGTCGGGCGAGATCCATTCCCTGCTCGGTGAGAACGGGGCGGGCAAGTCCACGCTCATCAAGGCGCTCACCGGCGTCTACCCGGTGGATGCCGGCACCATCTCGGTGGCCGGCCAGCGGCGCTCCTTCAGCGGCACCGCCGACGCGCAAGACGCCGGCATCGCGACCGTGTACCAAGAGATCAACCTCTGCGCCAACCTCAGCGTCGGCGAGAACGTCATGCTCGGCAACGAGGTGCGGGGGCCGTTCGGCATCGACTGGCGCGCCACGCGCGCGCGCGCATCCGAGTTCCTGCGTGAGCTCGGTCTCGACATCGACCCGAGGTCGCCGCTGTCGAGCCACTCCCTGGCCGTGCAGCAGCTGGTCGCGATCAGCAGGGCGGTCGCGATCGACTGCCGCGTGCTGGTGCTCGACGAACCGACCTCCAGCCTCGACCGGGGCGAGGTCGTCCAACTCTTCAGCGTCATGCGGCGGCTGCGAGACCGCGGCGTCGCGATCCTCTTCGTCACCCACTTCCTCGATCAGATCGACGAGATCTCGGACCGCCTGACCGTGCTCAGGAACGGCAAGCTGGTCGGCGAGTTCCAGGTCGGCGAGCTGGATCGCGCGCAGCTGATCTCGCGCATGCTGGGCCGCGAACTCGCCGAGCTGGACGTGATCGGCCGCTCGGCCGAGCGCACCATCGACCGCTCCGGCGCCCCCGTCATCCGGGCGCTGGCCCTGGGCAAGCACGGGCAGATCGAGCCGGTCGATCTGGACGTCTACGACGGCGAGGTCGTCGGCCTGGCGGGTCTGCTCGGCTCGGGCCGCACCGAGCTCGCCCGCCTGCTGTACGGTGCCGATCACGCCGACCGCGGGTCGATCCAGCTGCGCGGCGTGCCCACCCGGTTGTCGTCGCCGCGCCACTCGGTCGAGCACCGGATCGCGTTCTCGTCGGAGGACCGGCGCGGCGAGGGCATCATCGGCGACCTCACCGTGGCCGAGAACATGGTGCTCGGCGTCCAGGCCAAGCGCGGCTGGCTACGACGTGTGAGTCGCGCCCAGCGCGACGAGATCGTGACCGGCTATCTGAAGCAGCTCGGCATCCGTCCGGCCGACCCGAACGCGCTGATCCGCAACCTCTCGGGCGGCAATCAGCAGAAGGTGCTGCTGGCGCGCTGGCTCGCGACCGCGCCGCAGCTGCTCATCCTCGACGAGCCGACCCGCGGCATCGACGTCGGGGCCAAGGCCGAGATCCAGCGCCTGATCGCCGATCTGGCCGAGCAGGGGCTGGGCGTGGTGTTCATCTCGGCCGAGCTGGACGAGGTCCTGCGCGTGTCGCAGCGCATCGTGGTGATGCGGGATCGTCGCAAGATCGCCGAACTGCAGAACAATGAGTCCGTGGATGTCGACGACGTCGTCGCATTGATCGCCAAGGAGAGTGCCGCGTGAGACGAGTGCTGAAGAACCGGCTGCTCTGGCCGATCGGAGCGCTGGTCGCGCTGATCATCGTCAACGCGGTCTCGCGCCCGAGCTTCTTGAGCATCACGGTGCGCGACGGCGAGCTCTACGGCTCGTTCATCGACATCCTCCGCAACAGCGCCCCGCTCATGCTGGTCGCCCTGGGCATGACGCTGGTGATCGCCACCCGCGGCATCGACCTGTCGGTCGGCGCGCAGATGGCCATCTCGGGCGCCGTGGCGCTGACCATCATCAAGGGCTCGCCCACTCCGAACAGCCTGTCGACCATCGCCGTCGCCGTGCTGGCCGGCGTCGCGCTGACCCTGCTGTTCGGGCTCTGGAACGGATTCCTGGTGTCGGTGCTCGGCATCCAACCGATCATCGCGACCCTGGTGCTCATGCTCGCGGGCCGCGGCATCGCGTTGCTGATCACCGGCGGATTCATCACCACCATCAACAGCACCCCGTACGCCTTCATGTCGCAGGGCTACGCGCTCGGATTCCCGTTCGCGTTCTTCGTCTCGCTCGGCGCGATCGTGATCGTCTCGCTGGTGGTGCGCCGCACGGCGCTCGGGGTGCTGACCGAGTCCGTCGGCATCAACCCGACCGCCAGCCGCCTCGCCGGAGTGCGCGCGCGCAGCATCACCTGGAGCCTGTACGGTCTGAGCGGCCTGCTCGCCGGGTTCGCCGGCATCCTGTACAGCTCGAACATCATGGCGGCCGACGCGAACAACGCGGGCATCAACATCGAGCTGGATGCCATCCTGGCCGTCGTGCTCGGCGGCACCTCGCTGATGGGCGGCAAGTTCACCATCGCGGGAACGGTGGTGGGCGTCTTCATCATCCAGACCCTCACCTCCACCATCACCTTCCTCGGAGTGCCGCCCGCGGTCACGCCGGTCTTCAAGGCCGTCGTCGTGATCATCGTCTGCCTGTCGCAGTCTCGGCGCGTGCGTCAGTGGGCGCGGCAGCTGTGGCAGCGGCTGCGACCGCGCCCGGGCGGGTCGGCGCCGACGCCGACCGGTTCCACCACCGCATCCTCTGCATCGACCCAGGGAGCCGTCGCGTGAGCGCCACCACTCCGGCGGCGACGACGCCGATCTCGTCCCTGCGCAAACTGATCCAGCGGCGCGTGTCGTGGCTGCCGGTGGGCGCCGCGGTGCTCATCCTGATCCTGATGTTCGCGGCCGGCCAGAGCTACTTCGGCCGATTCCTCACGCCGCGGCTGCTGTCGTCGCTGCTGGTCGACAACGCGTACCTGATCGTGCTGGCCGCCGGCATGACCTTCGTCATCCTCACCGGCGGCATCGACCTCTCGGTCGGCGCGGTCATGGCGTTCACCGGCATGCTGGCCGCCAAGCTGCTCTCGACGGGCGTGCCCACCGGGGTCGTCATCCCGCTGATGATCGCGTCGGGCGCGGTCTTCGGCCTGATCATCGGCGTGCTGGTCAACTACTTCGACGTGCAACCGTTCATCGCGTCGCTGGCCGGGATGTTCCTGGCCCGAGGTCTGTGCTTCGTGGTCAGCCTCGAAGCCGTGCAGGTCAAAGACACCACCGTGCTCGGCCTGCAGTCGGTGAAACTCGGCACCTTCGAGTGGTACATCACGCCGACCGGGATCATCGCGCTCCTCGTGATCGTCGTGGCGGCCTGGGTGCTCGGGTACACGCGCTTCGGCCGCACGGTGTACGCGATCGGCGGCAACGAGCAGTCCGCGCGGCTGATGGGTCTGCCCGTTGCCCGCACCAAGGTGCTGGTCTACGTCATCAGCGGGGTCTGCGCGGGCGTCGCCGGGCTCCTCTTCACCGCGTACACGGCAGCCGGATACAGCCTCAACGGGATCGGCACCGAACTCGACACGATCGCCTCGGTGGTCATCGGCGGAACGCTGCTGGCCGGCGGCAGCGGCTACGTCATCGGCTCGCTGATCGGCGTGCTCGTGTACGGGGTCATCAAGGTGTCGATCACCTTCCTCGGAGCCGATTCGTCGTGGACCCGCATCACGATCGGTATCCTCTTGCTGGTCTTCGTCGTCGTGCAGCGCGTGCTCGTCGCCCGCGGCAGCCGACGCTAGGAGCACCGCCGCAACGACCCGACCCGCAACGACCCGACCGGCACGACCCGCCCAGCAGAGGGGAGGTTCCACGTGGACGCGCAGCCCGTCCTCGAGGTGGTCGGCGCCCAGCTGCGCTTCGCGGGCGACACGGCGCTGGCCGACGTGGATTTCCGGATGTTCCCGGGCGAGGTGCATTCGCTCATGGGTGAGAACGGCGCGGGCAAGTCCACTCTGATCAAGGCGATCACCGGAGCCCTCCGCCTGGATGCGGGGTCCATCTCGGTCGACGGCAAGGTCGTGTCGTTCGCGACCCCGGCGGCGGCCCAGCGCGCCGGCATCCGCACCGTGTACCAGGAGATCGACCTGCTGCCCAACCTGTCGGTCGCCGAGAACATCATGCTCGGCCGCGAACCGCGCAGGCTCGGGTTCATCGACTGGCGCGCGATGCGGCGCACCGCCCGCGAGGCGATGCGGCAGGTCGGCCTGGAGCTGGATCCGGACTCGCTGCTGAGCAGCCATTCCCTCGCGGTGCAGCAACTGGTGGCGATCGCGCGGGCGGTGTCGACCGAGCTGCGGATCCTCATTCTCGACGAACCGACCTCCAGTCTCGACCAGGACGAGGTCGCCGAGCTGTTCGGCGTGATCCGCGAGTTGAAGGGACGCGGCGTCGCCATCCTGTTCGTCTCGCACTTCCTCGAGCAGGTCTACGAGATCTGCGACCGGGTGACCGTGCTCCGCAACGGCAGCATGGTCGGCGAGTACCTGACCACCGAGCTGCTGCGGATCGACCTGGTGCAGAAGATGCTCGGGCGCGATATCTCGGAGCTCGAGATCGAGTCGCATTCGGCCGCCCCGCTGCCGGAGTCGGATCGCGGTGTCGTGCTCTCGGCCGTTGACGTCAGCCGGGCCCATCGAATCGAGCCGACCTCGGTCGAACTGCACGCCGGCGAGGTGCTCGGACTGGCGGGTCTGCTCGGCTCGGGGCGCACCGAGCTGGCCAGGATCGTGAGCGGGGTCGACCCGACCGAGACCGGGCGGATCGTCTACGAGGGCGCCGAGCGCCATTTCGCCGAACCGCGCCAGGCGCTCGCCGCCGGGGTGGCGTACTCGTCGGAGGACCGCAAGCACGAGGGCATCATCGCCGAGTTGTCGGTGCGCGAGAACATCCTGCTCGCGCTCCAGGCCGAGCAGGGCTGGGTGCGCCGGATTGCGCGGCGCAGGCAGGACGAGCTGACGGCGAGTTGGATCGAGGCGCTCGACATCCGCCCGGCCAACCCCGAGCATCCGGCCGGCCTGCTGTCGGGCGGCAACCAGCAGAAGGTCATGCTGGCGCGACTGCTGGCCCTCGCGCCGCGCGTGCTGGTGCTCGACGAGCCGACTCGCGGGATCGACGTTGGGGCCAAGATCGAGGTGCAGCGGGTGATCTCCGACCTGGCCGCCACCGGCATGTCGGTCATGTTCATCTCGGCGGAGCTCGAAGAGGTGCTCAGGGTCAGCGACCGCATCCTGGTGCTGCGCGACCGGCGCGCCGTCGCCGAACTCGACCCCGAAGCCCTCACCGTCGACATGCTCCTGGCCATCGTGGCCAAGGCCGATACGGACGAGTGAGCCACCAGACCATGAGTGCCGCAGACAAGCCCGTGCGCGGGGCCAACATCTTCGATGTGGCGCGCCTCGCCGGCGTCTCGCATCAGACCGTCTCGCGCGTCTTGAACGACGTCCCCGGGGTCCGGCCCGCGACACGTCTGCGGGTCGAGCAGGCGATCACCCAGTTGCGGTACAGCCCGTCGCCGGCCGCGCGCGCCCTGGTCACCCGCCGCACCCGCATGATCGGGCTGATCGCACCGAGCAGCGCAGACTACGGCCCCTCGTCGATCGCGCTGCACTTCAACGAGGCGGCGCGGGATGCCCGCTACGGCGTCGTGACCATCACCACCGTCGACGCCTCGCACGACGCGGTGCGCACGGCCGTCGAGTCGCTGTTGAGCCAGCGAGTGGAGGCGATCGTGGTGGTGGTCGCCGATATCGCGGTGATCGAGGCCATCCGGAGCCTGGACGTCGGCGTCCCCGTCGTCGCGGTCACCGCCAGTCAGCGGCCGGCCCATCTGATCACGGCGATCGACCAGTACCGCGGCGCGCGTTCGGCGGTCCGGCATCTGATCGATCTGGGTCATCGCCAGATCGCGCACATCACAGGACCGCCCTCGGCCCCCGAGTCGATCGAGCGGCTGCGCGGCTGGCGAGATGAACTCGCGGCCGCCCGGCTGGTTGCGCGCGAGCCGGGTCACGGCGACTGGTCGGCGCGCAGTGGCGCCGCCTTCGGCGCGCAACTCGCTCAGGACCACGACACGACAGCCGTGTTCGCCAGCAACGACCAGATGGCACTGGGGGTGATGTCGGCGCTACTCGCACAGGGACGCCGCGTGCCCACCGATGTGAGCGTCGTCGGTTTCGACGACGTGCCCGAGGCGGCGTACTTCTCGCCGGCTCTGACGACCGTCGCTCAGGACTTCGCGGCGTTGGGCGCCCTCACCATGCAGCGGGTGCTGATCGCGGTGGAAGATTCCGACTCGCCGGGAGAGTCCCTCCCGCTGCCCACCCGGCTGATCATCCGCGAGTCGACGGCGCCGCTCTCGGGAGCGCCTGCGCCGTAGCCCTCGCCGAGGTCAGCCCTCGGACCCTCGGGGAGCGCACTGATGCTCAATGCAGGATGTGTCCCGGGTTGCTATGCGTGCCGGGCCACATGCCGCCATTCAAGTAGAAGAAGACGACCGTGCCGATGACGGCGACAACACAGACTCCGACGGCGGCGACGACGATCACCAGCGCCAAGCGGCCTGCTGGTTTCAACACGCGACCCGACCTTCCCCCGCCGCACCGTACGCCGCCCGCCAAGCGGAGTCAACGTCCTCCTGGCGCACAACCCGACGGCGCCGGCATCCTGGCTCAGATGCCCTGCGCGAGCCGCCAATACGCCGCATTCCAGCGCACCTCGCGGCTGAAACCCTCAACGGTGGTTTCTTCGTCGATCACCAGCAGCTCGACGCCGGTCATCGCCGCGAAGTCGCGGATCACCTCGATGCCCAGCTGACTCGTCATCACGGTGTGGTGCGCCGCGCCGGCGGTCAGCCACGCCGTCGCCGAGGTGCGGAAGTCGGGAGCCGGCTTCCAGACCGCGCGCCCGACCGGCAGCTTCGGCATCGGATGCGGCAGGCCGACGTTCTCGACGACGTTCGCCACCAGTCGGAAGCGGTCGCGCATATCGCTCAGCGCGACCACCAGCGCCGGCCCGGGGTCGGCCGTGAAGACCAGGCGCACCGGGTCGTCCTTGCCGCCGATTCCGAGCGGGTGGATCTCGAGGCTGGGCTTCGCGGTCGTCAGCGAGGGGCTGACCTCGAGCATGTGTGCGCCGAGGATCAGCTCGCGGCCCGGCGTCAGGTCGTAGGTGTAGTCCTCCATCAGGCTCGCGCCTCCGGGTAGGCCGGCGCCCATGACGGATGCCGCCCGCACCAGGATCGCGGTCTTCCAATCGCCCTCGGCGCCGAACCCGTAGCCGTCGGCCATCAGGCGCTGCACGGCAAGGCCGGGCAGCTGCTTCAGCGCGCCGAGGTCTTCGAAGTTCGTGGTGAAGGCCGAGAAGTCGCCGGCCTCGAGGAAGGTGCGCAGCGCGACTTCGATCGCGGCGCCGTCGCGAAGCGACTGGTGCCGCGCGCCATCCGGCAGCAGTTCGGCGACGACCTCGTAGCTGTCGAGGTACTCGGTGACCAGCTCGTCGACTGCCTTGTCGGAGACGGCGGCCACGGCATCCACCAGCTCGTTCACACCCCAGGTGTTGACCTGCACGCCGAACCGCAGCTCGGCCTCCGTCTTGTCGCCCTCGGTGACCGCGACGTACCGCATGTTGTCGCCGAAGCGGGCGAGCTTCATGCTGCGGGTGGCCGCTCGGCCGGCCGCGGCGCGGCTCCATGCGCCGACGCGCGCCGCGACCGCCGAGTCCGTCACGTGCCCCACCACGGTGGTGCGCGGAATGTTGAGGCGCGACTCGATGTAGCCGAACTCGCGGTCGCCGTGCGCGGCCTGGTTCAGGTTCATGAAGTCGAAGTCGATCTCGCTCCAGGGCAACTCGACGTTGGCCTGGGTGTGCAGGTGCAGCAGCGGCTTCTGCAAGGCGTCGAGCCCGGCGATCCACATCTTGGCCGGGCTGAAGGTGTGCATCCAGGCGATCAGGCCGATCACGTCGTCGTCGGCGTTCGCGTCGAGTACCGCCCGACGGATCGCCGCGCTGTCGGTCAGCACCGGCTTCCACACGATCGTGACCGGCACCTCGGATGCTGCGCCCAAGATGCGCGCGACCTCCTGGGACTGCTCGGCGACCTGCTTGAGCGTCTCCTCGCCGTACAGGCCCTGGCTGCCGGTGAGGAACCAGACCGTGCGGGTCTTCAGGTCGGGGATGATGCTGCGGCTCATGGGGAGTCCTTTCGATGGATCCTGCAGCGCTGCTCAGAGCGCAGCGACGGCGGCCTGCTCGACCTCGAGGCCGGCACGGTAACGGATGAGGTAGGCGGCGAAGCCCGCGACGTCGCGGGGATCGGGTTGCATGGTCTGGGCGCTGGCTCCGGCGAAGACGCGGTCGCGCAGGTAGCTCGAGAGGTCGAGCCCGGCGTCACCCGCTGCAGCGTAGGCGGCCAGCACCGCCATTCCCCAGGCGCCGCCCTCGGATGCTGTCTCGGCCACCGTCACGGGCGCATTCAGCGCGCCGGCGAGCAGGCGCTGCGCCACCCCTGCGGTGCGGAACATGCCGCCGTGCGCGCGCATCCCATCGAGACCGACGCCCTCGTCGGCCAGCACCTGCATGCCGATGCTGAGCGTTCCGAAGACGCCGTAGAGCTGGGCGCGCATGAAGTTGGCGAGGGTGAGCCGGCTGTCCGGGCCGCGCACGACCAGGGGCCGCCCCTCGGGCAACCCCGCGATCGGCTCGCCGGCGAGCAGGTTGTAGGCGAGCAGGCCGCCGGCGTCGGCCTCACCCTCGAGCGCTTCGGCGAACAGCGTGCCGTAGACGGCGTCCGCGTCCGCCGGGGTACCGGATGCCTCCGCGAACCGGCCGAAGACCCCGGCCCACTCGGCCAGCTCGCTGGTGCCGTTGTTGCAGTGCACCATCGCCACCGGGGCGCCGGCCGGCGTCGTGACCACGTCGATCTCGTGGTGCACGCGCTTCAGCGGGCGCTCCATGACGACCATGGCGAAGATGCTGGTGCCCGCGCTGATGTTGCCGGTCCGGGGTGCGATCGCGTCGGTCGCGACCATCCCCGTGCCCGCGTCTCCCTCGGGCGGGCACAGCGGCGCGCCGGGCTGCAACGCGCCGCTCGGGTCGAGCAGGGCGGCTCCCTCCGCGGTCAGCGTGCCGGCCGGCTGCCCGGCGACCAGCACATCGGGCAGCAGCTCGCGCAGCGGCGCGGCCAGCGCGCTGCCGGCCACGAGGCGGTCGTACCGGGCGAGCAGTTCAGTGTCGTAGTCGTGGGTCGCCGGGTCGATGGGGAACATTCCCGAGGCGTCGCCGACGCCGAGCACATGGTGCCCGGTGAGCTTCTCGTGGACGTACCCGGCCAGCGTCGTGAGACGGCGGATCTCGGGGACATGCGGCTCGGCATCCCGCACCGCGTGCTGCAGGTGGGCGATCGACCAGCGCAGCGGGATGTTGACCCCGAACAGCTCGGTCAGCTCGGCGGCGGCATCGCCGGTCGAGGTATTGCGCCAAGTGCGGAACGGCACGAGCAGCTCACCCGCGCCATCGAAGGCCAGGTAGCCGTGCATCATCGCCGAGACGCCGATGCCGGCGAACGATGCCGGCGCCGCGCCCAGCTGCGTCACCAGCTCGGCGTATGCCGAGCGCAGGCCCGCCCAGACCTCGTCGAGCGAGTAGGTCCAGACGCCATCGAGGTACTGGTTCTGCCACTCGTGGGCGCCGGTTCCCAGGATGGTCGAGGGGTTATCTGCCGCGACCAGGCAGAGCTTGATCCGGGTCGAGCCGAGCTCGATCCCGAGGATGCCGCCGTTCGGGTCGGCGCTCATCGCCGCGCGTCCCCGCTCTGCCCGTAGACGTTCTGGTAGCGCGCGTACAGGGCGTCGATGGTCTCCTGCGGAAGCGGGATGAGCGGGCCGCCCTGCCGCGCGATGTGCACGGTGCGCGCCGCGTCTTCGCACATGACGGCGGCTTTCACCGCGTCGCGCGCGGTGACGCCGACCGTGAACGGGCCGTGGTTCTGCATGAGCACGGCCCGCGAGCGGTGCCCGCGCAGGGTCTGCACGATGCCCCGGCCGATCGAGTCGTCGCCGATGATGGCGACCGGTCCGACCGGGATCGGACCGCCGAACTCGTCGGCCATTCCGGTGATGACGCAGGGGATCTCTTCGCCGCGCGCCGCCCAGGCGACCGCGTAGGTCGAGTGGGTGTGCACGATCCCGCCCACCTCGGGCATCTCCCGGTAGACGTAGGCATGGGCAGCGGTGTCGCTCGAGGGGCTGCGCTCGCTGCCGGGGGTGCCGGGCACGACATCCCCGTCGAGGTCGCAGAGGATCATGTTGTCGGCGGCCAGGTCGTCGTACGAGACGCCGGAGGGCTTGATCACGAAGTAGTCGGTGCCGGGCACTCGGCCCGAGACGTTGCCGCCGGTCCAGACCACGAGCCCGTATCGCACCAGTTCGCCGTGCAGCGCGGCGACCTCGGCCCGCGCCCGCTCGATCTCAGCGCTGCTGGTGGGGTGCGGCATCCTGGCCTCCTTGCCGAGGGGACGGCGCGGGCTGCGCCGGAAGTCTTCCGAATGTTAGCGCTAACACAGTGCCGGTGCAAGAACGCCGCTCCGGCGCTCTCACGCGGGGGGCGGAGCGGTCGAATCCCGCACCATCAGCCTGGCCTCCAGCGGGGCGACCCGCTCGGCCGGGGCGCCCTCGATCTGCCGGATCAGGGACTCCACGGCGACCCGGCCGATCTGCTCGAAGTCCTGCCGCACCGTGGTCAGCGCGGGGAGGTAGAACTTCGCTTCCGGCACGTCGTCGAATCCGACGACGCTGACATCCTGCGGGACCCGTCTGCCGAGGTCGACGAGCCCGTGCACGAGACCGAGGGCCATCTGATCGTTGCCCGAGAACACGGCGGTCGTGTCAGGTGCGATCCGGGATGCGGCGCGGTATCCGGCTTCGGCGGTCCAGTCGCCCACCACGATCTCGGCCGCGAGCAGGCCGGCGCCCTGGAGGGCCAGCTCGTAGGCCGAGCTCCGTGCCGCCGCCTCGAAGTACTCCAGGGGACCCGCCAGGTGCTGAATCCGCCGGTGACCCAACTCGAGCAGGTGCGCCATGACCAGGCGCGCCCCCGCGGACTGGTCGACAGAAACCGCCGTGCCGGCGCCGAGGTCCACCGCCTGGAGGGTGGCGATCGGGACCCGGATGTCGAACTCGCGCAAGGCGACCAGCACCCGCTCCTGAGGCGCGATGACCACCAGGGCCTCGACGGCTTGATCGAGCAGGAATCCCAGGCCCGAGACGATCGAGTCGCGGTCGTCGTCGGCCGTGGTCACCAGCGAGTGATACCCGGCCGCCCGCGCGGCGACCTCGATCCCCTGAACGGTGCTGGTGGGTCCATAGTCGGTGACCGCGGGAGCCAGCACCCCGATCGCACGGGAGCGGCTGGTCGCCAGCGTGCGCGCCGCGACGTTGCGCCGGTAGCCGAGTTCGGTGATCGCAGCCAGGACCCGGTCGCGGGTCTCGGGGCGGATGCTGCCGAATCCGTTGACGACCCGCGACACCGTCTGGTGCGACACCCCGGCGCGCGCGGCGACGTCGTACATGTTCGGCGATCGCCGCGCCGTCCCGTCCGTCACCACTCGCCCTTTCGCCGTCGAGCCATTATGGCCGTCGCCCCGGGTCAGGTCGCCGCGCGCTCGAGTATGTCGCTGTCGGCATATACCGCGTGGCGGGCGCCGTCTCAAGCCGCGGCGGCTTGCGCGGCCACTCGCGGGCAATATGATCCGATTCACGAAGCGAACGCGTGACCGGTCACGCTCGCGGCAATCGGAGCGGATATGACGGACACGGGCGCTGAACTCGGCGAGCAGGCCGGCGAGGGTGCGAAGGCCCTGTCGATCCGCGATGTCGCGCGCATCGCCGGCGTGTCGCGGCAGACCGTCTCGCGCGTGCTCAACCGCCAGCCGAACATCAAGGCATCGACCGAGGCACACGTTCGACAGGTGATCGAAGACGTCGGCTGGCGTCCGAACAGCGCGGCGCGCGCCCTCGCCACCAGTCGCTCGA
>Ga0207695_10003460_pt1 | contig 22241 bp, 19 predicted proteins | sample KBSC54metaG_FD_184354 | JGI IMG/M metagenome (GOLD analysis project Ga0207695, IMG submission 184354) | Corn rhizosphere microbial communities from Kellogg Biological Station, Michigan, USA - KBS C5-4 metaG (SPAdes) (version 2) | ecosystem: Host-associated > Plants > Roots > Rhizosphere > Soil...
AGGCCAATGATGTCCTTTTCCTTCAGTGGCTGTTTGTGCTCCTTCACGCCAAGAAGATGCCACAACCACTCCAAAGGCGCAATACTAGTTTCCTGCTATTGCGCGAACGGCGTGCCGAAGGAAATTGGCGTTTTGGTGCATTTTGGTGCATTTTGATGCGTGCAACATCCGACAAAATGTCCGAAATCGGAGCATGCTTATTACCGTAGAGGACGCAGAGGGTCGCAGAGGAATAAGCAAGAACACTAAGAGGAGTCGCGCAGTCGCGGATGTTTAACCAAAAGCAGAAACACCGACGCAAACTTTTATCTATCAATCCTCTGCGTACCTCTGCGCCCTCTGCGGTGAATAATCTGCTTTTCGAGCGCCCTTCGACAAAGCTCAGGGCAGGGTGCTCAGGGCGGGTCAAGACCCGCATTGCATACGCGCCAACGCGGGGTATGATTGCGCTGGAGTCGGGGCGCGTCGGCACATTTAAAGATAAGTCTTAGATCGGAATGGGATGACAGGGGTGAGTCTGCCAGTCACACGTCCAAGCGGCCGCGCCATTGTCGTGGCGAACCCGGCCGCTCGCCAGCAGCCTTTGTCGGCGATGACCGCCCTGGGCTTCGGCTGCGTCGAGATGGACGATCCCTATGCCGCCATGGCGGAACTTTGCCGCAGGCCGGCCAGTTACCAGGCCCTGGTTCTGAGCCTGACCAGCGTTTATCGCGAAGAATTGCAACTGGTCAGCTCCGTCAAGCAGCGATTTGGCCATGTCGAAATCTGGCTGACGCAGATCGAAGGACGCCAGGGAGCGCTGGCCGACGCGATGCGGCTGGGAGCGGATGGATTGCTGGGCGAAGACGGGTTGCATCGCATCGCGACGCCACGAGGTGCTTCGGATGCGGCGCCGGCGCGAACGCAGAATGTCGCTCCGCCGAAAGCGGAAGCTCCAAGCGAATCTGCCGACGCGGATGAGCCGCAGATCAATGAACCGGTGCTGACGGCGGATGAGCTTCGCGCGTTGCTCCAGGAACAGCCAAGCTTTCCGCCGTTGGGTGGGATAGAGGAATGAGAGCAGATGGAGTGCGTCGATCATGTGACGCAGCGAGTAGATCGGTCTTGAAAGAGCCGCGCACGAAGTAAGCGGATTGGTTGCCCGCGGCGCGCACGGACCGCTTACTTCGTGCGCGGCTCTTTAAGACGGCGGCGGCGGACGACTGCCGCCCTCAAGAACCCGTAAAGGCACAAGTCGACTATGGTCCGCCTCGCTCAAGAACGTGTTTTGCTGATCGGCGACGCCCAGCGCGACGTGCAAAGTGCGCTGACGCAGGCGATTCCCGGGGCGCAGATCACCAGCGTGGCGACCGTCTTCGATGGCATCGCAGAATTGACCCATGCCGATTTCTCGACCGTGCTTGCATCGGTTGAGCCGATCGAGCGCCGGCCCGAGGCGGCGCTTCGCACGCTCCGCTCGCTGGCGGGCGAGAGCCGACTGGTGCTGTTTGGTCATCCGACGCTTGAAGTGCTGGCGCGAAAGATGCTGGAATTTGGCTGCGATGATTACGTCATCACGCCGGCCAATCCGGATGATTTGCAGCAGGTGCTGGGCAAGCCGGTGATGCGCATCGCGGCTGCGCCGCCAGCGGATGTTGCGCCGGAGGTGGTGCCGCCGCCGAGCGCTCCAGCGCCAACTGCAGTCGCTGAATCCAAAGCGCCGGAGCAAATCGCCGCGCCATCGCATCCGCTTTTGTCGATCGCGGTGGAAGCGGTGCTGCTCGATGCGCTCATGCAAAGCCCGCACGATGCGCCGGCCTTCGCCATCAAAACACTCAATGCGCAAATCGCGCCGGCAAGTCTGGTCCTTGCCAATCCCAAAGACCCGACACCAACTGCGCCCAATGGCGTCGTCTATTCGCAGGCGCTTCGCGCAGGAAATGAAGATCTCGGCACGCTTCACCTGATTTTGCCCGAAGCAAAAGAAGATTCTGCGCTCCGCGAAGCGCTGGCGCGAATCGCGCCGTCGTTCGCGAAGCTCATCGCGTTGCAGGAGCGTCACAACCGCCTGCAGAAGCTGGCGATCACCGACGAGCTGACCGGCTTGTACAACGCCCGCTACTTCCGGCACTTCCTCACGCGAATCGTCGATCGCGCCAAGGCCATGCGATTCCCGGTGACGCTGCTTTTGTTCGACATCGACGACTTCAAGAAATACAACGACTCCTACGGACATGCGGTGGGCGATGAGATTCTCAAGCAGACCGCGCAGCTCATGCGCCGCTGCTGCCGCGAGCATGATTTAGTCGCCCGCATCGGCGGCGACGAATTTGCCGTCGTCTTCTGGGATAAGGAAGGCCCCCGAAAACCTCTGGAGCCGGGCAAAGTGATCGGCCCCTCCCGGCCACCGAGCACGCCCTTGCAGATCTTCGAGCGCTTCAAGCGCCTTGCCGCCAGCGCCGATTTCAGCGGACTGGGCACCAGCGGCCGCGGACGTCTGAGCGTCAGCGGCGGGCTTGCCGTCTTCCCCTACGATGCCACCGATGTCGCGGGCCTCATCAAAGCCGCCGATGAATATCTGATGTTCCACGCCAAACAGGCGGGGAAGAATTCGATTTATCTTGTAAATGGGGATGATGCCGGGCCAACGCCGGGGTGAAACAATTCGCGCTTCATCGGCTTCCAGGAATACGGTTGCGCTCGCCTGCAACCCCGTGCCTACACTTGCTCACCACAGGAGACACAAAAACGATGAACGCAATCGAACTGATTCGGCACGGCCTGGCGATCTCGGAGAAGCGGGCGTTGGGGTTGATGGAGGACATGAAGGATTCGCCGATGACTTGTCCAACGGCCAAAGGTGGCAACCATCCGCTTTGGACCGTGGGGCATTGCACGTTTGCTGAGTCGCGGATCATTGAATCGGTGGCGCAGGGCAAGCCAAGCGCCTATGCGCATTGGGCCGATCTTTTTGCGCCCGGATCGACGCCCAGCGACGACGCTTCGAAATATCCTTCGTACGAAGAGTTGCTCTCGGCTTTCAAGAAGACGCGGGCCGGGACGCTGGCGTTTCTGGATACGCTCAATGACGCAGATTTGGATCAACCGGCCAAAGGCTGCCCGCCCGAGCGCCAGGCGATGATGGGCACCGTCGGCAAATGCTTTTCGCTGCTGATCATTCACCTGAGCTATCACACGGGACAGATCGCCGATGCGCGGAGGATGCTGGGGCGAAAGCCGGTGTTCTTTTAGGAGCGGCGTTACTCAGCCAAGTTTAGCCGCCCGGCTTGTCGGGCGCTTCCACCTCGAAGGCGCGAAGCCGCGAAGCGATGTGAGAGCGCGCCACGGCGTAATGGTCAACGCGCTCTTTTCGCGCGGCACGTCATGCTTGCGGCGCAGTAGGTGCTTCCCCTCCATGGCGGTACATCAGGATCATCACATATTCCATCGTGATCATCCCTTCGCCCACCATGGTTTCCAGGATCGGCAAAAGCTTCTTCACGTTTTCCTGCGTATCGACGATTTCGATGACGATCGGCAAGTCGGTGGACATCTCCAAAAGCGCGGCACGGTGAACGACGCTCTTGGCGCCGAAGCCCTCAATGCCGCGCAGGACGGTGGCGCCGGCAAGGCCCAGCTCGCGGGCCTTGTGAAGGATCGCCTCGAAAAGCGGCTTATTCTGGTACTGGTCGGCTTCGCCGATGAACACGCGCAGCAGCACGCCCTGGTCATTGATAGTCATGTCTTTCCTCGGCTGAATTCCGCGCAGAGTCGAAAGCGGTGTCACCGGCCCGGCCACTTCCAGCGAGAGCGATGGATGATTGTGGCCTCGGTACATCGCGACAGCCGCGCGCTCGAGCGTCACCAGGCCGTCGAAAATCTGCTGATCCATCGCATGGGAAAGAAAATTGGTAAGTCGCTCAAAATCATCGACGATTTCCACGATCACCGGCAGTTGCTCGGTCAGCGACCAGGCCGATTTCTTCAACACGCCCCGCCGGCCAAAGCCCATGATGCCTTTGAGGATCGTCGCGCCGGCCAGATGCTGTCGCCGCGCGGACTGGAAGAGGCGCTCATAGGATGGAGCGAAGGGCGCCCGATCAGCACTGCGAAGATAGAACCGCAGGAGGGCGCGTTCGCCGGTAAGCGCAGTGGCAGTAATGTGTCCCTGCTCCGACAAGACAAGCTCCAATCTTCCGCCATTCACCTGATTAGGCTATAGCATTGACGCGAGCGCATGAGAAAATAACACAGAATACCTCGGGCCGGTCCACATCGAAAATCTCAGTTTCTACCTCGCGACTTGGCGCGGGTGGTGAAAGGGCATGGCATGTCACAGGCGATCATGGTTCCAATCAGCGGCCAAGGCACCATCACAGACCCCAATGCGGGGACCCTGATTCCCACACTCGCGCAGCCGCCATTCGATTTCACCGACGTATTTATTTACTCGCACGGCTGGTGGACCACCGCCAACGACGCGATGGTGGATTACACCCGTTTCACCGTTGGCTTCGCGACGACAATCCTGCGCGCCGTGGCGGCGACGGCCGCGGGAGGGGCGGCCGGCGCATTCCCAAAATCCGCGCTCGAAATTGGGTTGCACTGGCCCTCGATGGTCAGCGAAGACTCCAACTCCATTATCAATGTCGCCGAGCCGCTCTCGTTCTACAATCGCGCGAAGATGGCCGACGACGTGGGCCAGCACGGCGGCTATGCACTGATCCGCTTGATCCTCACCAGTCGCCAGTCGGCCAAACTTCCGCCGCCGGTTTTTCATCTGATCGGTCACAGCTTCGGGACAAAAGTCGTCTGCGCGGCGCTGCAGGCGCTGGCGATCGATCCGGACATGGCCCCGCTGCTCGCCGATGCACATTTCAATCTGGTGCTGCTTCAGGGGGCGTTTGATAACGACTCGTTTGAGCCAAAGCAGGACTACGCCAACGTTCTTTCGGGAATCCCCAATCTTCGTGTCCTCATCACCAAGTCCGGCCATGATACGGCACTGTCGGTGCGATACATTCAGGCGCAGAAGATTAACTTCTTCAGTCATCCCGTTCCGGCAATCGGCGCGATCGGTCCGACGCCAACCACCTATAGCAATGCCAATGGGAAGTGGATCAACATCGACTCGGGATATAACGCGCCTCCAGACAGCCTGAACGACAAATTCTATGTTGCCGATCTGACCGCGCTGCACGAGCACGACGGCACGCCGGTTGACGATACCTCCGGCCATCATTCCGACATCTACCTGCCGGAAATCTACAACCTGCTGACCGCTTTTCTGTTCTAGCTCCGGCCGAGCGCCTGGAGCGCGACGCGCGGATTCATTGGTGGATCCCATGAACATACGACTGGTCCTTCAGCGAAGCAGGAAACCGCCCGTCGTGCCTGGCCAGATTGGGGCAGATGCCGTTGCGACCAATCCTCATACGCAGGCGGCTGCTGAAGCCATCTCGGAGGCCCTGAAGCGGGACGCTTCAGCTCGCCAGCGGATCGAGGAGCTGATGTACCCCAAAGAGCCCGGACAACGATCTGGCCGTCTTCAATGGGCCGACAAACCCGGTGCAGGCCGCGTTGGCTCCGCCCGCAAAACCCGGTCCGCCTCCTGCCGCGCCCCTTCCGGGCAAAAAATGGAGCTAAAGCCACCTCCCCTGATCTCCGGATTTCGTTGACGCATTCATCGGCCGGACGTAAAGTGTTTTACTCATGCGTTCCATCCTGGCGGGGCTGCTTATCTTGACGCTGTCAACGGCCGCAATGGGCCAGGTGACGGGGTTTGTCGAGAGCATCGGGTACGAGAACTATTACCGGCCCGAATGCTGGACGCCGATCCTGGTCAATCTCTCTTCGCAGATCAGTGACCCCGAGAGTTATCAATTGCAGGTCTGGCAGGAGGATATGGACCGCGACCGCGTGGTCTATACCAAGGACATCACCCTCAGCCCGCACGTTCAGGACAAGTTCCAGCTTTATTTCCTGCCTCGCCCCACCGACGGCGGCCTGCCTCAGCAGCCGGCCGAGGCGCTGCACGTTCGGCTGGTGGCGCCGCTGAAGGAAGGGCAGAAGCCGGAGGACGCGAAGGTCATCATCGATCGGCTGCCGGTGCGGTTTCCAATTGTAAATCTGGAGCCGGATCGGACGATCCTGTCGAGCCATCAGCGTGGGATCAAGCTGGTGCTGGTGATCAGCGACCGCGGCGAGCAGCCTGCCGTCGGGCAATATGAAACCGCGCTGGGGCTGACCGAAGACGCGACGTTCATCCATGTTCCGATTCAGGAACTGGGCGAGAACGTGCTCTATTACAATTCGGTCGATGCGGTGCTCTGGCTGGATGGAGATGCCGACAGTCTGGACAAAGGCGGCGCGCATCGCCTGGAGGCACTGGAAGAATTTGTCCGCGAGGGCGGCGATCTGGTCGTCTGCCAGCCAACGGAGCGCTCGCGCATCGCGGCCCTCTCGCGAATGCTGCCGGTGGAATTGAAGGATGCTTCGGATAACTGGGAGATCGAGTTCGTCGATCGGCCCAAGCTCGATCCGACGCTCGATGCGCTGCCGCAGATGTCGATGGCTCCGCGCAATCGCGAGACCGGCGACGATTGGACGAAACTCAAAGGCCCCTTCAGCGTGGCACGGGCGAAGAAACTCAAGGCCGACGCGGTGGTGGCTTACTGGGATCATCAGGATTGGAAGGACGTCGATCACATCAATCCGGATCGCACGCCTTATGTGGTTCGTCATCCTTTTGGGATGGGGGCGGTGACGTGGGTGGCGCAGGATCTGGGCAGCCGAAATCTTCAGGGCGTGAACACCAATGGCGTGTCGCATTGGCCGGTCGTGTGGGACCGGGTTTTCGGCTGGAACAACGACACGTACGTCACCGAGGATTACAGCACGCCGGACAGCACCAGCAAGAAGATCCAGGACCAGTACGGGCAGAACTCGATGCCTGATCAGCCAATCGATCTGGGGTCGTCGTTTCGGAAGGGAATGGATTTTCAGGGAAAAGGCGCGGCATACGTCTTTGTCGCGATCCTGTTTTTCATCTTCTACTGGGTTGCAGCCGGTCCGGGGACTTACCTGTTTCTAGCGACCAAAAAACGCAAAGAGTGGAACTGGTTCATGTTTGGCGCATGGGCCTTTGCGGCAACCGCGCTGACGCTCGTTTTAGTACGACTGATTCTGCGCGGAGCGCCGGAAGTGAGGCATCAGACGATCGTGCGCATCGCGCCCAATGAGCCGGCGTATGTGCATAGCCGGATCGGACTGTATATTCCGCAAGATGGATATCGATCGGTCGCGCTGGCGGGCGGAGCGAAGGATCGCATCGAATTCCTTTCGCCCTATCCGATTTTCCCGGGATACTTGGCCGCTTCCGATTTCCCGGCAGCCCAGGATTACGCGATTCCGATTCACGACGATCCGCAGCCGCCGAATATCTCGGTGCCCTACCGCAGCACGCTCAAGAAACTTCAGGCCCGCTGGGTGGGCGATCTGCAATGCTCGATCGTCGGTGACGTGAAGCTCGTTCCCGGCCTCAAAGGTTATATCGACGGCAAGCTGACCAACCAGAGCGGTGCTGATCTGAAGAATGTCTATTTCATCTTCAGCCACACCGGCTCGATCAACAATCCGCACGACTGGATCATGCATTTGTCGGAATGGCCCAAATCCGGCGCGGGAGCGACGATCGATCTGAACACGCAGTTTCATCTTGCGGTGTCGGCAAGGCAGCCGCAGGCGATGTTTTTGTCGACGTGGATGGACAATACGTATCGCTCCTTCCCCAGCGGCAGCTTTACCGGCGACAATGATCGAGGCGATGATTTTGATTCGTCGCCGCGCAAGACGTTCCTCATCGCGAGCCTGATCGATCGGCTGCAACCCGACAAGACGCTGCACCAGGTCACCGGCGATGTGACGGACCACAATCGCATCGAGTTGCAACGGCATGGCATCCATGATTTGAATGTCTCATCCGCGATCGGTGCGGGGAATCTGGTGATACTGGCCGAGGGGAAGGATCGGGAATCGCCGCTGCCGTTTCCGCTGGAAGTGGATGGATCGCAGGTGCAGGGTAAAGGCGTCGTGCTGTATCAGTTTATTTTGCCGCTGGATAAGACGCAGATGAATGCGGCGTTGGAAGATTCGACGCCGACTACAGCCCCAGCCCAAGGAAAGCCGTAGGGTCTGCATCCGTCATATGAGATGGAGCGTATTGCTCGTGAGGTGATTGCAAATGGCCGTCGTCATCAAGACCGTCAACCTGACCAAGCGATACGGCACCCTCGTGGCCCTGTCGAACCTGAACCTCGAAATCGAGGAAGGCGACTGCTTTGGCTTCATCGGTCCAAACGGGGCGGGCAAATCGACCACCATCAAAATCCTCGCGACGCTGCTTCAGCCCACCTGGGGCGAAGCGCGCGTTTGCGATTATGTCGTCGGTTATCAATCGCGGCAGATTCGCCCGTTGATCGGCTATGTGCCGGACTATTTTGGCGCGTATGAAGACATGGTGGTGCAGGAATACCTGGAATTTTTTGCGGCCGCGTACGGCATCAATGGGCTGGCCCGGAACAAGATCGTCAACGACGTGCTCGAGCTGACCGACATGGCCTACAAGCGCGACGCCCCGGTGGACGGGCTTTCGCGCGGCATGAAACAGCGTCTCTCGGTCGGACGCGTGCTGCTGCATGACCCCAAGGTGCTGCTGCTGGATGAGCCGGCGGGAAATCTTGATCCGCGGGCACGGATCGAAATGCGCGAGCTGCTCAAAGAGCTTCAGCGGCGGGACAAGACGATTCTGATCTCATCGCACATCCTTCCGGAGCTGGCGGACCTGTGCAACAAGGTGGGCGTGATTGAACAGGGTGAGTTGCTCTATAGCGGGCCGGTGTCGGAGATCGTCAAGCGTGCCAAGACTGGAACGCTGCTGCATGTGGCGGTTGCGGAGAATCAGGAAGCGGCTGCCGCCCTGCTTAGCCAGGATCCGAGTGTGCTGAACATCGCCGGGAATAATGCCCACCTGGAGATTTCCCTCAAGGAAGGCATCACCGATTACAGCTTCATCCCGCACATGCTGATCGAGGCCGGCTACAAGCTGACGATGCTGAAGGAAGAGGAAGTCAATCTCGAAACCGCATTCATGCGGCTGACCAAGGGGATGGTGCAATAGTTCTTATCTTTCTGTTTCGATTGGATTTACTTTTTTCACTCAGGACGCATTGAGTACGGATGCTGGGCATTGCTGAATATTTCTGGCGACTGATACCGGCCAACCCGATTCTGCTGCGCGTGGTGCAGATGAACGGCAAGCGCCGCCGCGATCTGTTCATCCGCTGCATCTATCTGGGGCTGCTGATTGGCGTCGTCGTCTTCGCAATTGCGACGGGCAACTATGACGTGGGGAACCTGGCCGACCTGGCCAAGACGAGCGCGGGGCTGTTTCAATATTTGAGCTATTTCCAGCTTGGGCTGGTGGCGCTGCTCGCGCCGGTCTTTACTGCTGGAGCGATCACGCAGGAGCGCGACAGCCAGACATATGACATTCTATTGGCCACGCCATTGACCAATGGGCAAATCGTGCTCGGCTCATTGCTGTCGCGACTCTTTTTTGTAATCGCACTGCTGATCAGCGGCATTCCCGTTTTCTCCATCACGCAGATTTTCGGCGGCGTCGCGATCAGCTCGATTGTGCAGGCCTTTGGCATTGCCGCCGCGACGGCTTTTATCACCGGTGCGATCGCGATGGCGATTGCCGTTTTCAAAGTGGGCAGCCGGCGCACGATTTTCAGCTTTTATCTGTTCGTCGTCGCCTATGTGGTGGGCCTCTATTTCCTGGACCAGATTCCTTATTTCAAGATTTCGATTCTCAATCCGAACACCAACACCTACGAGCTTTCCAAGACGAGCTGGTTTACCGGGCTGCAACCATTCCTGGCGCTGCGGACGATCTTCCACGACAAGGCTTACATTCCGCCGGCGCTGGGAGACCTGCCTAAGAATCTGCAGAGCTGGCCGATCGGTTCGCTGCTTTCCAACCCCGCCGGCTTCTATACCGGCTTCATGTTCTTCCTCAGCTTCGTGTTGATTTCGCCTTCAATGGTGTTCCTCCGCCGGCTGGCGCAGTCGAACACATCGCTTCGCACCTGGATCTTCCAGAAGCTCCGGATCGGCCGTGGCGACCGGACGCGAAAGCCACGCACCGTCTGGCAGAATCCCATCGCCTGGCGCGAGGCCAAGACCAAAGGATCAGCCTCGCGAGCGACATTGCTACGCTATGCATTCATTGGGCTTGGACTGGCTGGCGCGGTGGTGCTGGTGTGGATGTTCGCCACGCTGGAAACGCCAAAGTATCCGCATTTCATCGATCGCAGCTCGCTTTCGGTCGATGGCAACCTTCTGACCGTTTATGACTCCACCGGCGGCGCGCCGGTCACGCTCAAGCTTCTTCCCGATACGCAATACATGCTCAATGGCAAGCAGGTGAAGGACATCAACTCGCTGTCGGGCCATTTGATGGTTCAGATTTCCCCGCAGTCCGTGCAGAAGGATGAAGCCGGCAACGAAATTGGCTGGCTTTCGATCAATGCCTCCGATGCGCCTCGCCGGTTGGGCATGAGCCAGACGCGCACGGCATTGCTCGCGCTGACGATGCTGGAATTCGCGGTGATTTTGCTGATCGTGACCAATGCCGCCGCTTCGACCGTTACGCGTGAAAAAGAGGACGGCACGCTCGATCTTCTGCTGACCACGCCCATCACCAGCCGCTATTACATCTGGGGAAAACTCCGCGGGCTGGTGAGTTTTGCGCTCCCGCTGGTCGCGGTGCCGGTTGCGAGCGTTGCAATATTTATTGCGTATGACATTTACCGCTCGACGATCCTCGAGTGGCACAATGGCGATTTCAAATGGATCGTTTTCCCCGAGGCGGTCATCGTTCTGCCGGCGATGCTGATCATCGTCGTCGCATTTGCGGCGATTCTGGGCATGCAGATGTCGCTGCGCAGCCGCAAGACGGTGGTGGCTGTGATGAGCAGCGTCGGCATCGTGGCCGGACTTTGCGCAGGCCTGGGCTGGTGCGGCACGCAGTTCCTGGGCATGCACGACTCAGGGTATGTCGGCCTCAGCGCCGCCAGCTTCAGCCCCTTCTCGCTGCTGATGATGATGATCGACCCCTGGCAGTACGCCCCCAACGCCTTCTCCGACCCCGACACCTCCGGCCCCCGCCTGGTCATCTTCATTTTCACCGTCATCGCGGTTGCCGCGTATACCGTGGTGGTTTGGTCGATGTACCGGTCGATGGTGAAGAATTTTGATATGACGATTCGAAGGCAATCGAGGTGAATGATTGCCGTTGCACCGATCATTTGTGCTGGCAATTGCCTTGGAATGTGGGAGAATTCGTTCGTGCCGAACCGCAATATTAACATTTCAGATAAGCAAGAAAGATTTATCCGCCATCGCGTGAAGCAGGGTGATTACAGCAATGCCAGCGAGGTTGTGCGAACTGCGTTGCGCCTTCTGGAGAGGCAGGAGCGCGAAGACAAGCTCAAGCTGGAGTTGCTTAAGCGCGCTGTGAAAGAAGGAATGGACGAAATCGATCGCGGCGAATTTTTGGATGTCGAGCCAGATGAGATTGATGGCTTTGTGGACAAACTGGCTGCGAAAGTGCTGAAGCGTAACGGCTGATGCGATTCAAACTCAGATTCTCGACTCGCGCGGCTGCTGAGATGGAAGCCGTTCTCGATTATACGCTTGTGCACTTCGGCAGAACGAAATTCGTCGAATACACGGATTTGATCCGAGAAGCGTTCGATCAAATCTCGCAGAATCCCTACGCGGCTTCAGCTCGGTCTCGTCCAGAGCTCGGAGCCCACGTCTTCTCTTATCATATCGGCCGACGAGGACGTCGCGCTCGGCACCTGTTTCTCTACCGTGTTTCCGAAGGGTCAGAAGGTCGTGTGCACCTTTTGCGATTCCTGCACGATTCCATGGAACCAACAATCCAAGAGTGGGACGAGATCTGATTTCTCGTCACTCCATCTCCAAACTCGGCAGCTTGCCGTCGAGATATTCCTGGAGAAAACTGGCGGCGGCGAGGGCATCAAGCCGTTGTTTTTTGGCGGCGCGGGTGATCTTTTCGCCGCCACGCTTGCGGTTAATGAGTTGCTGCTCGGCATCGAAGCTGCTGAGCCGTTCATCGACCAGCACGAGTGGCTTAGCTGCCTTTGTGGAAAGCATACGCGCCCACTCGGCAGCCGAGCGCGCGGCGGCGCCGATGGTTCCATCCATATTCAGCGGTATCCCCACGACCAGCCGTTCGACCCCTTCCTTTGCAACGACTTCGATCACCTGCCTCATCGCATCCTCGGGCGATGAGACCTCCAGCACGTCATAAGCCGTGGCGAATTTGCCGCCGGCGTCGCTCAGCGCCAGTCCGACGCGCCGGGATCCAAGATCGATGGCGAGGGTTCTCATTTAATTTGCAGCAATGCGAGACGCAGCGCGCGACGGAATCCGCTTACTGCGTGCGCGGCTCTTTATCGCGGAGGACTACGTGTCAAGCACCAATTAAATCCAATGATATCTGATAATCCTGGACCGCGCGTGGGAAGCGCGACGTCGAACCTACATGTACCGCCCGGGGAACTTTTCTTTCACGCGGTTGACCAGCTCCTTGACGCGCTGGGCTTCGCCGCGCGGGCAGATCAGGGTGGCGTCTTTTGTGTGGACGACGATCATGTCGCTCAGGCCGATGGTTGAAATCAGATGCTCGGGGTCTTCGCTGATGATGACGTTGTCATCGGAATCGAGGAAGACGCAGGCTTTGCAGTCGGAGGAATTGTTATGCTCGTCGGTTGGCAGCGTCTCAGCCAGCGCCGGCCAGGAGCCAACATCCAGCCACTGCACCGGCATCTCAACCACCGCCACCAGCGATTTGCCCTTAGCCTGCGAGGCCGGCTCCATCACCGCGTAGTCGATGCTGATCTTCGGGAGATTCGGATAGGTCTCCTGCAGCGTGGCTTCGCGTTTGGGGGTGTTCCAGCTGCTCCCGATGCTTGCCAATCCCTGGGCGGCGGCTGGAAGATGGGTTGACAATTCACGCAGCACGGTATCGGCACGCCAGACGAACATGCCGCTGTTCCAGTAATAGCGGCCCGATTCGACATACCGGTCGGCGGTGGCCTTATCTGGCTTTTCGCGGAAGGCCTGCACGCGGTATGCATTCCCCGCGCCACTACCGAGCTGTAAAGCTTCGCCGCGATGGATGTAACCCAGGCCCGTGTGGCCATACGTCGGAATAATGCCGAAGGTGACCAAGGCATTGGGATGCGCGCCGACCACTTCAAACGCGGTGCGAAGGGCCGCCTGGAATTTTTCGACAGGCGTAATGACATGATCGGCAGTCACCACCGCAAACACCGCATCCGGATCGCGCTGACGGAGCACCTCGGCACTGAAGCCGACCGCGTTGGCCGTGTCGCGCCCCATTGGCTCGCCCAGCAGGTTTTCCTTCGGAAGCTCCGGCAGATTCTCCATCACCTGCTGGCCAAACGCCGCGCCGGTGCAGACATAAATCTGCTCGGCCGGCAGGATTCCGCGGAGTCGCTCGAAGCTAAGCTGGAGCAGGCTTTTGCCCTCCACCAGCGGAAGCAATTGTTTGGGCCGATTTCCGCGCGAAAGAGGCCACAGCCGCGTGCCCGCCCCGCCCGCCATAATCACGCCGTATTGCATAAAGCCTTGGGGAAAATCCGTTTCAGGGGCAGATCGTGCAAAAATTCACAAGACCGACCTTGTCACTTAAACCCGCGCCAAACACAGTGTACGAAATGGTGCCGCAAAGGCAATGTTTCGCCGTTCACTGACGAGAGTCCATTTTGAATTCATCGTACGCAGATTTTCGGATACATTCTGACTTGGATTATGCCGCGAGCGACCGTGCTAGTCGAGACTGACCATGAGGACGAGTGGCAGCTCGCACAAAACTGGATTGAGCGCTGGCGAGACAAGATGGCGGTTTGTCCTGACGAACCGAAGGGTTGTCTCTGCTGCGTGGCGTTCTGGGACGTTGACGCGCCACAAGAAGCATTGGATGAACTTCCGGAGCACCTGCTTGCCGTGAGCGAGTGGTCGCGTGGTTAGGAAGCTGCATAGGGAGTCGCGTCGGACGTCACCCATTTATCCTGTTGCTTGTACTCGCCATTATCCGAACTCGACCGGCCTTCGCACAAACCGTTTTCAGCGGCGCCGACGGAGCCTCGGTTTGCGGTGCAACTGCTTCAGCGCGGCTCGCGCATATTTGCCGCGCCCGGGAATACTCACGGTGCGAACAGTGAAGCTCTCCTCCAGCGGAATGCCCGTTTCATTCGCGCTGACCAGGTCTTTCAGGCCGTGCATGATGTCTTGAGTGGCGCGAGATCGCTGCTTTTTGTTCTTCGCATTTCGGGTCATTGGTCTTGTCTTGTATCATAATCGACTCATGCGCAGGACCTGCAACATCGACTCCCGCGGAAAACTGGCTCGCCTGATCTACGGCATCATCCTCCTGATCATCGGCGCGCTGCTCGGTTGGCATGCGTGGAATGTGCATTCCATTGGCTGGTGGATCGGCGCTGGTTGCTGCGCTGCCGGCGGAGCGTTTGCGGTTTATGAAGCGCGGGCGGGCTGGTGCATCGTGCGGGCGATGGGATTCAAGACGCCGATGTGACTAGCGGGATGAAGGCCGTGCGCCGCGGCGCCTCGATCGTCGACCGGTGCGCACCGGCGTGGGCTTGGCCGGCTGCTCATCAGGCTCCTGCAGCTCCTGTTCGTGCTGTGGGGGCTTCTCGAGATTCAACTGCGGATACCAGTATTTCAGCACGCCCCACGAAAGCCCGTCTTCGATTAGCACGTGATCCAGCTTCTTGCCTTTGAAATCCTTGTCGCCATCGACCCACACGCCATCGGCATTCCAGCCGGACGCGGTATCGACATCGACAAACGTCGCATTGGGATGCTTTCGAGGATTCGTGTTGCGCACAAACTGCGGCAGCACGTCGGGCTTGAGCTGCCGGCTGTAGGCACGAACCGTATGGCTCGATTCATCGCGAAACACCAGCACCGGGAGCGAATTGAGTTTCAGATTCAGCGGCGCCGATCCGATTTCGCTGGATTCAATGGCAATGGGATCGACATCGCCTACGAGGGCGACCCTCATATCAAACGGATGCTCCAGAATCATCGGCGGCATCGGGCAGGTCGCGGTAAGCGGTTTCGTCGGAGCCAATACCGCAGCGTGGGCATTTGCGATCGGCGCAAGCACCGACGTATCCGCATGAAGCTGCCGCCATTGGCTCCAAGGCATTTTGAGCGCGGAGACTTCGCTCCCGAAACCGGTCGGCTTTTCACCTTTAACCGTCATTCCGGTCAATCCATTGATGAATTGCCCGAGGCGCGTGTTGTAAAGGAGCAGCGCGTTGGCGGGCGTCGAGACGATATCCAGATCGCGGGCGTGCAGATCGCGATGAATCGTGATGGCCAGCGCGCGGTTCGCATAGGCCGACCAGATCAGCATCAGCCGTTTTTCATGATCAGCCTGCACAACGACCGGCGTCTGGTAAAGCTGCGCGTAGGGATAAGCGTAATAGGTGTCGCCAAAATGCAAGCCAACGACGTAATCGTCATCGTGAACAAAGGAAGCCTGTGCCGCGGGGACAAACGTCGGATTTTCGACGGTCGTCATCGCGCCGACTTCCGGCATCACTGCAAACCGATGGCCAAATAGCGCAAGCACCGGAGCCAGTCCGATCAACCACCAGGCGCGCTTGCGTCCCGAAACGATCAGCGCCAGCAAGCCCACGCAGGCGATGAGCGACAGGCTCACCAGCGGCCACTGAAACTTTCGGGAAAACAGGATCAGCTCAAATCCGTGCTGATATTGCATCCAGCGGGGATCGGTGCCGTAAGCCACGACAAACGCAGGCGCAGCGGCCAGTAAGATGAACAGAAGTGGCAAAAACACGGGGCCGAAGAATACCGCTTGAAAGCGCTAAATGCGAGTCGCGAGAAGGAAACGATGAGGTAATCCTGCCGAGTCCGGCGTGCGCGGGCGCTTGCGGGAGCGCTAAGGTCATGCGCGAAGCCGCAAGCGGCGAATTTGCTTTTGCCCCCCTCTCTTCCTACCACATGACTCATGCGAATCACCCGGCTCGCGCCTTCCCCTACGGGTGCCCTGCACCTGGGCAATGCGCGAACATTTCTGGCCAACTGGTTACTCGCGCGACAGAACGGGTGGAAGATCATCTTGCGCATTGAGGATTTGGATGGCCCGCGCATCAAGGCCGGCGCAGATCGCCAGGCGATCGACGATCTTCGCTGGCTCGGCATCGACTGGGATGAGGGGCCGATCTATCAGAGCAGCCGGCTCGAGTTTTATTCCAAAGCGGTTCAGCAGTTGATCGAAAACGGGCGCGCTTATCCCTGCATTTGCAGCCGACGTGAAATCGATCTCGCAGCCAGCGCGCCGCATGCCGAGGATGGGTCCAATGTGTATCCCGGCACCTGCCGGGGAAAATTCAAAACGATGGACGAGGCTCGCGCCGCGACTGGAAAAAATCCCGCGACTCGTTTTGCGGTCGAAGAGGAGCAAATCGAGTTCACGGATGCATTTGCCGGCCATCGGATATTCAATGTGAAGCGCGAGCTTGGCGATTTTGTCATTAGCAAAGCCGATGGAACGCCGGCGTATCAATTGGCGGTCGTGGTGGACGATGCGCAGATGGGAGTGAACGAAGTCGTTCGCGGCGACGATCTGCTGGACTCGACACCGAGGCAAATCTTGCTCTATCGCGCGCTGGGCATGGCCGATCGAATTCCTCAATATACCCATTTACCACTTGTGATCGGGGAAGATGGCCGTCGGCTCGCAAAAAGACATGGAGATACGCGAATTGCGACGTATCGAGATGCAGGTGTTCCAGCGGAACGCGTGCTTGCTCTCATGGCGCGATGGCTCGACATTGGGGAGACTTCTCATCCAATTTCAGCTCGATTGCTTCTCGATTCCTTTCACTTGAATCGCTTACCAAACCAACCAATTGTGTTCAGCAGCGCCGACGATCGCTGGCTGCGCGATTATGATGCCTCGCGGTGAATCAGGGCTTTGACGGATTTGCAAGACAGGTCATGAGCGGATCGCGCCGCGGCGCGGCGGCAGGTGTTCTACGCGCGGGTCTTTCCTTGGCCGAGCCCTTCTATCTGGCGGGCGTATCAATTCGCAATCGCCTTTATGACCTCGGCATTTCCAAAACAACTCGATTGGATCGCCCAGTGATTGCTGTCGGAAACCTAACGGCCGGTGGCACGGGCAAAACGCCGATGGTCCGGTGGATCGCGGAGCATCTGCGTGACCTGGGGCGCCACGTCGCGATCATCGCGCGCGGCTACAAATCCAAACGCGGCCAACTCGGTGATGAGCAGCGCATGCTCGATCGGCTTCTCAACGGAGGTGGCAAAGACCCGGTGCATTTGGCCGCCAACCCCAATCGCGTCGAGGCAGCAAGAAAACTGCTTTCCGGGCATTCGGAAGTGGATGTGCTGGTGTTGGATGATGCATTCCAGCATCGCGCGGTCGAGCGCGATCTGAATATCGTCTTGCTCAATGCGAGCGAACCTTTTGGGCATGATCATTTGCTGCCGCGCGGACTCTTGCGTGAACCGATTTCGAGCCTGAGGCGCGCGGATGGAGTTGTTCTCACACACTCGAACGAAGTGACGAGCGATCGACTGTCGGAAATCGAAGAACGAATCGCCGACTTGGATTCGTCGATCCCGGTTTATCGTGCCGTTCACGCACCTATTGGTTTACGCTCGAGCCGGGTCAGTTCCAGCGAACCAGCAACTATTCAGTTGGAAGAGCTCCGCGGTTTGCCGATCTTCGCCTTCTGCGGCTTGGCCAGTCCCGATCATTTCCTGCGGCAGCTTGAGTCGCTTGGAGCGAAGGTCGTCGGTCATCGATCGTTTGGCGATCACCATGCCTATCTTCCGCAGGACGTTTCGAGCCTGCGGGACCAAGCTCGCGCAGCCAATGCGCAGGCCCTCATCACAACCGAAAAGGATTGGATCAAGTTGCACGAACTTCACGGAGCCGCGGAAACCGATCCGCCGGTCTGGCGCCTGGACGTTCAAATGCAGTTCATGCGGGACGACCAAGAGCGACTGACCGCTCAGATTGAATCGATGCTTTCCCACGCGCGCAAAAAAAGGCTGCACGGCGTGGAGTGATAGAGTCCGTGCAGCCCGGCGGAGGAGGAAACGAGGTCTTTGAAAATAGGTTGCGTCCCGTTGTTAATTCATTCCAATATTGCCCATGCTACGGCCGTGCTTTGACCCAAGTCACAGCCGGGGCGGCTGTGCTACAACTACAACCTTGTTATGCCCCATAGCCGCGTTAGAATGTCAGAACAAACCCTGTGCCGCGGCCAAAAGTCAGCGGTGCGGGTGATGCCAAAAAGGGTCAAAAGCCCTGGAGTAACCCTCTTTTTGCTGTTCAGAACCGCTTTTTAATAAACTCCAACTGCACCCGATCGATCCTCGCCTTGGCGATGGAACGGGTGGCTTGGTGCCGTCGCGACGGCGAAACAATTGGCATTCGCCCGCCGCGCTGCGCAGGGACTATGCAAGGCCGCAGTCCTTTTTGGATGTCAAACGGGTAAAGGTTATGCGAATGGTGCGAGGGGCCAATTGGCTGGCGATGTGGACGCTGCTGATTCTCGCGGCAGGCTGCCATGATTTGCCTTCGCAGACCCATCGAGAAACCCGATCCACTGCATCGGTCGCCCATTCAACCCCCATTCGGCAAGTGGATTTGCGCAATCCGGCCAGCTCCATATCCAGCACACAGCCCATCGCTTTGGCTGCGGCCCGAAATGAATGGATCGATTTTGCGATCGAGCTTCCGCCAGGAACGACGACCGGGCTGCTGAAAATCAGCCCGCTCAGTTCCGAAACGGGCGGCCCCATCGCCTCGATTCAATACCAGGCCTATCAGGTGATGCCGGTCGCGGTGGATATGGATCGGGCGGCATACGTTCGTCACACCGGCCAGACGACAGCCGCGCGATCGCTTCCGCGCGCGCTGGTGCCCCTAAAGACGGAAACCGATGGTGGAATCCCGCTTGCCGGCATGCTTCACGATCCATCGCACCCAAGCCAGATGTTGGCTCCAACTTCGAACGAAGCGCCAATCATCTGGATTGATGTTCATGTGCCGTCGATGACTCCTGCCGGGAAGTATTCGGCAGAAGTTGCACTGCTCCCGACCGGATCGGTCCAGGCAATGAGTTCCATTCCGCTGCATATCGAGATCTACGATTTCAACATTCCCAACGAGCGCCATCTTCAGATGGTCGGCCGGCTCGCGTGGGATCGATTGGAGCGGCTCTACCCCGATCGCTTCGAAACCTTCACGCCTTCGTGGCTGAATCGGCGGGAAGATCGATATGCCAGGACGCTTCAGACTCTGGATGATCTGGTTCGCCTCGCCCAGGCCAATCGCGCGGAGATGGTAATTCCCGCGCTGCGGCCGATTACCAAATGGCCCGCCAATGGTCCGCCAGAGATCGATTGGCGCGATTTTGATTCACTGGTGGGCCCGTGGTTCAGTGGAGAAGCATTTGGGGACCGCGTCGGCCTGCATTTTTGGCCCATCCCCTCGGCAGAGATGCTCGATCGATACGATCGTGCTTCGCAACTGGCTTACTGGTCGCAGGCGATTTCGCATTTCCAGCAGGATGGCTGGGCCGATCGCGGCGTCGTCTGGTTGGATAAAAATCTCCCCGGCGCCGTTAGCGCGACCGAACGGCTCGACCTGTCCAATCAGGCGGCTCAGCTTCTGAAAAGCAATGGCAAGGTGCGAATCCTTTTGCCGTTGGAAGATGATCAGCTCCAGCTTGCGTCTGCGAATGGAGAAGGCATTCCGCTTGCCGATGCCGGCCGGCTCGTGACGACGACGCCCGCGATCGTATCGGCGCCGCCGATGCGACCGTGGCCGACCAATGCCCCGCGCCCGCGCCATTGGCTGCGCACCGATTCATCCGGGCCGATGCCCTACATGGGGGCCGGCGGCGCGGAGCAGGATGTGCGCGTCTGGGCCTGGCTGGCGTTTCTCCGACACGTCACGACCTATGGCAACACCAAATCGGATCCCGGCGATGACCTGATCATCTGGGATGCAGTTGCTCCATCTTCTTCCTCGCCCGCACAAGGGGCCGATCCGACGGAACTGACCTGGTTTTATCCCGGCGCCTGGTTTGGAACCGACGGCGCGGTTCCCAGCATTCAGCTCAAGTGGCTCCGTCGTGCCGAGCAGGATTACGAATATCTGCTGATGGCACGCCAGCGCGGCGAAGTCATCAACGCCCTTCAAATGGCCCGGCTGATGACCAAGCCGGTTGAGCTTTCGCCGGGACAGACACCTGAGCCGGTCTATTCGCTGATGAGCGGGACAAGCGATCCAGCGACATGGGATCAGGCCCGCGCGCTATTGGCGCAGACGATTCTGCTTCGACAGACCGGCCAGGTGCCGGATCCGGCGCGGCAGCGCGAAGTTTATCTGCGCACGATGCAGTGGGCCGCGCCGCAGGAGCGCCCGCTTTTGATCGCCCGGCAGGCCAACTGGTCCTGGGGCATTCCCAGCGAAGCGCGCGAAGGTGGCAATTGGGTCAACCTCAAACTCGCGTTGGACATTTACAACGCGTCGGAGACCACCCCGGACCAGAATCATTTGCAATGGACAGCGGCTCCGGTCGGCTGGGAGATTCATCCACAGGAGCTGAGCGTCCCGCAATTGCGCACCTATCACGTGCTGCGCGCGGCAATGGAACAGCGATTCAATCTCGATCGCGTTTCGCCGCAGGCGCGACAGCCAATGGAAATGCAGTTTGTCGATGGATTCAGCAAGGCCGCCACGCGATTGAAGCTGGTGTTGCCGGTCGCCGCAAGCGACCGGCGCGAAGGCAGGCTCAGCATCGATGGAAATCTCGATGACTGGTCGCCGGAAGATGCGGTACAGAGTGGGCCGATGGTCCGCATGTTCGATCGGCCAGCGATACAGCGACAGGAACTGGAAGCGGCATCGACGCCGACGCGGTTGTATTCGTCATGGGCGGCGGAGAATTTTTACCTCGCCTTTTCGCTGGAAGGACTTTCGCAGAGCGACGGTCATGCCGGGCGAAATTTCGTCGAATATCAGCAGCGCCGGGCATGGGGCGAAGACCTGGCGGAGATTCTGATTCAGCCCATCGACGCGAACAATCGACTCGGGCCGGTGCTGCACCTGGTCTGCAAGCCTAATGGCGTGGTGAGCATCGAACGCCAGTCGGCAGCCAATCCTTCATCGCTCGACGGCTGGCAGCCGGTCGATAGCAGCCCGGCACGCTATGTTTCCATCGCGACCGGCGGCCATTGGACCGGAGAAATCGCCATCCCCTGGCGACTGATCCTTGGCCCCGGCGCCGAGGCGCCGACACTTCTCCGCTTCAACTTCGCCCAACACAAAGCCGCCACCGGCGAAAGCGCAAGCTGGGCCGGGCCAGTCGATTTTGGCCGCGATCAGAGCTTCATGGGACTGATTTATCTTCGCTCCCCCGATCAGCGCGGAACGAGCAACATCGTTCAGGGCGGGAATTAACGTGGGCCAGCCTTCCTCGGGTGGATGAAGAAGAGTTAACCGCGGAGGACGCAAAGGGTCGCGGAGGAAATGCGGATGAGGGATATCAACCAGATCAGCGCTGAGATTATCGACGCGGCGATGAAGGTGCATACGGCGCTGGGGCCGGGGTTGCTGGAAAGTGCTTACGAAGCATGTCTGCTGCATGAGTTGCGTAAGCGCGGGTTGAAGGTGCTGTCGCAGGTCGGGCTTCCGGTTGTATATGATGAGATAACAATCGATGTGGGATATCGCTTTGACCTTCTGGTCGAGGATTGCGTCATGGTCGAGCTAAAAGCGATCGACAAGCTCGCGCCGATCCACGCAGCCCAGCTTCTAACTTACCTGAAGCTCAGCGGCATCAAGGTCGGGCTCCTGATCAACTTTAACGTGCTTCACCTCAAGGACGGCTTGAAGCGGATGGTTAACAAGCTCTAAACCTCTGCATTGCAAAGCTATAACATCTTGTTTTTCTGGCAAGATACTTTGTTCAGGCGGCAATCTTGGTGAGGTCCGCCGAACGAAGGATCAGCGAAGCGCTCATGGTTTTCTGGCCGTGATCGGTGACGCG
>Ga0207695_10003461_pt1 | contig 22236 bp, 10 predicted proteins | sample KBSC54metaG_FD_184354 | JGI IMG/M metagenome (GOLD analysis project Ga0207695, IMG submission 184354) | Corn rhizosphere microbial communities from Kellogg Biological Station, Michigan, USA - KBS C5-4 metaG (SPAdes) (version 2) | ecosystem: Host-associated > Plants > Roots > Rhizosphere > Soil...
ACCTTGCCTATTCCTCGCACCCCTTTTATGTGTTCGAGGCAAGTACTAAATTCTGGCTGGATGACGGTATCAAAAGCATCAATATGGAGTTTGAGCATTCGGATATTTCCTCCATTTGGCTCGAAACAAACCAGGTAGATACCAAGCGTATTATCCTGAAAGCTTTTGGTCCCGGGGGGCTTTCGCCACAGCGTGTACTGGCGGCGTTCAGGCAGGTATACCCGGGCAAGCACGACACCATCGAGCAGGCTTTAACGATAGACTGGACACGCGATAAATTTGCCCCGGTATGCGAAATGGAACCATTTCCAATAGGCGAGATGCACAAATTCTGGCCGCAGATATTGCAGCCTGAGGGGCGATTATATTTTGCAGGCACTTATGCAGATAACATGAGCAGGGGAATGGAGTCGTGCCTGCGGTCGGCGCAAAGGGCGGCGAAAGAAATCGGTAAATTATAATGGGGATTTTGGAATTACGACTACTGACTTGGACAAGGTGACTCAAAAAGACCTTATAGCTCCTCCCCTGGAATCAGGGGAGGCTGGGAGGGGTAAAAATCTGCACATCAGGTCTACCTGCCCTAAGGTTTTACCCTCTCTGTCGCTCCGCTAGCTAGCGGATGGACATCTCTCCCTAAGTTTAGGGAGAGAGTCGATTAGTTTGGTTTATTTATACTATAGATATGTTACTAAAACGATCATGCTTTGCTTGCTTAATTGCGTTTGGCGGTTTTCTTTTATATTCGTTTATCAATTTTCAAGAAAATCATCCGCCGGTGGTAAAGATCATATCACCCCAAACCAACAGTTCCTTTGAAAAAGATGCATCGGTAACCTACAAGATCACAGTATCAGACAAAGAGGACGGTGAATCTAAATTTGATGAGATCAATACAAAAGAAGTGTTGTTGGAGGTTCGTTACTTGAAAAATAGGAAAGCTATGCCAGCTAATCCGCAGAATAATGGCGTGAACATCATAATGACATCCAATTGCATTACCTGCCACGGTTTTAACACCAAAGCCATGGGGCCATCATTTGCAGATATCAATAAGCGTTACCCTGCCATCAAAGCCAATGTGGATAGCCTGGTAAAGCGCATACAATTTGGCTCAACCGGAATTTGGGGTAAAGAAAAAATGCCACCGCATCCGGAACTGTCTGCAATTGACATCAAAAGCATTGTGCAATGGATCACCAAAAGTGCAGCTGATCCAAATGTGAATTATTATGTTGGTACCGACGGTTATTTCCGTCTGAAGCCCGATGCGCAAAAATGCATCTATCAGCTTACAGCAAGCTATACTGATCACGGGCTAAAAGATGTTACCGGCAGTAAGAGATTAAAGGGACAGGATGTTGTTACCATAAGTATTAAATAATATTCCATATTGGTTTATTATTTCAAATTGATAGATTTGATTGTTAAACCAATCCCGCTATAAATTCCTGATATGAAAAGAAAATTTACTGCTCTGCTTGCTTTTGCGGCAACGGGAGTATTGGCAGTCAACGCGCAGCAGGCGCAGCAATACTCTGCAAAAAATAAAACGGTTAAGGTTTATGTAACCGAAAAAGGTACAGATAACCGTATCACCGCTGCTGAAACACTGCATTTTGAAGATAAACCTCAGCCGGTGGAGACCGAGGTAACTGTGTTTGTTGATCCTGCCAAGAAATTTCAGACGATGGTCGGCATAGGTGGCGCCTTAACCGATGCTTCAGCCGAAACGTTTTATAAATTACCAAAAGATAAGCAAAAGGAATTCCTGACAGCTTATTATGATAAAACCAAAGGCATAGGCTATACTTTTGGCCGCACCAATATCCAAAGCTGTGACTTTTCGAGCGATAGCTACAGCTATGTGAAAGATGGCGATGCTGCGTTGAGAACATTTGATATCAGTCATGATAAAAAATATCGTATCCCTTTTATTAAGGAAGTAATTGCTACTGCAGGTGGCAAGCTGAATATCTTCGTCAGCCCATGGAGTCCGCCAGGATTTATGAAAACTAACCACGACGTACTGCACGGCGGTAAGCTGGATAAGAAATATGACCAAAGCTGGGCCAATTTCTACGGAAAGTTCATTCGCGCTTATGAAAAAGAAGGCATTCCTATCTGGGGACTGAGCGTTCAAAATGAACCGATGGCTACCCAAACCTGGGAATCATGCTTGTATACTGCCGAAGAAGAACGCGACTTTGTAAAAAACTTCTTAGGCCCTACACTGCAAAAGCAAGGATTGTCAAGCAAGAAATTGATCGTGTGGGATCATAACCGCGACCTGCTTTACCAACGCGCGAGCACCATACTGGAAGACCCTGCTGCAGCAAAATATGTTTGGGGCGTAGGTTTTCACTGGTATGAAACCTGGACAGGTGCCGGAATGAACTTTGCGAATGTAAGCCTTGTTCACCAGGCGTTTCCGGACAAGAATTTGATATTTACCGAAGGTTGTGCTGAAAGATATGATGCAACGAAATTGAACGACTGGTCGTTAGGCGAAAAATACGGTACATCTATGATCAACGACTTTAATGATGGCACCGTAGCCTGGACAGACTGGAACGTATTGCTGGATGAGCAGGGCGGACCAAACCACGTGGGCAACTTCTGCTTTGCACCGGTGCACGCCGATACTAAATCAGGCAATTTGATTTATACTAATTCATACTACTACATCGGTCAGTTCTCAAAATTCATCAAACCAGGTGCACGACGTATAGCCAGTGCCGCCAGTCGCGATAAACTGCTAACCACCGCTTACATGAACCCAGATGGTAAACTTGCGGTTGTGGTAATGAACAAAACCGACGAAAAGATAGATTACTTTTTATGGATAAAAGGTAAAGCTGCCAAAGTGAGCAGCAACCCGCATTCTATTGCTACATTAATAGTTCAATAGCCTCACCCCAACCCCTCTCCAAAAGGAGAGGGGGCTTTTATGCCCCAATTCCTGATTAACTGATCACCGCTAACCGATCACTTTACTCCGACCTCAAACTACGTACTGGATTAGCCAATGCAGCTTTTACCGAACGAATACTTATGGTCAGGAATGCGATAAGAATTGCAACGAATCCGGCGGCTATAAATACCCACCAATGCATATCAACGCGGTAAGCAAAGCTTTGCAGCCATTTGTTCATGGCAAACCAAGCGATAGGGGCCGCGATTATTGTAGCCAGTAATACAAGGTAGACAAGCTCCTTGCTCAGCAACGTAACTATACTGCTTACACTCGCTCCAAGTACCTTCCTGATGCCGATCTCTTTTACACGTTGCTGTGCCGTAAAGGTTACCAGCCCGAATAAACCCAGGCAAGCTATGCTGATGGCCAGTATTGTGAAGATGAGCAACAAATTACCTTGCTTTTGTTCGGTTTGATATTGATTGGCAAAGTTCTGGTCCAGGAAATGATAATCTACTTTATTTTCAGGATCGAATTTGCTGTAAACGGTGCTTAAATAATCCAATGCAGCAGGAATATTTTTTCCACTCAAACGGACATATAAATTGTCTTTATCATTCGCCGATTGCGGTAGCACCAGCTTCATCGGTGCGATCTTATGCTGTAGTGAATAGGTATTAAAGTCTTTGATAACCCCTACAATAGTCGACCATTGTATTATACCTTTGTCTACACCCGTCCGCACACGCATACCTACTGGGTTTTTCCAACCTAGTTCGTCCACCAGCGTTTGATTAACAATAATGGCATTTTGAGCAGAATCCGTTACCCCCTTTTGGAAATTACGACCCTCTGCCATTTTGATCTCCATAGCAGGGATATAGTCTTCATCAATTACCAGCTGCTCTACAATTTTGGTATCGGGAGCAGTATTTCCGTCCGGCCCGATATTGAAATTGGTTTCGCCTATATCATTGTTTCCTATTGGGTTGCCCGCAGCACTAACGCTTTTGATCAATGGGTTTTGCAATAACTGCGCTTTTATGGCATCAATTTTTGTGCGGGTATCCCTGTTATGGATATGAAAAGTAAGCATCTGCGACTTGTTAAAGCCGAGGTCTTTATTCATTACATAATGCAATTGCTGGTAAATAATGCAGGAACCAACGATCATCACAATGGTGATCACGAACTGAAACGTTACCAGTGATTTCCTGAACAGGATAGTAGATGATTGATTGCCCAACTGCCCCTTCATTGCCGGAATAGTTGCAAAGCCCGATAAAAACAAGGCAGGGTAAGTGCCGCTGATCAAACCGGAAATAATGGCGAAACCCGCAAATAGAATAACAGATTTAGTTATGCCCAATTGCCATACATCCAATGATTTGCCCGAAAGATGGTTGAAGTAAGGCAGCGCCATTTGTACAAGCACTATGCCGATTGCAGTAGCCAGGATGGTAAATAGTACCGACTCTGAAAAGAACATCAGCATCAATTGTTTACGGCCAGAGCCGATCACTTTGCGAATACCGATCTCTTTGATCCTCACCACAGAACGGGCAGTTGTCAGATTCACATAATTGATCACTGCAATGCTCAGGATCAGCAAAGCTACAATGCTGAATACGTAAATGTAGATCATACTGCTGTTACCGCCCAATTCAAACTGCAGATTGGAGTGCAGGTGAATAGAGGTAAGTGGCTGTAACTCCATGCGGTAATTGATATTCGCCAGGTCGTGCTTCAGGTATTTGTTATAGAATGCAGGTGATGCGGCTTCGATCTTTTTATAATCATCGGGGTGTTTGAGTAAAACATAAGTAAATACATTGGCGTTACCCCATCTGCCTGTGTAGTTAGTATCAAATGAGCGCAATGCACTGAAGGTGAAATGTGAATTGGCTGGTACGTCATCAATAACTCCTGTAACGGTGAGCGGATCGTTTTTATCGAAATAAATACTTTTACCGACGGCTGATGATACGTCACTAAATATCTTCAAGGCCAGCGTTTTGGTCAGCACAATAGAATGTGGTTTTGATAAGGCGGACTGCGCGTCGCCATCGAGAAAGTGATATGTGAACATGTTAAATACGCCGGCATCTGCAAACGAAATATCCGGCGCCATGATCTGCTTTTCGTTATAAATGATCTTTCCGCCACCCTCCATATCAAAACGGACAGCTTCTTCCACTTCCGGGTAATCGGCTTTCAAAGCAGGGGCATAAGGTGCCGCTGTAATAGCCAGATCGAAACTGCCTGTTCCCCATTTGCCATGCTGCACAACACGGAAAATGCGATCGGATTTTTCGTTATAACGGTCGTAGCTCAATTCATCGGTAACATATAATGCGATGATCCAGAAGGTGGCTACGCCGATAGCGAGCCCGCAGATATTTACCAGCGAAAAAAGCTTGTGTTTGTTCAGGTTACGCCAGGCTATTTTAAAGTAATTCCGTATCATAAGGCATTTGATGTTTGAGCTTTTAAGTTAATCAATTTTATTGACACCTTATCTGAACCAAAGCCTATGCCACTATAAATATCGTTGACTATCAGTTGTATATGAATTTGGCTGATTTTCAATCGTCTGATTTCGATACAATTGATGTGCGGTTTTGAGCCTGGCCTGAATGCGATCATAATAGCGATGGGTTTCAAACCCATCGCTATTATGATTGAAATATTTCCGGTTAACTGATTATTCTGAGCGTAAACTCTTCACCGGATTCACCACCGCTGCCTTAAAACATTGCAGCGATATCAGAATGGATGCTGTTAAAAGAATAAAAAGGCATACAAACAAGTATGGTACTAGACTTTGATGGATACGATACGCATAGTTCTCCAGCCATTTAGAGGTGACCAGGTAAGCCAGTGGCCATGCTATTATATTGGAGATGGCTATCAGTACACCATATTCTTTCAGGAAGATGGATATGATGCTTTTTATATCCGCTCCCAATACTTTACGCACAGCGATCTCTTTAGTGCGTTTAGTCAGCGTAAAAGCCACTACGCCAAATATCCCTGTGAAAACAATGAGCAAATTGAGCGCAGTAGCAATATCTGCAGCCTTTTTCAACTGTAATTCAGATGCATACATCGCCTGGAATTTGTCATCCATAAAGCTGTACTCAAAACCGGCATCAGGAAACAAATCCTTACATTTTTGCTGAATGGAATTGATGGTATTGTTCAGGTCAGCAGTATTAAGTTTAACGGAAAAGTAACGATAGCTGGTTGTAAAGGGCTCGTTTAATCCGGCTATAATAAGCGGTTGTACCTTTTGCTGCATCGACCCTAAATGAAAATCTTTTACCACGCCTGCAACAGTTACTGCCGGCCCGTTTGCAGCGCCAAGGTGGATGGTTTTCCCGATAGCCGAGGTCCAACCCAATGCCTTTACTGCAGCTCCATTTAAAACGACTTTTCCTTGCGTGCTGCTGATATTGTCGTATTTCATAAATACACCGCCCTGCATTTGCAAGCCATAGGTTTTACCGAAATCTGCATCAGCAGCAATAATTGCCAGGTTGGTAGAGTTAGGATTGTTCCCGGGATAAGCAGCTATATTACCCCCATTTCCGCCATCAGGGATATCGTAAGACAGTGACGCGCTTTTTACTCCCTGCACATCCAATAATTGAAGTCTTGCTCTTTCCATCCGGGCTATTCCCGCAGTGTCCCATTGACGGGGCAGTGAAGAAATAACCATTACCTGTTCTTTATTATAGCCGAGATCCTTATTAAAGAAATAAGACACCTGCTTTGAAACAACGATAGCGCTGATAAACACGATGATGGCCAAGCTAAACTGAATAATCAATAACGCCTTACGAAGCGTCACTCCGCCTTTGCCTGCATCGATCTTTCCTTTAACCGCATTTACGACATTTTGAGAACTCAAAACGAATGCCGGGTATATGCCTGAAATAAAACCCACGGCGATCATTAAGATCCCGATAAACAGCAACTTGCTTAATCCAAACTGCCAGAAATGACCGAGTGTTGTATTCAAAAGCTGATTGAAAACAGGCAATAAGGTCTCATAAAACACTAAAGAAATAATTGTGGCAGTCCCGGTCAGTATCAACGCCTCGGTAATATGCTGGATGATCAATTGATACTTTGCCCCGCCAAATACTTTTCGCAGACCGATCTCTTTTAACCTGCCGGCAGAAGTTCCGATGCTGATGTTGATGAAGTTGATAATGGCCAGTAACAGAATAAAACTGGCAACTAAGGAAAGCGTGGTTAACGTTTTTTGTATGGCACCGTTGTTATCCTTTAAATAATAATCGCCCATGCCGGCCAGCTCGATCTTTAAATTGCCCTTTACAAAAGCAGGCTGATATTTTTCCAGCACCGTGGCGAATGCAGTTTCCAATCTGGCAGGTGTTACGCCGGACTTTAGCTGAAGCATACTTGCCATGTAAATATTCGTCCAATTATCACCTTTATCTCCGCCCTGGAAATATTGGTTGGCATCCATGGGCAAATACACCTGGTAAGGCGTGTTGGTGAAATTGCTGACTGTATTCAACGGTAAATTCTTCAATACAGCCGTAATGGTAAAGTTATGTTTAGCGCCATCGGCAGGTGTTTGTATGCTGATGACCTGGTCGATCACATCTGTTTTGCCGAAGAACTTGTTGGCGAAATCCTCCGTCACAACAGCCGATTGATTATTGCGAAAAGCCTGGTTGGGATTGCCGTGTGCCAACGGAAACCCATACATTGAAACTAAAGTAGTGTCGCCTACGGCAATCTGGGTACGAAAATGTTTATCGCCTACAGATATGATATTCACTACCGGATCAAAGCGGTAATAATTTTCGACGAGGTTTGGATATTCGTCCTTCATGGTCTTGGCGAGAGGGCCAAGTGTAGTGATAGGAATACCCTGGTTGTCCTCTTTCCATTTGCTTTTGATCACATACTGATTGTCGATATTCCTGATACCAGAATTAACACCTTCCGCGTTTAATACATAGATGCCGATCAGCAATGAAAAGGTGATACCCAAAGCCAGGCAAAAGATATTGATGATAGAAAAACCTTTGTTCTTCCACAAATTACGCCAGGCTATCTTAAAGTAGTTTTGCAGCATAGGTTTTGAATTGAAACTCTAAATTACAAGTCCCGGGCCTCAAATACTATGCTGCAAATGTTAAATACAAGGTTTGAAATGTTAAATATTGGCCTCATCCCAACCCCTCTCCAAGGGATAGGGGCTTAATATCACCTGATCACCGCCAAACTGATCACTCCGACCGAAGGCTCTTCACAGGATTTGCCAAAGCAGCCTTAATTGCCTGAAAGCCTACAGTAATCAGCGCAATTGAAATTGCTCCAATCCCAGCGAGCGTGAATACCCATAAACTGATGCTGGTATGATAAGCAAAGCCTTGCAGCCATTTATCCATTACAAACCATGCAACCGGCGAGGCAATCAATAATGCGATGATCACTAACTGTATAAAATCTTTGCTTAGCATGGTCGCGATATTTGTCGCAGACGCGCCGAGGATCTTTCTTATGCTGATCTCCTTCGCTTTTCTCTCCGTCATGAATAGTACTAAGCCGAAAAGACCTATACAAGAAATGAAAATTGTAATGCTCATTGATACATTCATCAAGGTAGCCGCATGCTCATCCTGTTCATAAGCTCTTGCGAGGGCATCATCATAAAACTTATAATCGAATACACCAGCCGGGTATATTAATTTCCACACTTTTTCTATCTGGGCAAGCGCGGGTTTTATACTACCGGGTTGCTTGTCTTTTGCGGCAAGTTTGATAACCAGCGTTCCTTCCCGTTCTACCCGGTTGATAATACAAACCGGGATAATTGAAGCATGCAGCGAACTTGAATGAAAATCTGCCACCACGCCGACAACAGGGTAGGGTTTATTAAACCAGTAGATGGTTTTGCCTATAGCCTCGGACGCAGTTTTACATCCCATCAGGCGCGATAATTTCTCATTGATCACAAACTCATTCACACTATCAGAATGAGTAAGATTTCTGCCCGCCAGTAATTTAATATTATACAGCGGAATCAGGTCTTCATTGCCATCTACCTGGCCAACCCCGATATCTTTTATATCTGAGGGCCTGAATTTTATGCGCATAGCTTTGGCATCACCCGGTGTTGCCCAGGCAAGCGCGACTTTATTTACGCCGGATAATTGCTTAATTTTTTCAGCGGCAACCCTGGCTTTTGACAGACTATCGCCACGTGGCGTTTCAACAGTAATAACCGCTTCGGTTGAAAAGCCAAGACCCTTGTTGCGTATATAACTAAACTGCCGGGCTATGACTATCGTGCCAATTATAAAAACCAGAGAAACTGTGAATTGAAAAACGATCAATGTTTTTCTCAGCATCCATTTGTCGCTGCCTTTGTGTGCGCCGGAGCCTTTAAGGCTTACCACTGGAAGGTAAGAAGACAAAACCTTTGCGGGATAAAATCCAGCCAGCAAGGAGGTGATGATCGTTAATGAAACCAGGAAAATAATAGTAGTTGGGTTTAACGGATGGAATGCGATACCATCAGGAATAAAGGAATGAAATGCCTTGAGAACAGGCTGAACCATTACGATTGCTAACAACACGGCCAAAAATGTAAGCACGAATGTCTCGGTTAAAAACTGGAAGACCAGGTTGGAGCGATTACTGCCCAACACTTTCCGCACGCCGACTTCTTTGGCCCGGCGTATAGATTGGGCCGTTGTGAGGTTAATAAAATTGATAACTGCGAGTACCAGGATAAACAAAGCGATACCCATTAGCAGGTATAAGGTGGGGAGATGTGCAGTCCGTATCGGGCTTTCAATCACATTAGCATTAAAGTGAATATCGGATAACGGCTCCAGCCAGGGCGAAAGTTTTGTTTTCGGATCAGCATGTTGCTTTATGATAGCAGCTATTTGCTGGTTAATCTGTGCAGGCTGAGCAGCATCAGAAAGCTTTACAAAAGCCCAGGTCGACATATCACCCTCACTCCACGAATCGGCATTAAAACTCTTTTTCAAAAAGCTGCTTTGGAGCGTGCTTGATGAAATAAAATCAGAATAAGACACATCTGATTTTTGAGACCAATCCTGCACAATGCCCGATACTTTAACAGTAAGAGAATCGTCGTAAATGATCTCTTTGCCTACCATCTCGTCCAGCGGTATATCGCCAAAATATTGATGTGCTTTCTTTTCAGTCAATACAACGGTAAAGGGCGTCTTTAGAGACGCACTGTTTCCGGCTAGCCAGTTGTACTTGAATATGTCAAAAAATTGGGGATCAGTAATAACCGTACCTGAATTATCAGTAAATGGTATTAATTTACCATGATCTCCATGAACCGCAGATTTTACATTATAAAAATTTACGCCGGCAATAGCTTCTACTCCGGGAATGGTTTGACGCACGGCAGGAGCAAGTCCCATAGGCAGTCGTGCGAAGTGCAATACATCGCCGGTACTCTCCGTAGCATCGCCCATAACCCGGTAAATACGCTGCTTATCGGGATGAAAAGTATCAAAACTCAACTCATAGCTGGTAATCACATAAATGGAGATGCAAGCGCAAATACCCATCGCAAGCCCCAATATATTTATAGTGGTATAAACACCATTCCTGGTAATATTACGCCACGCGATTTTTAAATAGTTGGTGATCATGACTGTTAGTTTATTGGTTAAATAGTCATTTGTATTTTCCTGCTAATCAACTAATCTCTAGTCACTCGGAACGCAGGCTTTTCACAGGATTCGCCAAAGCTGCTTTTATGCTCTGGTAGCTTATGGTGAGTAAGGTGATCGCCATAGCCCCAATTGCTGTTACTGCAAATATCCACCATGCCACATCTGAGCGGTATTGGTAATTTTGCAGCCAGTTATGCATAAAATAATAAGCTATTGGTGATGCTATCAAAAGCGAAATGAAAATCAGTACTACAAAATCTTTTGATAGCATGCCCCACAAATTAAACACGGATGCCCCTAGTACTTTGCGCACACCGATTTCTTTAATGCGCTGCTCGGCCATAAAGGATGCCATACCAAACAAACCCAGGCAACTGATAAAAATAGCCAGGCTTGCAAATGAGGATGCCAGTTTGCCGATCCGCTCTTCATCGCCGAATTTTTTAGCATATTCTTCGTCCACAAGCTGGTATTCAAATGGCTGTGCAGGGTTATATGTTTTATAAACTTTTTCTATTTTATCCAATGCCTCGCCTACGCTTATTTTTGGATTGATTCGGAGTATAACATAATCACCGCCGCCTTTCAATAGGTGAAAAAGCGTTGGCCGTACCGGGAAATAAGGAGATTCGGATACCACATCCTTAACCACGCCTATGATATGGAAAGATACCCCATCCCATTTCAAAGTTTCTCCGACAGGATTTTTGAGGCCCATAAATTTGGCTGCTGTCTCATTGATTATAAATGCCAGTGAGTCAGTAAGGTATGTGGTAGATAAATCGCGTCCGGCGGCAAATTTCCAGAAAATGGTTTTCCCATAGTCAGGTGAAATTTCAATATTAGGGAATTCAACAGCCTGACCCGGGTCTTTTCCCTTCCAGTCGAAACCGCTGTTGCTGGAATAGTTCCCGGTAGTTGGGCTCCCTGCCTCCGCAATTGAGATAATTGTGCCACTTTTTTCAAGCTCATCCTTTACAGCAGCAAACTGTTTATGGATGTCGCCGGTTGCCATTGGCAGAGTGATCAGGCCTGCGCGGGTATAGCCTACAGGACGATTTTTGGCAAATTGTATCTGCCGGAAAACAATAATTGTCCCGATGATCAGCACAACAGAAACCGTAAATTGAACTACGACCAGCACTTTACGGGGCACAGCTGCTAAGCGGCCAACTCTAAACGTCCCTTTTAATACTTTGATCGGTTGAAAAGATGATAAATATAATGCCGGATAACTGCCCGATATGAGCCCTGTTACCAGGCTAAAGCTGATGCCTGCTAACCAGAATAACGGACTGTTCCATGGAATTGCTATTTTTTTGCCGGCAACCTCATTAAAAAAGGGCAGACTGAATTGGGCAAGAATTGTGGCAAAAATAAATGCAAAGGCAACCACCATTAATGATTCACTTAAAAATTGGTAGATGAGCTGCCTGCGCAGCGAGCCGATCGCTTTGCGGATGCCTACTTCTTTTGCTCGTTTCTCAGACCGGGCAGTGCTCAAATTCATGAAATTAATACAGGCTAAGAGCAATACAAAAAAACCAATCGTACCAAATAACCAAACATATTGGATGCGCCCGCCTATAATTACCCCATTTTTAAAGTCGGAATACAAATGCCAGTTCTTCATCGGGTTGAGGAAAACCTGGTTCTTTTGCTTTAGTTCAATTTTGTTGACTTTATCTTTTTTGATATCCCTGATCTTCGCCGATACTTTGTTTATATCACTGTTATCTGCAACCTGGGCATAGGTAAAATAACAATTGCAGCGCCAGGTGTCTGCTTCCTTTTTTAGCCCGGCAGAGTTTGAAAATAACGCCCATGGAGCAATAAAATCTACTCCAGAGAAAGAAGAGTTTTCAGGCAGGTCTTCGTAAACGCCGGTTACTTTTACAACCTGGTTATTGTCAATCTTCATCACTTTATCCATCGGGTCGGCATTCCCGAAATAGACTTTGGCCGTTGATTCAGAAAGCATGATGGATGAGGGATCATGCAGTGCATTTTTGGTCCCTCTGATCATTTGAATGGATAACATCTCAAGTGCAGATGGTTCAAAATAAGTTCCGTTTTTTGTGAGCTTTTTGTCAGCGTGAGTAAGGATATGACCGTTATTATACGTTGCCATGGTAACGTATTTAAAATCGCTGCCAAAACTTTTACGCAATTCATCACCCATAGGCCAGGGTACATTAATCCCTGTGCCCACTTCGCCATTCATCGTGTTGTTTTGCAATACCTGGGTAATACGGTCATAATTTTTAAAGTTTTTGTCAAACGATAATTCGTCCCATATCCATAAACCGATCAGCATAGCCACGGCCATACCTACAGCAAGGCCGCCGATATTGATCAAAGAAGATGCCTTATTCTTAATAAGGTTTCTCCACGCGATTTTTAAGTAGTTCCTTATCATTTTTTAGTTTGTTAGATCATTCGTTTATTAACCTGCAATAGTTTCTTACTCTGTCTTCAAGCTTTTTACAGGATTGGTCAGTGCTGCTTTTATACTTTGGTAGCTTACCGTTAATAAAGTGATGATCATCGCTCCGGCACCGGTGATGATGAATATCCACCACGCAACATCGGCATGGTAATCATAGTTTTGAAGCCAGCCGTGCATAAAGTACCAGGCCACCGGTGAAGCGATCAGTAAGGAAATCAATACCAGCAGCACAAAATCTTTTGAAAGCAATTGCCATAAGTTGAACACCGATGCACCCAATACCTTGCGGACCCCGATCTCTTTAATGCGTTGTTCAGCCATAAACGATGCCATACCAAACAGGCCCAGGCAACTGATAAAAATAGCCAGCGATGCAAACGAGCTTGCCAGCGTACCAATACGCTCTTCGTTGCCGAACTTTTTGGCGTAATCCTGGTCTACAAACTGGTAATCAAAAGGTAGCTCGGGTGTGTAGCTTTTAAATACGTTGCCAATCTTAGCCATAGCATCGTGTGCGCTCATTTTAGGGTTGATCTTCACCAGCGTAAAACTGCTTGGGTCTTTGGATAGGAAATAAACCGTTGGATTAGCTTGTGAGTATGGTGATTCGACCACCATATCCTTAGCTACACCAATAATTTTGAAACTATTGCCATAATACCTGACGCTTGAGTTCAGTGGATTTTTTAATCCCATAAAACGAACGGCGGCTTCGTTAAGCACCACCGCAGCTGAATCGGACAGGAACGATCTTGAAAAATCACGCCCTCCGGCAAATCGCCAGCCTATGGTTTTTCCGTAGTCATAGGAAACATTGTTTTGTTTAAAATCAACACTAAGGTTAGGATCTTTGCCTTCCCATTCAATAGCGCTAGTACTTCCGGAATAGCCTGTCGGCGGCGCACCGGATTCTGCCATTTCGGTTATAGCGCCTGTATTGAGCAAGCTTGTTTTAATGGCATCAAAATGCTTGTGAATTTGATCCGAATACATGGTGATAAAGACTAGTCCACTGCGATCATATCCTACGGGCCGATTCTTGGCAAACTGTATCTGGCGATAAACTACGATAGTGCCAATAATCAGCACAACTGAAACCGTGAACTGCACCACAACTAATATCTTACGTGGCAGTGCAGCCAGGCGACCGACACGGAAGGTGCCCTTTAATACTTTAATAGGTTTAAAAGATGATAGGTAAAATGCAGGGTAGCTGCCTGTGATAATTCCTGTAAATAAACAGAAGCCAATAGATGCAACCCAGAATGCCGGGTTTTGCCATGGAACTGACATCTGTTTATCGGCTATCTGATTGAAGAACGACATGCTCAATTGCACCAGGAACAATGACAGTACAAAAGCCAATATCACGCAAAGAATTGATTCGCTGAAGAACTGGTAGATCAATTGTCCGCGCAATGAACCAATGGCTTTGCGGATGCCTACCTCGCGTGCGCGTTTTTCAGATCGCGCGGTGCTTAAGTTCATAAAGTTGATACAGGCCAGCAGCAGCACAAATAAACCAATGATGCCGAACAGCCATACATACTGAATTCGCCCGCCAGTATTGATCCCATTTTTAAACTCATCGTATAGGTGCCATTTGCTCATCGGGTGCAGAAACAGAACAGGCTTCTTTTTTGCTACCTGACCAGATAGATGGCGCATCTTCTCGTCCTTTATCTTAAAAGATACTTTTTGAAAATCAGCCGCGTCAGCCAGCTGTACATAAATGTTTACAAAGTTTGGCCTCCAGGGCTCTTTCATTTGGGTAAGTTGGGCATCAGAGGCAAAACGCTCCCATGAACCGACAAAAGCGATATCGCCAAGTGTAGTATTTTTAGGCAGATCCTCATAAATACCGGCAACTTTTAAGCTTGCCCCGTTATCGATCTTCAGCATTTTGCCCATCGGGTCAGCATCCCCAAAGTAGGCCTTTGCGGTTGATGCAGAAAGCAACATAGATGTAGGGTCTTTTAAGGCGTTCTTATCGCCTTTTAACATTTTTAGTGAGAACAAATCGGGACCGCCAGCTTCCATATAAGCGCCGTTTTTAGTCAGTTTTTTATCCCCGAGTGCAATAATATGGCCATTGATACCGGTAGACATAACCACCGATTTAAAGTCGCTGCCATAATTCTTACGCAGCTCGGCAGCCAGTGGGTAAGGTTCTGAAAACCAGGTTTGCACCTCTCCATTATTGGTTACGTTTTGTATTACCTGTGCAATGCGGTTATAATTCTTGTGATATCTGTCGAATGATATTTCATCGTAGATCCACAAACCGATCAGCATCACAACGGCCATGCCCACAGCAAGTCCGCCGATGTTGATGAAAGAGGAGGCCTTATTCTTAACAAGGTTCCGCCAGGCAATTTTAAAATAGTTCTTTATCATAACTTAGTTTATTAGTCATTGGTCATTAGTTCATTGGTATCTTACTGCTACTGCAACTGCCACTGCTACTCTGAGCGAAGGCTCCTCACCGGATTTGCCAAAGCTGCTTTTATACTTTGATAGGTTACCGTCAGTAATGTTATTGTGAGGGTGCCAAAACCTGTTAATGCAAATATCCACCATGCCATTTCGGCGCGGTACTGATAACTTTGCAACCAATGGTGCATGAAATAGTAGCTTGCCGGCGTAGCTATTAATAAAGAAATGGTAACAAGCACCACAAAGTCTTTTGATAATAGACCCCATAGATTGAATACGGTTGCGCCTAATACTTTTCTAACGCCAATTTCTTTTATCCGCTGCTCCGCTACAAAAGAGGCCATACCAAACAGCCCCAGACATGAAATGAAGATGGCCAACACTGCAAATACCGTAGCTAAACGACCGATCCGCTGCTCATTGGAGAATTTTTTGGCATACTCATCATCGTTGAATTTATATTCGAACGGGCTGCCGGGATTGTACTTTTTAAATACAGGTTCAATTTTGCTTAATGCTTCCTGCATCGGCATTTTCGGATTAACACGTACAGTAATACGGTTAACCCAATCAGGTTTCATTTGAAAAACGGTAGCTATTGTTTCGCTATAAGGCGACTCCATGATCATATCCTTAACTACGCCTGTTATTACATGGTCCTTACCAAACCAATGCATTGTTTTCCCGACAGGGTTTTTGATTCCTGTAAGCTTTACAGCCGATTCATTCAAAATAAATGCCCCGGTATCCGCCGGAGAATTTCTTGAAAAATCGCGCCCGTCTATGATTGTCCAGCCAATTGTTTTCCCAAAATCAGGAGAAACGAAAACATTTCCGAACGAGGGGTCAAAACCGGGTGCTTTTCCCGCCCAGTTGAAGCCGGTGTTGGTTATCCCTATTTGTGTGGTGGTTGTGCTTGCTTCTGCCATGTCCAGGACTGCTCCTGTTGCAATCAGGTCATTCCGCATTACCTCATAATGCCCGTAAATTTGTGGGGTATTCATTTCCACTGAAATTAATCCTTCACGGGTATAACCTATAGGGCGATTGCTGGCATATTGTATTTGTCTGAACACGACAATGGTTCCTATTATCAGAACGATAGATACAGTAAACTGGATAACTACCAATACTTTGCGCGGGATGGCCGCTAAACGTCCAACCTTAAAAGTGCCTTTTAATACCTTTATCGGTTTAAAACCAGATAAATAAAATGCAGGATAGCTGCCTGCTATCAATCCTGTAAAAAGGGTAAAGCCTAATGCAAACAGCCAAAACCATGTATTGTACAATGGAATAGTTACTTGTTTATCGGCTATGCTATTAAAATAGGGAATGGTTAACGAGACTATTACGATGGTTAGGGCAAAAGCCAAAAACACAACAAGCATCGATTCGCTCAGAAATTGCCTGATAAGCTGACCACGAAGAGAGCCAATAGCTTTGCGTATGCCGACCTCCTTCGCCCTTTTTTCACTCCTTGCCGTACTCAAATTCATAAAGTTGATGCAAGCCAGCAGCAACACAAATGAGCCTATGATACCAAATAGCCATACAAATTGAATCCGTCCACCAACTGATTGGCCATTTTTAAACTCGCTGTATAAATGCCACCTGGACATGGGAAGCACTTGTATCGTCTCATCAACATTCTTATTATAGGGCCTTGTAATATTTCTGATCTGAGCCGATACTTTATCAAAATCTACATGAGGGTTCATTTGTACATAAAGCTCTACCCCATGATTGTCCCATTTGGCGGGTTGTCTGTACCAGGCGTTTGCTGTGCTGCTCCAGGGGAGCATAAACATAGTTTCGCTTAATGTCGTATTTCGCGGTAGATCCTGGTAAATCCCCGCAACTTTCATATCCGTGAAGTTATCGACACGAACTACCTTGTTTATAGGGTCTGAATTACCAAATAAAGCATTTGCTGTAGAAGCTGAAAGAAATACAGATGTAGGGTCTTTAAAAGTATTATAGCTGCCTTTAATCATCACCAGCGAAAGCATTGCCGGCAGACCCTGTTCTGCCCATATACCCTGCTGTGATATTTTTATTTCACCTGCCGAGAGGATATGTGTTCCCGCTGAGATAAGGGCAGTGCTTTTAATGCTCTTGTCATATCTGCTACGCAGTTCATTGTTAAGAGGTACAACAGTCGACCCAAAAGTCACCATTTGACCATTGGACGTTTGCGTTGTCATTATCTTGCCTATTCTATCATAATTCCTGTGATACTTATCGAACGAAAGTTCATCCCATATCCATAAACCGATCAGCATAGCTACGGCCATACCCACGGCTAATCCACTGATATTGATGAAAGAGGCGGCCTTATTCTTAACAAGGTTCCGCCAGGCAATTTTAAAATAGTTCTTTATCATGGTTTTAGTTCATTGGTCATTGGTCATTAGTTCATTGGTATCTTACTGCTACCGCAACTGCCACTGCTACTCTGAGCGCAGGCTCCTCACCGGATTTGCCATCGCGGCTTTCAGGCTTTGATAGCTGACGGTAAGCACTGTTATTAGTAATGCTCCTGTGGCGGTTGCAGCAAATATCCACCAGCCCATAGCCGAACGATAGGTGTAGTTTTCCAGCCATTTATGCATAAAATACCAGGCTACCGGCGAAGCGATCAACAGGGAAATAACTACCAATCCTACAAAATCTTTTGAAAGCAAACGCCACAGATTAAATACTGAAGCGCCAAGCACTTTTCGAACGCCGATTTCTTTTACGCGTTGCTCGGCTGTAAATGACGCCATACCAAACAAGCCCAGGCAACTGATAAAAATAGCAAGCCCGGCAAATGAGCTGGCCAATTTGCCTACGCGTACCTCGTTATCAAATTTTTTGGCGTAATCGTCGTCGGCAAAGCTGTATTCGAATGGAGTAGAAGGGTCGTACTTCTTAAATATAGCCCCTATCTTGTCAATAGCATCGTGTGCGCTTGTATTGGGATTAATCCTGATATCTACATTTTTCAACCAATTGCCGAGGTAAAAGAACGTCTGCTCTACAGGCTGATAAGCCGATTCGCTGACCATATCTTTCACTACGCCAATGATCTTGTAATTGCCATTGCCGATCCAGGTAATGGTTTGGCCTATGGGGTTTTTGAATCCCAGGTATTTTACGCAGGCCTCATTGATAATAAAGCCGGATGAGTCACTTTTGAGCGCCGGATCAAAATCGCGCCCTTGTACTATTTCCCATTTAGCAGTTTTGCCAAATTCAGGGGAAATACTCAAACTTTTGAAATTTTCCTGCAAGGCAGGATCTTTACCCTGCCAGGTGAAGCCACCGTTAGTAGAATTGCCGTCTGTTATACGTGTTTGTGATCTGGAGACGGATGCAACCACGCCACTGCTTAACAGGTCGTTTTTTATAGCCTCATATTTTTTCAGAATATTGTCAGTTTGCAATGGAACAATCATCAACCCGCTAACATTATAACCAATCGGGCGGTCTTTAGCATACTGCACCTGGTTGAAAACAACGATAGTGCCGATGATCAATATGATAGAAACAGTAAACTGCACGACCACAAGCACTTTGCGTGGTATCGAAGCCAGGCGTCCTGCCCGGAATGTACCCTTCAATACTTTTACCGGATTGAAGGATGAAAGATACAATGCGGGATAACTGCCGGCGATGAGTCCCGTAAATAAAGTGAATCCTATACCGGCTAGCCAAAACAGTGAATTTCCCCATGGCATGGAGAGTTTTTTCCCGGCCACCTCATTAAAGAATGGGAGTGACAATTGCACAAACACCAAAGCAAACAGGAATGAAAATACAGCGATAACTAAAGATTCACAATAGAATTGTGCGATCAACTGGTTCCGCCTCGAACCCACAGACTTGCGTATGCCAACTTCTTTGGCGCGTTTTTCGGAACGGGCGGTGCTTAAGTTCATGAAATTGATACAGGCCAGCAGTAGCACGAATACTCCAATGACGACAAACAGCCACACATACTGGATACCTCCGCCAGTGTTTACACCATTTTTAAAATCGCTATAAAGATGCCAATTACTCATAGGGTGAAGAAAGATAAAAGGCCTAAATCGTGCATCGCTGTTTTTGGTGCGCTGAAGATCCTTCATCTTGATGTCTTTTATCTTGTCCGAAACCTTGTCCATCTCAGCATTGTCGGCTATCTGGACAAAAGTCTGGAACCAGCTTGCACCCCAGGGGTTATTAAAGCGGGTGTCATAATGCTGGTCCTTTACCAGCAGTTGCCATGGCGAAATAAAAGCAAGGTCGCCGAAGGACGAGTTTTCAGGAATATCTTCATAAACTCCGGTTACCTTAACAGTCAGCACGTCATCATGATCTATCTTGATGGTTTGGTCCATTGGATCTGCATCGCCAAAAATGGCTTTAACGGCAGTCCGGGAAAGCAGTATCGAGTTCGGGCCATTCAATCCATTACGGCTACCTCTGATCATTTTTAGCGACAGCATATCGGTAACGCCCGGCTCCATAAAATTGCCGCTTACTTTCAGATTTTTATCATTAATGGAAATGATGTGACTGCCGGTCCACGAAGACATGATCACATGTTTAAAATTACTGCCATATTGTGCACGAAGAATAGGGCCCATGGGATAAGCCTGGCTGCTCCAGGTATCGGTCTCATTGTTTATCCACTGGTTTTGCATTACCTGTGCAATACGGTCGTGGTTCGGTATGCTCTTGTCGAATGACAATTCGCTATACATCCATAAACCTATCAGCATAGCCACAGCCATACCCACAGCAAGCCCGCCAATGTTGATCACCGACGATGCCCTGCTTTTAAGGAGATTTCTCCACGCGATATTTAAATAGTTCTTTATCATGGTTTTAGTTCGTTAGTTCACTAGTTCATTGGTGTCTGACTGCTGCTGCAACTGCCACTGCTATTCCGACCTCAGGCTACGTACCGGGTTGGCCAACGCTGCTTTGATAGTTTGTATGCTAATGGTTAATACTGCAATCACTACCGCTATAGCTCCTGCGGTAAGAAATACCCACCAACCAATAGAAACGTGATAGGCGAAATCATTTAACCAGTTGTGCATAAAATACCAGGCCAACGGAGTTGCTACCAGGATAGACAGGATTACAAGCTTTAGAAAATCGGCAGAAAGCAGACCAACTATTCCGGAAACGCTTGCGCCCAATACCTTACGGATACCTATTTCCTTGATCTTGCGCTCCACAATGAATATCGACAAGCCAAAAAGGCCCAGGCATGCTATCAGCAGCGAAAGGCTTGAAAAAACATAGAATATGTTTTCCATCTTTTGTTCGCTGCCATACTGTTTGGCTATTCTCTGGTCGACAAAAGAATACTGGAGGGGTACTTCGGGCACCACAGTCTTCCAAACTTTATCGAGATGTGCAATGGCTTCATTTATATGGTTTGCATCCATTTTTAATGATATGCTGTTCCAATTGTCTGCATAGCCTATAAGCAATGCGTCTACAGGTTTATGCAGGCTTTCAAAATTGAAATCCTTTAGCACACCGACAACATATTTGCGATGGTCGCCCTTGCCAAATGGCTTCCCGATCGCATCTTCGGGCGTTTGCCAGCCGAAGGTTTTTACCGCCGATTCATTTATCATAACTGCTTTTGATGAATCTGTCGGAATATCGCTCGAAAAAAAGCGGCCCGCTGCCAGCTTGAGCCCATAAGTATTGAAATAATCCGGGTCAACATTTAAACGATAAATGCTGGTCGAAACTTCCTGGCCCTGCAAATTCACGGTAGTGGTCCAACCATTTCCAAGTCCGCCAACCACGTTTGCCTGGTGGCGTGACACATTTATAATACCGGCGTCCTTCATCAATTCGTTTCGGATGGTGTTATAGCGTTTGTCCACACTTGGCTCGCCGTTAAAATTTACCTCTATCACTGCGTTGGAGTTGAAACCCAGTGAGCTGTTTTTAACGAAATCCATTTGCCTGGTAATGATCAGTATGGATGCCACAAGCGCAATAGTGATAGTAAACTGGAATATCACCAGGCCTTTCCTTATAAGGTTTCCCGTTTTACTTTGTGAAAAGGTGCCTTTTAGGGCCTCGACGGGCTTGAATGATGATAATATAACTGATGGGTAAATGCCGGCAATAGCCGAAACCGACAGAATGAAAACAAGAATGACCAGGATATTGGGAAGGCTGACATTGAAGTTATATTGCTGTCCTATAAATGCGGAGAACGACGGCAATATAGTTTGAAGTATAACAATACCTAGTATAACAGCCATAGTGCATATGAGAAAGGTCTCGATGAAGAATTGCACCACCAATTGAGACCGCGTGGCGCCCACTACCTTTTTTACCGATGTTTCTTTGGCGCGTTTAATAGCGCCCGCTGTTGTGAAGTTGATATAGTTGATGCAAGCAAGCAGCAATACGACAAGTCCTGCAACGGAAAAAACCTTTACAATAGCCACGCTGCCATTGTTGGCTGCGTCGTAGCGCAGGTGCGATTTTAAGTGAATATCGTGAATAGGCTGGAGAAAATACTGATACGTCATTTTATTTTCCTTCCAGTCTTTCTCTGAAAATCTGGCTACCACATTGTTAATTTGCTTTTCTATGGTCTTCCAGTTTTTAGGGTCGGAAAGCTTGACATAGACATAGGGCCATCCACCTACCCATTGGTTGTCCGGGTCAGACTTCCAGTTTTTTATGGCCCATTGCCTGAAACGGTCATAAGG
>Ga0207695_10003468_pt1 | contig 22191 bp, 24 predicted proteins | sample KBSC54metaG_FD_184354 | JGI IMG/M metagenome (GOLD analysis project Ga0207695, IMG submission 184354) | Corn rhizosphere microbial communities from Kellogg Biological Station, Michigan, USA - KBS C5-4 metaG (SPAdes) (version 2) | ecosystem: Host-associated > Plants > Roots > Rhizosphere > Soil...
CCGGCACACTGGAAGACTCCAGCACGCCGATCAGAAATACGCCAAGAGGCCCGAATTTTACGAGTGCATCAACCAGGGAATGGAACAAGCCCTTATTGTAAGTGGTTGAGCCCCTTAAATCATGTCGGCAAACGATTTGCGGAGCTTGTAGAACCAGGCGTGTCCCAGGATGAATATGATCAGCGAAACCAGCCAGAGCTTCCAGAGAGGGCCGAAGTCCGGCGCATGGTGCTCCAGCAGAATCGATCGGTAACCGCGCACCAGAATGAAGATGGGGTTCTTGGAGAGGAACGCCGCCTGCGCGTGCAGCTTATCTTCCGTGTAGCAGATGGGCGTGAGGAAGAACCAGATGGTTAAAAGAAAGCCGATGATCTGGCCCAAGTCTTTCACGAACGCGCCCAAACCAGCCAGGAACCAACTGACGCCTGCTGTGAACATCACCTGGGGAAGCAACAGAACCGGTAGCCAAAACAACGTTACAGGAACTCCGTGACCCGACACCATGAGGAAACAACAAAACACGATCAGGGCAAAAAACTCGCTCACCAGGCCGGAAACCACCAGATTGAACGGCAGGGTTTCCACGGAAAACACCAGCTTCTTTACGAAATTGCGGTGCTCCAGCACCACGGTGGGCGCTCGCCCGGCACCCTCAGAAAAAGCCAGCCACGGCAGCATGCCTGCAAGCAAATACAACGCGAAGGCGAATCTGCTGGAATCTCCCGGCACCTGCTGATTCAGCACCAGGCCGAAGACGAAAAAGTACGTGAGGATCAGCAACAGCGGATTGATGACGGTCCAAAACGATCCGCCGAAGCTACCGCGATAGCGACCGAGAATGTCGCGACGCACCATGACGCGGATCAGGCTGCGATTGCGCCAGATAGTCCGGAAAGGATAGATGAACGCGCGGCCCACGGCGCGGACTTCGCGGCGGCGGCGCAGATCGGCGGCAGTGGTCTGGCGGGTGGCGAGGAGCGTGGTGCGTCCGCCGTCCGATTCGGCTTCGACCAGCAGCACCGGCCAGCCCTGCTCGTAATACCAGCAAACGCCCTCGCGCATGGGCGAGATTAACACCTGGTATTTCCCGTTCTCGTCGGGAATATCGAAGTACAACTCGACGCGCGCCGATTCGCCCGGCTTCACGTCGCGATCGAGGGCCACACGCGCGCCATCCACCAGCAGAGTCCCGGAGTCGGCGTCGAACAGGTGATAGCCGATGGCGAAGCCTTCGGAACCGCGCCACACGTCTTGCGATTCGTTGCGAATTTCGAATACGGCATGTACCTCGCGCGAGGCAGGATCCAGGCTGACTCGCGGATCGAGGTACGCGGCGCTCATGAGTACAGCCATCCGGGGTACCGCTCGCGGACGGGTCCCTTCTTGCGGCCGACCGCGTAGATGCCGTCGCCGCGCAAATCCGTCTCCAGCCAATAGCGCTGGAGCAGATGCATCACCCAGCCGAATTCGGGATGCGGCTCGTCGCGGAACTCGCCGGTTTCCAGGCGGGCCACCTCGAAGCCGCTGTTCTCGAGCAGCTTGTAAATCTCGCGCGCGGTGTATTCCCGATTGTGCCGCGCGTCGACCTCGCCGGATTCGGCCGGCTTGATGTAGGCGTGGAAAAAGCCGGGATGATAGCCCTGCAGGATGGCGGAAATGCCGCGCAGCGCCGCCACATTCGGGGTCGTGATCACGAAGTGGCCGCCGGGCCGCAGGATGCGATTCACCTCGCTCATGAGGTGCATGGGATCTTCGAACAGGTGCTCGATGAGTTCGCAGCAGAGGACGGTCGCGAAGTGCTCGTCGGGGTACGGGAAGCGGTCCTTCTCGGCATCGAAATGATCGATGTCGCAGGCGAAGACCTCGCCCTCGTTGGACTGGACGGTACGATGATCGGTGCGTCCCAGCTTGCCATAATAGCAGCCGCGGACCTCGCCGTACCCCAGGCGCGTGCGCAGCGCCGGAGTGATTTGCAGGTACGCGCCCATCTCCAGGACGCGGTCGCAGGGACCGCCCGGCGGCGTGATCTCCAGCGTCTTCACAAGGCGCGTCTGGTGGGTCTCCAGGTATCCGGCCGATTCAGGATTGACGGCCCAGCCCTGCAGGTAATCGGACAGGCCCTCGACCTTCGCAGGCTGCTCCGGCGCCTTGGCGGCCGCAGTCTCGCGCGAGGGCGGTACCCACTCGCGGCCGTGTGCGACTGCATCCAGGAAGCCTGCGTACTGCCGCGCCACGGTGGCCCAATTGCATTGTTCGGCGACGAAATCGCGCGCGTGCTTGCCGAGAGCGCGGGCAACTTCGGGCCGTGACACCAGCAGGTTCAAGTACTCGAAGATGAGGTCTTCCTCGCCCGCGCCGACCGGCACTTTGAGGCAGACATCATCCGGAAACTCGGCGAAAGAGCCGATCTCGGACACCATCACCGCTTTGCCCAGCCCGAGCGAGCGCAGCAGCGTGCCGGAGCTTTCGCCCACCGTCGGATAGCGCAGATTCAGCACGATGTCGCAAGCGGCCAGGTATCCGACAAACTCGTCGATGGGGGTGAACCCAAGCACGCGCACATTCGCCGAGAGACCCATGGATCGGATCATGGGCTCGATGGGGAATTCGGGGTGCGGCTCGCCCACCAGGATCATTCTGGCGGTTGGATTCAGTCGCACCAAACGGCGGAACGCGCGCAGCGATTCGGCGATGCGCTTGTACGGTTTGAGATACCCGAAGATGCCGACCAGCGGGGTCGATTCGTCCAGCCCGAGTTTGTGACGGTAGCCGTTGCGATCGGCTTCGGGAATCCACGCGCCGTGCGGGATGACGGCGGTGGGACCGGTGAATCCGGCGAGATGCATCTCGTCCTGCATGAAACGGCTGTGGACGATCACGCCGCGAGCGCTTTCGAGAAGCCGCCGCGTCATCGGCAGCCCTTCGTAATCGGGACCGACCTCGAGTTTGCGGACGCGCTCGGCGAAAGCGCGCGCAGCCGCGCCGCCGTTGTATTCGCATTCGCGAATGTACGCGTCCCAGTCGCCGCGCCGGATGGTGAGATCCGTCATGAGGTGGTGCAGGTTGGATTCGTGCATCACCACCACGCCGGGATGGCGCAGGGCTGTCTCGTAGACAAAGTCGTGGAAGCCGTTGTTGCCAACGTGATAGAGCGCGATGTCGAATTTCGACGGATCGAAAACCTGATCAGCCGACGAGAAGATTTCCAGATCCGCCAGAGGCCGCAAGGATTCGATCAGCGCTTCGGAGTAATCGGCAATCCCGCTGCGCGCCGGGGGCATGGGCGAGAAAAACGCCACCCGCATATTTAGCGCACCAGGTCCAGCGTGAAGGCTCCCATGCTCAACGGAACTTTAACCTGCAGCGGAGTGCGGGCGGGATCGCGCGCGAAGAAGACCTCGAAGTGAAAATCGCTCTTGGGACCCTTTACGGTGACCACCATGTGATCGGTCGTGGTCATTTTCTTGTCGACGAGAATGTCCTGCGCGCCGGTGTAATCCATTCTGACGTTGTAGGCCGACCCGAAGTACACCTTCGCCGGGGGAGCCATCCTGCCCTGACCCATTTCGGCGCGCGCGTAATACAGGAATGTCAGCGCGTCGCGGGCGCAACCGGAAATATCGAACGTGCTTCTGCCGGGTTTTGTGCCGCCGTCGGGCAGCAGCGTGGTGCGCTCGGCCGATCCGGCCTTCTGGTCGAAGGTGGTCTTCTCGCGCGTCTTTTTGCTGGCGTGACTGAAGTCGCGATCGAGCGACGTGGAACAGAGACTCTGCGTGGCGGACGAGCGGATGCGATCATTCACGGCGAAGCCTGGAATGCCGGCGTTCACCGTGGCCTCAAAACTCCAGCCGTTTTCGCCTTTGTGGGCTGTGAGAGTGGCATCGCCGACGCTGAGTCCGCTCTGCCAGCTCATGTTGTATTTCAGCGATTCGTTAGTCCACGGAAAACCGGACTGAGCCGAAGCGGCTCCGGCGGCGAGAATCGCGCACGCCGTAAGAAAAAGGGATTGCCGGAGATGATTCATCGATGAGCTATGGTTGCCGAGCCAATTTGAACTTGTCGTGCGGCGGGATGCGCCACCACTTCGTGGAACACTTCCAGGGTGCGTTGCGCCGTTTTCTGCCAACTGAAGTGCGCCGCCCGCTGCAATCCTAGACGTTCCATGCGCGTCCGCAGTTCCGCATCCAGCAGGAGGTCGGAGATGGCGCGCGCGATTTCGTCGATGGCATACGGGTCGAACAGGATGGCAGCGCCGTCCACCACCTCGGGCAGCGCGGACGTGTTGGAGCAGACGACTGCCCTGCCGCACGCCATCGCTTCCAGGGCGGGCAGGCCGAAACCTTCGTAAAACGACGGGAAGACAAACAGGTCGCAGGCGTTATAAAACTGCAGCAGGTCGCTGTCGGATACGAATCCGAAGAACTGAATGCGATCGACGACGCCGGATTCCCGGGCCGCTTCGCGTACACGGTCGGCGAACCAGGTTTCCTTGCCGACCAGCACCAGATTCTGACGCAATTGCGGATGCGCGCGGATCAGGCGGGCAAAGGCCTTGATGAGGCCGATCTGATTCTTGCGCGGCTGGATATCGCCGACCGTCAGGATGAACGGGGCGGCGATGCCAAAACGATCGCGTACGGCGGCGGCGGCAGCGTCGCGAGGCAGCGGCCGGAATTCCGACGCAGCGGCGTTCGGCACGACTACTACTTTTTCTTCGTCCAGGTCGCCGTAAACTTTGAGAATTGCATTACGCGAAAACTCGCTGCCGGTGAGGATCTTGGCGGCCCGCTTGACCGTGCGCCGGACGGTCCATTGCAACTGCCAGGCGCGATCGCGCGTGAAGTATTCCGGGTGCTCGAGGAAACTAACATCGTGGACGCTGACTACGACCGGTACTTTGCATCCCACCGGAGCCGTGTACTGCACGTGGAGCAAGTCCGGTGCGTCTTCGCGCACCTTGCGGGCGAGATCGAAGCCGAGTCGCAGGAACGGATTAGAGGGCACGGAGCGGGTCCGGATGCTGGCCGGAACGGATGCGCGCGCGGAATCGGCGGAGATGTAGGCAACGAACTCGGAGTCCGAGTCCAGCGCCGCGAAGGCGTTCAGAAGACTCCGAACGTATACCTCATTCCCGGTTAAGTGGCGGCCGATGGCGTGAGCATCAACGGCGAAACGCATTGACCGTACCAGTATAGCGGACCATATCGCCTCAGGGCTGTGTCAAAAATCGAGATTGGTACCGGCTATTTCCCATGTAAACTCTTTTTCCATCAACATCCTGCCGGATATTCCCAGTGTATCCCTGAGTTCTTTGCACGTAAGCAGCCGTGATACCGAATTAGTAAAATCCGCTGCACTATCGGCGATCAGTAAGTGGTCGCCATTGCGGGCAGGAAGACCCTCGGCGCCCAGTGTCGTGGAAACGACGGGCGTTCCGGCCGCCCAGGCCTCCAAAATCTTGAGCCGAGTGCCGCTTCCGGCCAGCAACGGAACCACGGCGACCTGCGCGCGCGCTAACTCGCGGACCGCGTCCTCGACTTCGCCATGGACTTCAATTCGCGGATCGCCCGCGGTAAATGGACGCACTGCCGCGGCGTTTTTCCCCACCAGGCGCCAGACCAGATCGGGCCACTTAGTTCGCAACTGGGGCCAGATTTCATGGCGGAAATATCGGACGGCGTTGCGGTTCGGGTGATACTCCATATTTCCCGAAAAGACGATGGCATGCTCGTCGGCGCGAGGCGGTTGCGGCACGAGGGGAATAGCATTGGGATACACGACAATGTGGGCCAATGGTGAGATTGCGCGCGCTAAGTCGGCGTCCTGCTGCGAGGTGACAAGGACGCGGGAGTAACGGGGCAGCCAGTGACGTTCCAGGTTGAGGGATGCTTCGGCGAAAACGCGATGGGCGAGGCGGGCAGGAGTCGGCTCGATTTCCGCGCACCGCTGGTGCAGGACCGATTCGATATTGTGCAGGTTGAGAACGGTGGTGTCGCAGACTGGCGAAATCTGCTCGCCGTATGCAGCGCACCAGGAGTGTTCGACTACGCCGACGTAATAGCGATGGCCGGCGATGGCGGCGGCGATTTCCTTTTCGAATCCGGCGAAGCGGTCCACGAGCGGCGGAACGGATCGGGCGACCCGCACGGCATTGCGGAGCGCTTTGGCCGCCAGGCTGCGGCGGTTCGATGGGAGGTCGAGCACGACGACGCGGCGGACGAGTCCTGCCGGCATGTCCCGCGACGGATCGGGCGCGCCGGGCTGCCGGAAGACGATGAGGTCCACAGTGTAGCGGCGGGCGAGGTGGTGGAGCAGGGAGGCGGTCCGCAGCGCGCCGCCGCCAGCTAGCGGGTAGGGGGCTTCGGGCGCGAGCATGAGGGCTTGGGGCGTCAAGAGCCTGCCCTTACGGCGAAGAGTTGGCAAGCGGAAGTCTGGGGAGGTTGTGGGGCAGCATGGCATCCTGCAGCGGGTTGCCAACCCGCTCGAACTGCGAGCAAGCAGAAAGCCTGGCGCCGGTTGCCAGCCGGCGCGCAGGATACCATCCCGGATGCCATCCTGCCCCACAATGCCCCACTTCGATTACTCCGCAAAGCGCCTCCGGGCTTCCTGGTAGACGTCGTACGTCGTGCGGGCGGTGCTCTCCCAGGAGAATTGGGCGGCGCGTGCCAGCGATTCCGTCCGGCGCTGGAACGCTACCTCGCGATTCGTCAGAACTAACCGCATGGCGTCAGCCAGTTCGCGAATGCCGCTGGCATACAGGGGAGCATCGCCGCCGACTTCCTTCACGGCGGGCGAGGCAATTACGCAGGCGCCGCACTGCATCGCTTCCAGCACCGGCAGGCCGAAACCTTCGTAAAGAGACGGATAGACAAATGCCAGTGCCGACGAGTAAAGTTCGGACAACTGCTGGTCGGGCACCTCGCCGAGAATTTGCAAGCCCGGCTCGGGCGCCACTTCGGGAAAATCGGCGCGGCGGCGGCCGGCCAGAACGAGGTCGATTGGAAATTCGCGGCGCACCTCGCGCCAAGCCTCGACGAGTTCAGGAATATTCTTGCGCGGCTCCAGAGTTCCGACGAACAGGAAATAATCCCGCGGCGGACGCGCCAGCGATGGAACGGGCCGGAACCTCGACGCCGCGGCTTCGGGCACCGCGACCACGCGTTCAGGCCGCAAGCGGAAGCGCTCGATGGCCTGCTTTCTGACCGACTCTCCCGGCGTGATGATCATGGTCGCGAGCCCGAGTTCCAGCAGTAGCGGAGTCCGTCCGCGCACGCGATCGGCCGCATGATGCCACTTCTCGTCCATCCACGGAGAGAGATCGTGCAGCGTCAGCACGCTGGGATACCGCGGGATGTAAGGAACAGCGAAATCGGGACCGTGTATCAGATCGGCGTGCAGGCGCGACATCTCGCGGAGGATGCCCCACAGCCACCAGCGCCGCTCGATGGCGTTGCGCGGCGCGCCGCCCCGCAGCAAATTCGGAGGAGCGCCCTCGGGCATGGCGAAGGGCTGGTCGGAAATAAGAAAAAACTGATCGTCGGGGAAGCAGCGGGCCAGCGCCAGACTCAATTCACTTGTGTAACGGGCCAGCCCTCCGCTCGAGATACTCAGCGCCGTCGCTTCCAAAGCTACGCGCATTTCCTGTCCTGGGGGCGCGGCGCTGCCGGACTACTCGGCGCCCCGGTTCCCGTAATTTTTCTCGTAATACGTACGGTATTCTCCACTGCGCACGCGCGCAACCCAAGCAGCATTGTTCCGGTACCACTCGATGGTCTGCGACAGGCCGTTCTCAAAATTCATGACGGGCTGCCAGCCGGTTTCGCGCATCAGCTTTTCGCTGGAGAGCGCGTAGCGACGATCGTGACCCGGCCGGTCCGTGACGTATCGGATCAAACTCTCCGGCTTGCCGGCCGACTCCAGCACCTTGTGCACGACTTCCAGATTCGGCAGCGACCGATTGCCGCCGATATTGTAAATTTCGCCGTCGCGTCCCTTCTGCAGGACCGAGAGGATGCCGCGGCAATGATCGTCAACGTAAAGCCAGTCGCGTACCTGCTGGCCGTCGCCATAAACCGGCAGTGGCTGATCCTGCAGCGCGTTGGTGATCATCAGGGGAATCAGCTTTTCCGGGAACTGGTACGGGCCGTAATTGTTGGACGCGCGCGTGATGACAACCGGCAGTTTGTAAGTGACGAAATAGGATCTCGCCAGCAAATCCGACCCGGCCTTCGACGCCGAATAGGGACTGCTGGCATTCAGCGGGAATTCCTCGGTAGCTTCGAGCGGTGCCTCCAGACTGCCGTAGACTTCGTCCGTGGAGACGTGGACGAAGCGCGCCGTCCGATTCCGCCGGGCCGCATCCAGCATCATAAACGTGCCGCGGAAATTCGTATGGATCACCGGCTCCGGCGAGAGAATGCTGCGGTCCACGTGCGATTCGGCGGCGAAATGCACGACGGCATCCGGCTGCTCTTCGGCGAAAATGCAATCCACGGCCGCGGCATCGCAGATATCGGCATGCACAAAGCGGTAGCGGGGATTCTCTTCCACGTCGGCCAGATTCTCGAGGTTGCCGGCGTACGTGAGCTTATCGAAATTGATGACGCGGGCATCGGTTTGGGCGATCGCCATGCGCACAAACGCCGACCCGATGAAGCCGGCGCCGCCGGTTACTAGGATTTTCATATCGTGAGATTCAGCCTACTTCCACTGCGTTTCCCAATCGTAATTGATCGACGGGTGATTGTAGGGGATACGGCCTTCGTCTTGAGGATTGTAAAACTTGTCGGTCATGTAGACCAGCAGCGAATCCTCTTTGCCAATCACTTTATAGCCGTGGCCGACACCCGGGGGAATCAGCAGTTGCCACGGACGCAGCGGACCCACGTAGAAGGTATTTCGCTGCCCGAAGGTCGGCGAGCCCAGGCGGAAATCCACCAGCGCGACCTGCAGCAGACCTTTTACGGGAGTCCAGCAATCGGTCTGGTGCATGTGGAAGTGAAAAGCTTTCACCGTGCCCGGGTAATTCATCGCAGCCGCGACCTGGGACGTTTCGGCCGGGAAACGCGCCGCCAGCCCCTGCCCCATCCGCTGCACTTCCAGAAAGTAGCCGCGGTCGTCGGGGTACAGCGCGAGTTGCTGGGCGCGAACACCTTCGATCAGGTCGGACGAATCGAGCCTGCCGATCAACGCGCCGATTCCCTTGCCGCACACGGGCACAGCCAATTCCAGATCCCCGAAGGATTTCAGCCGCTCTCCGGCGGCAACGGTCGCTTGCAGAGACATCAGACTCCTACCGCTCCCTGTTCGACGGGCTGCCCGCCTTCTTTGCGGTTCACAGATTGCGCCACGAGGTTCGTAGCCCGCAGCAGTGAATCGAACGTGCCGGCATCGGTCCACCAACCATCCAGGAAGGAGAACGTCATCGTCCCTTCGGCGATGTAGGCATTGTTCACGTCAGTGATTTCCAACTCGCCGCGTCCGGAGGGCACCAGCGTCTTGATCTTTTCGAACACCGACGCATCGTACATGTAGATGCCGGTGACGGCGTAATTCGACTTGGGCTGGCTGGGCTTTTCCTGAATGCCCAGAATGCGGCCTCCGGAAACCTCCGCGACGCCGAACCGCTCGGCATCCGGCACTTCTTTGAGCAGGATGTGCGCGCCCGCGGACTGGCCGCGGAACTGATCCGCCGCCGCCCGAATGCTGCCCTCGATGATGTTGTCGCCCAGCACCACGCAGATCTGTTGACCGTCGGCGAAGTGCTCCGCCAGCGCCAGCGCGTCGGCGATGCCCCCTTCGCCTTCCTGATACGTGTAATTGATGTGCTTCAGGCCGAACTCTTTGCCGTTCGCAAGGAGTCGCAGAAAATCGCCGGAGTTGCGGCCGCCGGTGACGATCATGATGTCCTGAATGCCCGCGTCGACCAGCGTCTGAATCGGGTAGTAAATCATGGGCCGGTCGTAGATCGGCAGCAGGTGTTTGTTAGTGATCTTGGTGAGGGGAAACAGCCGGCTGCCAGTCCCGCCTGCGAGCACAATGCCCTTCATAGGCTTTCATCATAACAACCTTGTTAGAATACCGGCGATGCCCCTTTACGATTGGAACCAGATGGCCGAAGAGCAGATGAATGGGCGTGTCAGCCGCAAGGCCATTCACACGCAAGCCCTGACGATTGCGCGGATTCACCTGCAGCAGCACGCGGTGGTGCAGGAGCACAGCCACGTGAACGAGCAGGTGACCATGATTGAACGCGGCGCCTTGAAATTCTTCATCAACGGCGGCGAGCAGATCGTGCGCGCCGGCGAAGTCCTGACAATTCCGCCGCATGTTCCGCACGCGGTGGAAGCGCTGGAGGACACGGTGGCGGTGGACGTGTTTACACCTGCACGCGAAGACTGGCTGCGCGGCGACGACGCGTACCTGCGCCGCTAAAAGTATGGTACTGGTTGGTGAGAAGCGGTACTTTTACTTTCACGTCACTCCGTGTAGACTGTTGACGCTAAGGAGGAGAGCCAGTGCCACTACTCAGAGAATTGGTCAACCCGCAGGTCCATCGGGGGCCGCTCACTTCGGGCGGAGCCTCGGTCGACATGTTCATTAAAATAAAGGCAACTTCCCAGGGCATGATCAACGGGGAAAGCCAGGACATCAAACATAAGAACGAAATTCAGGCTGAATCCTTCACTTGGGATGTTACGCAGCCCATCGACTCCTCCGGTTCTGGTTTGGCGACCGGAAGACGCAAGCTCGGCCAGTTCAAGTTCCTCATGACCAGTTGTGCCGCCACGCCAAAATTGCTGCAGGCCGCATGTACCGGCGAAGTGCTGAGTGAAGTCACAATCACGGTCCGCAAGGCAGGCAAAGATCAGCAGGAATACATGGTCTGGAAGCTCGTGAACGGCATCGTTGCGAGCATCGAGACCGGCATGATCGACGCCAATAGCGGGATACCGCATGATGAAATCGCGATCTCCTTCCGGAAGATCGAGCTTACCTATAAGCAGCAGCAGGCCGACGGCACGTTGGGCGGCGGCATCATGTTCGTCGACGAGTACAACATCAACTAGCGCCTTCGGCTGTGGGGCAGGTGGCAATCCTGTGGAAGGATTGCCGGCCTGCCTGCGTCGTCTGGAAAACGCAGACTCGGTGTATTCAAATTCCTGATGACGAGCAACGCCGCCACGCCAAAGTTGCTGAAGGCGGCATGTCAAGGCGAAGCCCTGACGGAAACCACCATTACGGTTCGCAAAGCCGGCAAGGACCAGCAGGAGTACATGGTCTGGAAGCTCAAGGATGGTCTCATCGCGAGCGTGGACACCGGCTTCATCGATTCTGGCAGCACCATACCGCATGATGAAGTCTCGATTGCCTTCCGGAAGATCGAGATGACGTATAAGCAGCAAAACGCGGACGGCACCCTGGGCGGCGGCGTCATGTTTTCCGACGATTACGACATCAACTAGCGATCGGAGAAGAGCCGTCGTCGAATCCTGAGCTTAGGCATGCTATACTTTTGAGGTCTACCTGTACAGATCCAGGGAAAATTATGCCTAAGCTCAAGACACACAAAGGTGCGTCTAAGCGGTTCAAGAAGACTGGCACGGGCAAAGTGGTTCGCAGTCATGCCTTTGGCCGTCACATCTTGACCTCTAAGCCGCACAAACGCAAGAAGAAGCTGCATCAGACCGTGGTCGCCGACAAGGCCGATCAGCCGGTTCTGAAGCGCATGCTCCCCTACTAAAGTAGGCGTGGGCAGATTGCGCGGACGGCGCTCGTCGCACGTGCCCGTTCCGCCAAGAATAGAAGCACATTTAAGGAGATAAAACGTGCCTAGAGTCAAACGAGGTACACACCGCCGGGCAGCCCGGAAAAAGACGCTGAAACTGGCGTCCGGTTACTTTCTAACCAAGAGCAAACTGAACCGCGCAGCGCAGGAAGCTGTCGAGCGCGGCCTCAAATTCGCCTACGTCGGGCGGAAAAACAAGAAACGCGAATACCGGTCGTTGTGGATCGTGCGTATCAACGCGTCGTGCCGCAATGCCGGCTTGTCCTACAGCCAATTTATGCATGGGCTGAAGGCCGCGGGCCTGGATCTGAACCGCAAGGTTCTGGCCGATGTAGCGCTGCACGACGAAGCCGGATTCGGACAGTTGGTCAGCACCGCGAAAGCAGCCTTGGAGAAGGCATGAGCCCGGCAGAACACGAAGGCGATTCCCTCAGCAGTCTTGAAGATCGCATTCAGCGGGCGATCCAACTTGTGTCGCAACTGCGGCGCGAGAAGGAAACGGCTGTCGAGGAAGCCGCCGAAGCACGCGCCGAGGCGGCACGACTGGGCGAAGAAGTGAAGGCGCTTCAGGCCGAGCGCAAGACAGTGCGGAACCGCATCGAGAAGTTGTTGGGACAAATCGACCAGCTCAGCGGCGTCTAGCGCCCAGGTTTTCCGTCGTTTGTTAGAGGGCCCGAATGGAAATCAGCAACCCTGAAAAACAGGCCGTTCGCGTCACCATTCTCAGCCGGCCGTATACGCTACGCACGTCCGGCGACCCCAAAGAGGTCGAGGAAGTGGCGGCCAACGTCGACGAGCTGATGCTGAACATCGCCTCCCGTGCGCCCAACGCCGATTCCACGCACATCGCAGTGCTGGCATGCATGCACCTGGCCGACAAACTGCGACGGCTGGAGCACGACCTCACCGAACTGAAGGAGCGCGTCGACCGCAAGAGCGGCGAGTACGCGGGCCTGCTGGAGCAGTTGATCGCCTCCGCCGGAGAGCAGTGACGCGTTTGGCGGCGTTTGTGATTGCTATGTCCCTTTCCGCGGCATCCACTTATCAGACTGAGATCGCCCAATGGCGCGAGCAGCGCGTGGCATCCCTGAAGGCCGACGGCGGCTGGTTGACCGTCGCGGGACTGTTCTGGCTGCACGACGGGGCGAACTCTTTCGGCACGGCGGCGGATAGCGAAATCGTGGTGCCGGATGGGCCCGCAAAGGCCGGAGTGATCGACCTGCACGGCGGGAAGGTAACGGCCGGCGCGCGCCAGTTGAAACCTGACGATTCGAGCGATGCACTCAAGGTTGGCCGGCTCAGCATGTTCGTGATTCTGCGCGGCGGGAAGTATGCCATCCGGCTAAAAGATCCCGATAGCGAATACCGGCGGAACTTTCATGGGCTGGAGTATTTTCCGGCCGATGAAGCGTACCGGATTACGGCGCGTTTCATGGCCGAGCCGAAGAAGATCCCAATCCTGAACGTCCTGGGTCAGACCGAGGAGTCGGAGTGTCCGGGATATGCGGTCTTCCAACTCGGCGGCCAGGAATTGCGGCTGTATCCGATCCTGGAAGAGCCCGGGGCCAAGGAACTCTTCTACATCTTCAAGGATCAGACCAGCGGCAAAGAGACGTACGGCGCCGGTCGCTTCCTGTACTCCGATATGCCGAAGGACGGCAAAGTGGTCCTGGACTTCAATAAGGCGTACAACCCTCCCTGCTCTTTCACTCCCTACGCGACGTGTCCTCTGCCTCCGCCGGAGAATCGGCTGCCTGTGCGGGTGCCGGCGGGGGAAAAGAAGTATCACGAGTAGCGTAGGCGGCAACGACTACTGTCGAGTTGGATGGGCAATGTAGTCGGCCGGAAGCTTTGGGTCGAGACAGGTACTAGGCCCGCTATTCTGACGACTCGCCCGGTAGATGGATGGGAGCAACTCGAGAGGAAGGCTGTCAGGCCGAACAGCAAGGCCGCGAGCGGGGCCACCATCGCATGCATTCGCGTAGCCACTTATTCGTATTACAACACCGACAGGGTCAACGTGTAAGCACCCAGCGAGTAGTAATTGGCGAAAGGCTTGGCGGAGACGTAATACGTCCCGGCCGGGAGTTTTTGCTGGATGCGCGCGTTCGTTCCGCCGCCGCTGTCGTCGTCCTGCGCCAGAAGGTTGCCCTTCGCATCCTGCAGGACCAGGTAAGCGTCGAAAGCGGCGGAGCTCAGGCGTAAGTCGATCATGCCGTCCACGTCCAACGTAATGGCGTAAACGTCGGCGAAGGTCGCATCGCTGAACTGGCAGGCCGTGAACGTCAGCGTCCCCGAAATCCCGGCTCCGGGCGCCAGCGTCCCCTTCGAGCCGCAGAACGGCGGGCGCACGCCGGCGGCCGCGAGGAGATTAATCTGGTACAGTCCACCGATCGTGCTGGATGCGGCGCGAGCGATCAATTGATAATTGCCAGCCGGAAGAAACTGCACGATCAGCGGGTCGCTATACCCGTAACTGTTATCGTCGCTGCGCAGCACGTTTCCGGCGCTGTCGATCAGTTTCAGGTAAGGGTCGAACTGGCTGGAGGTCATCACCGCCGCAATGGTCGAATCCACCGGCAGCGTGAATTGGTATAGGTCCATAGGCTGGCCGTTGCTGCCGAGGCAACTGGCGGAACTGAGATTCTGAATGTAGCCCGAATTCAGGTCCAAGGGCTGGGCGTAAGCGCAAGGAGTGAGCGCGGCGGCAGTGAAGACAGAGTCCAGTTCATAATGCCCCGAGCCCGAGACGGATGCCGCGACAACGGAATACGTGCCAGCCGGCAGGGTCGCCGAAATATGCGAGTTGCCCAACTGCTGAACGTCCTGATTGAGAACTATCAGATTGTCTTTACTGTCCCGCAGCGCGATCTGGCCCGTGAAATTGGCGGCATTCAGATCCAAGGAAATCGTGCCGAACGCCGGCAGCGCGACAGTGTACAAATCCGATAGCCCGAATTGCGACCGGCAACTCGACGCGGAGAGCGTCCCGACCGCCGGCGTGCCGGGGTTCAAAGACGCCATCGCACAGGACTGAGCCGAACCCGGACTGGAGTTATAAGTCAGCGAGTAATTGCCGCCCGAGGCATAGTTGCTATAAACCTGAACGACATAGGTACCCGCGGGTAGGTTGAGGCGGATCTCCGACCCCGCGTAGTTCCCGCCCATTGCGCCGCCGCCCGAGTCCGTCGCCAGAGTATTCCCATTGGCGTCCTGCAGATAAATCGTCGGGGCGAAATCCTCGCTCGCCACGGCAACATCCACCTGGCCGGCCGACGCCACACTCAGACGGTAATAGTTGTAAAACGCCTGGTCTCCCGCATCGTCGATCACTACCGAACAGCTCGTGCTGCTGATGGAGTTATTGTCCGGGGTGGACGGCTGCAGCGCCGTCTGAGGCAAACAGGTCTCGGCCTGTGCGGGCGTGAACGCCGTCGTAACCTGGTAAGCGCCGGTCGTATCCGCAGTCGCGACGACGATCTGGTATGCACTGCTCCCCGCGACCGGCACCGTAACCGATGCGGCATCCGACGCCAGCAGGCTGCCATCGTCTCCTCGCACCATCAGCCGCGGCGCAAATGCCGGGCTGGACACGGTGACGGTCAGATTTCCCGCGCCGAAGGTATTTACCGTAGACGCCTCGTACAGCGTGCCATCGGGAAGCTTGCAGCCCGACGAGCCCAGCGTGCCTGCCGCGCTCTGGTTCAACCCGAGCAACGGAAAGCCGGAGCATAGCTGGCCCGGCTCGGCCGTGAAGCCCGTCTGCAGCGTGTAGCTCATGTCGGCCGCCGCGGATCCCGCGGCAGGCAGCGCCGGAAGATTGACTAAGACAGTATACGTTCCGGCCTCCAAAGCCTGGGCGATTGCGGTGCCGGACGCAACCTGCGTGCTCGTGCTGTCGCGAACGATGAGATCGAGTCCTGCCGGATTGGGATCCAGTGCAAACTTCGCCTCGCCGCGAACGGGCAGCGTGAGCCGGTATGCGGCGTAAGGGGTTCCATCCGAGAGGGTGCAATCGCTGGCGCCGACCGTCCCTGTCGCGGTCGCGCCGGGAAGAATCTGCGCCGGCACGCATGTCTGCGCGGACAACGCACTCAACCCAAGACTCAGAATCAGACCGAGGCGCAACATCTAGATGAAGTAAACCCATTGTACGTCGTAAAGTTACGCCAGCCGGTTGGGTATACTGCCCACATGCGACTGCAACTTCGTCCAGGAAATCTGGCAGTCTGCCGGTTGGACCCTCAGGACCGTGTCCCCGACTGGGCGACCGGCGATTTTTTCTCCATCACCCGAACCCCTGAAGAACTGTCGATCGTGTGCGAATCGCAGTTGGTGGCCGAGGGATTACGGGCCGAGACCGACTGGCGGGCGCTGAAGGTCGAGGGTCCCTTGGATTTCGCGCTGACCGGTATTCTGGTGTCGATCGCGGCGCCCCTGGCCGCCACCGGCATCGCCATCTTCGCCGTCTCCACCTTCGACACCGACTACATCCTCGTGAAAAAAGACAAACTGGATCGCGCGATCGGTGCTTTGCGCGCCGTCGGGCACGAGGTCGCCGGCGCAGACATGGTACGCTGACTGATCGGAGGCATATGTCCCTGACGCGTGAAAAAGCCCAACTGATGAGCGCATCCGAAATCGACCGAACCCTCGTCCGGTTGGCGCACGAAATCCTGGAAAAGACCAAAGACCTTGATCAGTTGGCGTTTATCGGTATCCGCCGCAGAGGAGTCCCGCTGGCCCAGCGTCTGGCCACCAAGATCGAGTCGCTGGAGAATCGCAAGATCCCGGTCGGCATCCTCGACATCAATCTGTATCGCGACGATCTGACGACCGTGGGCGTGAAGCCGGTGGTCAGCGCCACGGAGATTCCGTTTTCGGTGCAGGGCAAAGACGTCGTCCTCATGGATGACGTGCTCTACACGGGCCGCACGATCCGGGCCGCCCTGGACGCGCTGTTCGATCATGGCCGTCCGGCGCGCGTACAACTGCTCGTGCTGATTGACCGCGGTCATCGCGAACTGCCGATCGAAGCACGCTTTGTCGGCCGCACGGTGCAGACCACGGACGACGAGATCATTGAAGTCAAGTTCCAGGAAATCGACAAGATGGAGAAAGTGCTGCTGGTGGAGAAAGCCGCGGCCAGCAAAGCTTAGGACAAAACTGGAAAGCACGATGAACCCCGGACTGCTCGGAATTGAAGAGCTCGACCGCGCTGCGATCGAAGCCATCCTGACGCGGGCCAAGGATTTTCAGCCGCTGCAGAGCCAATCGTTGAAGAAGCTGGATACGCTTCGCGGGAAGATGATCGTCAATCTCTTCTACGAGGCTTCGACGCGCACGCGCACCAGTTTCGAAATTGCCGCCAAGCGCCTGGGCGCCGACGCGGTTTCCATCACGGCTTCAGGTTCCAGCGTGAGCAAAGGCGAATCGCTGGTGGACACCCTGAATACCCTCGCCGCGATGCGGCCGGACGCCATCGTCATGCGCCATGCCGCTTCCGGCGCGCCGCACTTTCTCGCGCGCCATCTGCCGACGCCCATCATCAACGCGGGCGACGGCACGCATGAACATCCCACGCAGGCGCTGCTCGATGCGCGCACGATTCTCGATCGGCGGCCGTCGCTCGAAGGCCTGCGCGTGGCCATCATCGGCGATATCGCCCACAGCCGCGTCGCCAGGTCGAACGTGCACCTGCTGTCCAAATTCGGGGCGCGGATCGTGTTGTGCGGACCGCCGTCACTCCTGCCTGTCGAGCTCAAGGACCTGGCGCCCGAAGTCAGCCTCACCAACGATATTCGCGAAGCCATCCAGGATGCCGACGTCATCATGATGCTGCGCGTCCAACTCGAACGGCAGCACGAAGCGGCCTTCCCGGCCAGCGAGTATTTCCGTTTCTACGGACTGCGGCTGGAGCATCTCGAACTGGCTCACCCTGATGCGATCGTCATGCACCCGGGTCCGATCAATCGGGGGCGCGAACTTTCGAGCGAAGTGGCGGACTTCCAGCGGTCGGTGATCTTGAATCAGGTGGAAAACGGCATCGCGGTGCGCATGGCGGTGCTGGAACAGGTGATTGGATAAGCCATGTCGATCGTCCTCAAGAACGGCCGGGTGATCGACCCGGCATCGCAGACGGATCGAACAGCCGACGTGCTGATTGTCGACGGGAGAATCGCCGGAGTGGCGCCCAACCTGTCGTCGCCGAAAGCGGAAGTGTTCGATGCGACCGGGCTGATTGTCGCGCCGGGCTTTATCGACATGCACGTACACCTGCGCGAGCCGGGGTTCGAGCATGCCGAGAATATCGAGAGCGGCTCGCGGGCCGCTGCTGCAGGCGGCTTCACCTCCATCTGCTGCATGCCCAACACCAAACCCGTGAACGACAGCCCCATGGTGACCAGCTATATCGTGGAGCGGGCGCGCAGCCAGGCGCTCGTCAACGTTTTCCCGATCGGCGCCATTACGAAGGGCAGCGCCGGCGAGGAACTGGCGGCGATCGGCGCGATGAAGGCCGCCGGCGCGGTGGCGATCTCCGACGACGGCATGCCGGTGATGAATTCCCGCGTGATGCGGCGCGCCATGGAGTTCGCCAAATCGTACGATCTGCCGGTGATCGACCATTGCGAGGACCTGAATCTCAGCGCGGGCGGCGACATGCACGAGGGAGTCAAGAGCGTGCGCTGGGGGCTGCGCGGCATTCCGGCCGCCAGCGAGGACGTGATGGTGGCTCGCGATTTGCTGCTGGCGCAACTGACCGGCGCGCGCTATCACGTCGCGCACATTTCCACACGCAACGCCGTCGCAATGGTGGCACAGGCGCGGCGGCATGGCCTGAAGGTCACGTGCGAGGCGACGCCGCATCATTTCGCGCTGACCGATGAAGAGATGCTGCCCTACGACAGCAATTACAAAATGAAGCCGCCGCTGCGGTCCTGTTCGCATACTAGCGCGGTGGTCGACGGGCTGGCGGCCGGCACGATCGACGTGATCGCGACGGATCACGCGCCGCATGCGGGCAGCGACAAGATGCAGGAATTCGAGCGCTGCCCGTTCGGCATCATTGGTCTGGAGACGGCGCTGGCGCTGGCACTGGAAGAACTCGTGACGCCGGGAAAGATCACGCTGAATCGTATGATCGAACTCTTCACCACGGGGCCTGACTCCGTGATGCGACTGGGGCGCGGGACGCTGGTGCCTGGCGCGCCGGGCGACGTCACCGTCTTCAGCACCGACCTGAGTTGGACCTACGATTTGAACCAGTCGCACTCGCGCAGTCGCAACTCGCCCTTCGGCGGCCGCACCTTCCGCGGCGGTCCAGTGGCGACAGTCGTGAACGGCCAGTTTGTGTGGAAAAGATAGCTTTCAGCAATCAGCTTTCAGCGATCAGCCGTAGTCGTGTGTGATCGGAGCCGCGACCGTGAAGGGAGCGCTGGCGGCTACACGCAGCCGACGATGTTGCTTCCGTAAGGAGCACATCGCCTGCTGCGCGCGCCTTAGCTGACCGCTGAAAGCTGATCGCTAAACCGCTGAATGCCGGCCGCTCCTAGTGCTTCACATTCACCGTCGCCGTGGCCGACGAACTGAATGCGCCGACTGTCGCGACGACGGGCTGATCGCCATCGGCGGTCGAAGGCGGCACGACCACGTTGATCTGATACAAGCCGCTGGCGATCTGACCGGCATAAACGACCTGCGCCGTCACACCGCCGATCGTCACCGTGGGTGTGGTTGCGACGGTTTGCGGCGCGGCCACGACTGCGCCATCAGTGAAAGCTGGATTGGTGGCTCCGAAACCGGTGCCGTACAGAGCAATAGCTTCGCCGGGCTGAGCCGGCAGGCTGTCGCCCGGATACAGTGTAGCGGCGCCCACCAGCGTTCCACCCACATGAATGGCGGCGACGCTCTTGTTGTCTTTGAAAAGGAAGAGCGCCGGCGAATAAGTCGCCATCGTCGCAGTTACGCTGGCGCTGGCCAGTCCGTTGTTGTTGACCACGATCTGCACGGGTCCGGTCGTGGTGTCGACCGGCGTGAGGATGTTGATCTGCTTGGTGCTGATGTAGTTGACATACGCCGGCTTGCCGTTGACGGTGACGCTGACGCCGCTGAGCGAAGTGGGCAGGCGAGTGCCGCCGGTAAAATCGCTGGCGCCCCAGACGCGCGTCACGGGCGCGAGGCTGGCTCCGGTAATCGTCACATAAGTATTGGACGCGATGCCCGTCACGCCGCCCGCTGCGTTGGTGACGCCGGTGGCGGTCACGACAGGCGCCGCCTGCAGGCTGCCCAGAAGGCCGTGCTGCTGATTGCCGGTTCCGGCCGCGAAGTAAATCGCGTTCACATCGCCGCCGCTGCCGCCGTTGCCCACAATGAGACCCCAAAGCCCGGGGAGGACAATCGGATTGCCGTTCTGATCCGCAAGCGCGCCAAGGAAGGCGCCGGTCTTCGGGTCGAAGGCGTCGATTGTGCCGTCACCGAAGTTGCCGATCAGCAGGTCGTTGGCGAAGACACCGAAAGTCGCCGGGGCAATCGCCACACCCCAAGGAGCATTCAGCGTGCCGCCTGTGGCCACATGCTGCACCAGATTGCCTTGAAGGTCGAAGATCGAAACCGCGCCGTTGCCTGCTCCAAGAGAGGGAAACGTCTTTGATGCATTCTGTTTGCCCCACATGACATAGAGCTTGCCGCCCAGGTTCCAGATGTTGAACGGAGCGTATCCGGCCGGCACTTGCGGATCGACGAACGGCGTTCCCGGCAGCGTCACAGGTTTGTAAGCGTTATCGAATACGTCGATGCCTCCGCTGTTGAAGTTGGCGGCATATAACAGCGGGGCGGCGTTTGTCGTGGTGGCGCTGACCGCGAGGCCATAGTATTTTGCGCCGCTGGAGGAATTGTCGACCATCAACTGAGCGTGGGTCGCGTCGATGCTGGATCCCCATCCCGACACCGTCCCATCGGCCGTGACGAAGATGAAATTGACCCCCTTGCCTTGAATTTGAAAGCTGCCGGTCGCATTCGCGATTCCGCCCGTCACTGTTGCCGGCGAAGCGCCTTTGGCCGACGGCGGAACGATCGCCTTCGTCGTGCTGATCGAGAAAATGCCGTTAGTATTGGTCGCGGTGCTGTACACCGTCGATAGGCCGGTGCCCGCCTCACTCACCCAGAACGGGCTCGCGGCACTCGTGTAGATGCCCCACGGGTTGATCAGATTCGGATCCGTAAAGTCCGCCACGCCGGGCTGATCGGCGACCAAATTGTGCTGCAGATAAGCATTTCCCGGAGGCGTTGCCGCCGACGCCCCACCCAACACACTCAGACAAATCAGACCGGCTCGAAACAATTGCAAAGAACGCATTTAACCCCTCCGTATTCGCGATTAGCGTAATGCAGTATAACCTGCGATTCGCCTGAGGAGATGTAAAATGGAATCTATGTTCTTTCGCCGCGAGAAGCCCAGCAATCCCTCCTTCGCCGACCGCATGGATAGCCTCCGCAAGTCAGGTTTCACCGTCACGCAGCGTGGCGCCGGAGTCATGCGCGTCACCAGGGGCGGCTTCGCCGTCGACCTGAAGGACGTCAACAACTCGGTTCACGGCGAAGGTCGCGCGGGCATTGCCATGGGGGATGAGATCGGCTCTCTGATCGACGGCGGATATCAGAAGTTTTTCCGCACGCCCACCGGTAAGCAGAAGCCCGCTCTCGCCGACGAATTGAAGGGCCTACACGACTTCGAGGAAGACGTCAAAGAAGCTCTCGGGCAGGAGAGCTATTACAACGAATCCCTCGGCACCGTCTCCACCTTCTACCTGTACGATCGAGTACAGAACCGTGATGCCGGCGTACCCAAGCGAGTCTGGGAAAACGCGTAGGGACTTGGCGCATCCACCCGCCGGGGTGTGCTGCCACCGAAAACAATCGGCCATTATTCAGCGAAATCCTATACAATCGATAGAGTTGTTCTGGGGCTCACGATAGCCGAAGTTCGGTAGCCATAGTTACCGACTGGTGCGGGCTGTGGTGAGAACTTCGGGGCTTCACGTGACTGGCCTGCTGATTTCCGCATCCGGTCAATGAGTAACGGGGGGACGAGCATCATTTCCAGGACCAAGGTCTTCGCAGGGGCGCCACAGTCGGCGGCGCATTCGCCATACTGGATATTGACGAAGCTTATGCCCGGGGTCTGCAGGATGGGGCCCCAGCTGTCGATCGGCGAGAAATACTTGGCGCGCTTGTCGCGCATCAGCATCGAACGCCAGCAGATGCCGGCCTTCTTGCCGGGCAGAGCTTCCAGACGCTTCTTGAAATCGGCAACCCGCGCCGGGTCAGGAACCAGGAACGCCTTGTGCGGGAATTTGGCAATATCGTCGCGGAAATACTGCAAGGTGCTGGCCATCGGCACCCAA
>Ga0207695_10003469_pt1 | contig 22187 bp, 46 predicted proteins | sample KBSC54metaG_FD_184354 | JGI IMG/M metagenome (GOLD analysis project Ga0207695, IMG submission 184354) | Corn rhizosphere microbial communities from Kellogg Biological Station, Michigan, USA - KBS C5-4 metaG (SPAdes) (version 2) | ecosystem: Host-associated > Plants > Roots > Rhizosphere > Soil...
GCTTCTCCTCCGTGGGGCCCAGGACGACCACCCGAGTCTTGCCCGGGGCCCACACGGGGTCGGGAGAGGTCACCGCTGCGCGAAAGGGCTGGTCGAGCTCCCGGTCGGGCGGGGGTTATTGGCGCGGGTCCGGCGGACCTTGAGCGACGGGAGCTCCTCGGGCAGCATGGCCCGGAAGGCGGCCGCCGCGGCCGGGTACATGCCCTTGAGCTCCTCGAGACCCGTCTCCGTCTTCAGCTGGCGCACCAGCTCGTGGACCTCCTTGGGCGCGGTGATCGACAGGTCGCGGCGGTTGATCAGGATCCGGACGAACTGGCGCTCGGTGAGGCCGATGCCGCTCCAGTTGGCGTTGGTGGTGCCGCAGATGTTGCCCTTGCGGAGGATCTCGCCTACGTAGACAGGGTTCTCCTCGAAGATGGCGTTCGGGCGCACCCCGATGGCCAGAGGCTCGTAGGCCTCGCCGTTGATCGCCACGAAATCGAGCACCGGCACGTCCTCGATGATGTCGCGGAGGTACTCGGCCGAGGCCTTGCGGTCGATCTGAGTACCGCCGTTGGCCGCCCAGATGAGGAAGGGCTTGCCACCCGACTTCACGCGGAGGGCCGCGCCGATGTAGTTGTCGGGGGCGTTGGCATCGTAGGCGTTAACCAGCTCTTCCGGGCCCATCTCCAGGGCCTGGTCGGCCGCGGTCATCATCAGAACCCGGGTCGGGCCTCCCGCCGCGGCGGCGACAGCGGTCTGGGTCGCCGGCGTGAGGTCGGTGCCGTCCGCCTTCGGCTTGGCCTCCTTGGCCTTGGGCCCGGTGGCGGCCGCGAGGGCCACGATGTCGGAGGCCACCGCGCGCGGGCAGCCGAAGTCGATGAAGTCGCTGCGCTCGAGCCTGCGAAGCTTGGCGAGGGAGGTCCCGACCTCCTCGGCGATCTTGCCGAGGACGGCGTCCGCGTCGACCTGCTTGACGCCCTTCCCCTTATTGTGCTTGGTGATGAGGGCCAGGATGGCCGCGCGGGTGGTCTCGAACTTGTCGGTGCTCGGCATGGGTTACTGCCTTTCTTCGGTGACCGCGGTGCGCGGTCCGGTTGGGTGACCTGGGTAGAAGGTACCACGGCGGCGGGAGATTTGCACTAGACCGCTCGACCAGGCCGATCGTATGCCTGACGCAGCAGATCGTACACGGCTTCGTAGTTCTCGTAGCCCTCGTACCTGATGATGCGCGGATGTTGCTTGGACCCACCGACCGCGTAGTCCGCGTTCCAGGGCTGCGCCAGGCACACCACCAGGCCCCGTGGACGCTTGGCCAGCCAGGGCTCGAAGTAACCAGGCCAATCGTCGAAGAGAACGCGGCCGTAGACCAGCGACTTGTCGCCCGCCAGAGTCACATCGACGCCGGGCAGGTTCGCCTGACACCACTCCAGCTTCTCGCTCCAGGCGCTGGGCGCGGAAGTCGGACCCTTCGTCAAGACGTGAGGCTTGAAGCCGATCTCGACGGCAGCATGGAACACCACAAAGCCCTCGTGCAAAGGCAACAGGTTGCGCTAGAAGCCGGGCTGGCGCTGGACCAGCTTGCGTCGGGCCTCCAGATGCGGGGGCTCTTGGCCGTCTGGGAAGCGGTGCCCGTAGGGCTCCTCGCCCGGGGCCTGCAGCAGGCGCATCTGCCGTGACATGGCCACGTCGTAGTCGGCCAGCAACCCGTCCAGGTCGAACAGGGCCACCCTCTCGTCACCGTCGCCTTCTCGGCTCATTGCCCTTCCTCCCTCGCCATGTTGCGACAGGCACGCCCGAAGTCCATGAGCGCCAGGTAGATCCGATTGTGCCGGTCGGCAGCCAGCCGGCGTGCTCGGACCGAGAAGACAGACTCGTCCTGTCCTCGGACTGGATCTTCGCCCGTCGAGCCGTTGATCACCTTCGCCAGGACGCTAGCGGCATCGACCATGCGCTGTGACCCCTGTTGCTTAGTCATGAGCTTCATCCTTCCGTCACCCGACAGTCCTTCTCCAGGCCTTGAACGCGCCCACGGCCGCGTCCAGCAGGTCCTCCCGGAGGCACATCTCGTCGCACAGCATGAAGCGCCGGTAGCCCACGGCGTGGAGCCAGTCCAGCTCCAGGAAGTCGGCACACGACGGCACCGGGTTGCAGGCGACCTTGCTGTTGTCGTTGAGGTACGTCTTGACGGGCGCTGCCAGCACCGGCTCGCCCGTGTAGGGCGACGTGGGCCCGAGCGGGTCAAACTGCGGCAGGAAGAAGACGTTGCCCTTGGAGTCGGTGTACTTCCACAGGGTCTCGGTCGCGGCGGCCTTGTCGACGACCGACAACAGGATGCGGGAGGCCACGCAGGCACGCGGGTCCCTTTCGATGATGATCTTCAGGGCATTGGCGATCTCGTGGGGCCGGTCGAGCTCCACGTAGAGGTCGCCGCGGGCGGCGACCAGCGTCGTCCGGTCGTCCTTGACGAAGCCGTCAGCGACGAAGTCGAGGCCCCGCTCGTTCTCGATCTTGAGCCACACCTCGGCGTCCTGGCCCACCAGCTCCCGGAACTCGTCGATGTCGCTCTGGCGCTCCACGTAGGACAGGAAGTAGCGCGTGATGCCGGCAGCGCGGACCTTGGCCACCTTCTCGAGCTCGACGTCCGTGAAGACGGGGCCCTCGATCCAATGGGGGGCCCGGATGCAGAGCGACTCGCCCGCCGTGACGGCAAAGCGCGGGTTGCGGTCGAAGGTGAGGCGCCGGCCGCCTTCCGACAGCCCGGCCAGCCGGGCCACGTCAGCGCCGCCCTTCAGGACGACGTCGGCAGGCAGGTGCCCGGGTTCCATGCTGACAGGGTGGTTGAGGCGCACCTCCAGCTGCCGTCGGTTGGGCAGCACCTCGACGATGCGCGGCTGGCGGGCCTTGACGTCGAAGAAGAGGGGCGCTGAGCCCGGCAGGGACCGGGCCAGCTCGACCTCCCGGTCGATCTCAGACGTCGCCAGCTTGGCGCTGTTGAGCCGGACGCCCTGGACGGCGGGGTCGAGGGCGAAGCGCCGGAAGTGCTTGAACGAGGGCCACAGGGTGACCAGGAGGTCGAGCTTGTTTACCATGAGGTGCCTCAGGCCAGGTGACGGGTCAGCTTGGCGGCCGCGCTGCCCGGGAGCAGCATGGTCGACTTGCCGTCGGCGCTGCCGACGTGGTTGGTGCGCAGGGCGGTGAAGACGGTCTTGCACTGCTCGGGCGTCTGGCGCCCGGTCATCTCCCTGTGGAAGTAGTCCATCATGTCCATCTCGAGGCCGAGGCAGCCGAAGATCATGTCGAGGACCCGCTTGGGATCCTCCAGCATGAAGACGCGATCCTCGCCCAGGAACTGGGTCCACTGGCGATGGACGGAGCGCTCGGCACGGGGGTAGGGCTTTCGGATGACGTAGACCGAGAACTTCTTGACCAGCTCGGCCATGATGTCGGACGTCGACACGGCGAGGCCCTTGGTGTCGATGTGGGCCCAGGCCGCCTGGTGCGCCTCGACGCGATCGTGGAAGCCCTCGTCGCAGACGTAGATGAGGACGGGCTTGGCATCGGGGGCGAAGCTGGCGTTGCGCAGCAGGTAGAGGCCCAGCAGCGAGTACGCTTCGGCCTCGTTGCCGAAACCGTCCTCGTCCTTGAGGACCGTCACCTGCTTGACGAGGTCGAGGCCCTTGGAGAAGGGGCGCACCTGCAGGGGCTCGTCGTCCGAGGCGTCGCCGATGCCGGCGATGCAGAACTCCACGTCCTCGCCCAGGTAGGTCGGCACCTCCTTGTCCATGTACATGACCTTCTTGCCGACGACCTCGCGCCAGTCGCCGTAGGAGCCCGTCCGGTCGAGGCCGATGATGAGCGGGCGCTTGCACGCGGTGCTGATCGTCAGCGGCACCGTCTCGCCGTAGGCCACGCGTGCCTCGGCCGCGGAGGCGGTCCCGTACCCGCGGCCCGCCGTGGGGGCCACGTAGGCGCTGGCAGCGCTGGTGTAGTCGTAGCCCTCCCACGTTCCCGGGGAGTAGTCGTTGTCCTCTGCCATGTGTCATCCCTCTGCTTTCTTTTGATCCCTCAAGCGCTTGACGATCGCCTTGAGCTTGCCGAGGCCTTCGTCGAGGTCGGCCAGTGCGTCGTCCACGCCATCAGGCGTGTCGTCGTAGGTCACGTTCTCGATGCTTCCGATCGCCTGCTCCAGCTGCGGCAGCTCGTCAGCCAGCATCTCCGCGTACTCTTCAGGGGTCATTTGCCTCGGCACGTCGTCCTCCTCACAGGCCCGGGATGGGCTCGATCTTGCGCTCGCCGGCCACGTAGCCGAAGGAGTCCTTCTGAACCTGCTTGAAGAGGGCGAAGACGTTGCCCTTCGGGCGCTGCAGCGGGTCACGCTCCATCAGGTCGTCGATGAAGTGGCGCATGGGCGCCGGGACCGTGCTGGGCGCCACCCGGCGCACCACTGCGTCGACGTCTCCGCCCAGCATGTACAGCATCAGGGCGCCCAGGCTGAAGAAGTCGGCGGCAGGCAGCAGGGGCTTGCCGTCGCCCCCTCGCTCGCGGTCCAGGGCGCTGGCCACCTGCTCGGGTGGGGCGAAGTACTTGGTGTAGCCGCCCACCTTGGTCGTCGCCGTCGGGCAGGAGTTGGCCAGCCCGAAGTCGATCAGGTAAACGTGCTGCTTCAGATGTTGGATCATCACGTTCTGGGGCTTGATGTCGCCGTCGATCACGCCGTAGTGGTGGAGGTACAGCAGGGCGTTGAGGGCCCGGTCGGTGATCCAGGCCACGTCTTCCCCTCGAAGCCGGCCCACCTTCTTGACGACCTGCTCCACCGTCAGGGCATCGATGTACGACATCACCAGCGCCAGCGAGCCGTCGTCCATCCGGACCACGTCCCGCATGGCGGGCAGGGAGAAGTGTGCCAGGTTCCAGAGGGCCATCGCCTCCCGGATCAGGACGTCGTTGTACTCGTCGGAGACCTTGAGGCAGTGCTTGATGCAGGCCCGGCCGCCGGTGATCAGGTGCTCGGCCTCGTAGGTGGTGCCGAAGCCCCCCTCGGCGATCGCCCGGACGATCCTGTAGCTGCCCACCGTCGAGCCCACCGAGGGCTTGAGCTGCTCGTCGAACTTCATCCGCCGCTCGGGGTCCGACAGCAGCTCAAGCGCCTGGTTGAGCTCCTTGACGAGCTCGCGGTCGCCCGCGCTCTTGGTCAGGCGCGCCCGGTGGGCCGCCCGGATGACGTCGAGGTCCGCCAGTGAGTGGACCTGCAGGACTACGTAGGGGTTCCTCATGTTGTGCTCGTCCGGGCTCTCAGCCCGTTGGTTGGGGTTCTTGCGTAGTCCTGCAGGCGGGCCGCTCACATGCAGGTGCTGCCGACGTCGGACGGGATGCAGTAGTGCCCCTCGCAGCAGACGGCGCTGCTGCCGGTGGCGCACGCCCCACCCACCTGGATGCACTGCGGCTGCGCGGGGGCGGAGCACATGGAGCAGGAGGCCTTCACGCACAGCCCCAGCGAGTAGGCGGTGGAGAAGGCCTCCTGCTCCCAGGAGGCCAGGCCGCCGCTGGCCAGGATGCAGGCCCCCGCAGAGACGCAGGTGGAGTCCGCCTGGCACGCCGCCGCGTCGGGGCAGCAGCTCGCCTTGGCACAGGCCACGCACGCCGAGTCGGTGTCGCTCGACGGGCAGGCCGGCGGCGTGCCGCAGGTCGTCACGTCGGCCGGGGTGCTGACGTCTGACACCTGCCCGCTGCACGTTGCCGGGAAGGTCACCGTCTGGCTGTTCTCGTCGACCGAGGGCGTGTCGCACTCCGGGCCGTCGGTGCCGGTGCCCCCGTCCACGTTGTCGGGGGTGGGAGGCGGGGTGCGGAGCTTGGAGCCGGTGTTGCCGCTCTTCCACCAGGACTTGACGGAATCGGGCGCCTGCCCGTCCTGGAGGGACACGACGGCGCAGCCCAGGACCTGGGCGAACTGCTGGCGCCCGCCGGAGGCGACCTCGCCGCGGTACTGCCCGTTGGTGGTGCCCGTCACCTTGGTGAGGACCATGCCGGTCCACGCCTTGACCTGCTTCACCGCGTTGTCCGCCATCTCGTCGAAATCGACGTCCTTCGTCTTGATGAGGCTGATCCCAGCGTCCCCGCGCGGCGTGAGGCCGTCCGGGCACGGGACCAGGAAGACCGCGTTGTCGACGCCCAGCTCGCCGTTGGGGCAAGTGGGGTCGTTCCAAATCACGTCGCAGGCGCAGGCCTGCTTGGGGGCGAACACCCCCAGCTTGCCGCAGCCGGGTGCAGCAGCCAGGGTCGCCAGGGTCGCGGCCGTCATCAGCATGCCGCCGGCGATCTTTGCGATGGTCGTCTTCTTCATCTACGGTGCCTTTCTTGGCGCGGCCGGTGTGCCACGCCCGACCTCATTGTCCACCGTGGGGGCCCTAGATTACACCTTGGGCGACGTCCCCGCCCGCTCGACCGCCCGCTCGACGAGCTCGCAGCACATGCACCAGAGGCGCAAGGCCTCGTGGCTCAGGCTCTTGTTCCACAGCCCGTCGTCGACCGCCTCGGTGAGGTAGTCGAAGGCATCGGCCTCGGGGCCGTCCATCTCGACGTGCTCCGCCTTGTCGAGGAGGGCTTGAGCCTCGGCGAGGCCCTTGAGGTCCCACCGAGCGGTCACTTGGCCGCCTGCTCTCGCAGCTGGGTGCTGCTGATGTCGAGGTGGAAGTCGACCTCCTCGAACAGGTGGGTCGAGCCGCCCACCACGTCCCAATTGTCGTGGAGGAGGCGGCCGCACTTGAGCAGCCGGTCACCGACCATCCGGTGGGAGACCATGAAGCGGGTGCCCAGGCGCTTGAACTCGGCCAGGTGTTCCTTGACGGGACCCCACTGCGGGTCGACCAGGCGCAGTGCCGCATCGGCCCCCATGGCGAAGACCGCGCCCGGGAACTTGCGGGCCTTCTCGATGTAGAGGCCGTCGCCCTCGGTGATCAGGAGGCTGCGGCCCTTCATTAGCCGGGCACGCTGGAGGCACTCGGCCGTCGTCAGGGCCGGCTTGGTCGGATGCGTCGCCGTCGTCGCGAAGACGACCTTGCGGGCCTGGCCCATCTTCCGGGCCACCACCTGGGCCGAGGCCTCCGCCGCGCCGAAGTGGCCGGGGTGGGGCGGGTTGAGGTTGGCGGCGAAGATGATCGCCTTGGTCGGGTCGAGCTCGGAGACGGGGGCACGGGTGCCGTCGGCCCAGAACAGGGGATGGGCGAAGAGGCGCTTCCGGGCCAGGTCGCTGGCCTCGCACAGGGTGATCTCGCATCCCGGAGCGAGGAAATCCAGGCAGCCGGGGTTCGGACCGACGAAGAACGCCAGCAGCTCTTGCGCGATGTGGTCCGACAGCTCGCCGTCCTTGTGACGCTGCTCGGCCCCCACCCCCTTCGGGATGACGACGGAGGCGACCCAGCAGCTGTCGTCGCCGAAAACAGCCGCGATGACGCGGTGATCGCCCCGGTGCTCGCGGGTCGAAGCGACCGAGCACGTCAGGCCCAAGCCCACCGCCTTGCGGCCCGGGGCCCAAGCCTTCATGTAGGCGGTCATGGCCAGGTCGATGGCGGTGTCGGCCGACACGAACTTGTCGGGGGTGAAGCCCAACAGCTCGGCCGTCTCCTCGGTGTCGTACGGCATCCGGGCGCCGACGAAGAAGTTGCTGATGCCCGGGACGCTCCAGATGATGTTCTGCAGGCCAGCGCCCGCGCCCGTTGCGTTGATGTAGAGGCGGGGAGCCTCGGTGCCCATGTCGCGGAGGTGCTCGAAGACGTTCTTCACGTTGCCGTCCTTGTGGTCAGAGGGGAGCGGTCTCCCAGTCGGTGTAGTCAGGGTCAAGCGCTGACAAGAACGCCTCGTCGGGGCCGGGAGCCTTGTCAGGCCAGTGCTTGCGCCGGAAGCCCGCGAGGGTGAAGCGCCGGCCTTCGCACTCCAGGCCGACGATGAACTCTCCGAAGCCCTCTCGAGGCCGCAAGGCGAAGCACTCCTGGCCCACGATGTCGTGGAGGCGGCGGACGCCGAAGAGGGCGCACAGCTCTCGCTCGTAGTCGACGAGAGTCGCCTCGTCCAGGGATGGGCTGACGAGGCCCTGGCCGGTGCCCGGAAACTTGACATCGACGATGACGTTGATCCCGCGTTCCGTGCTACGGTGAACGCTGCCGACCTTTCCCAATTCGCGCTTTGCCATCCTGTGACCCATCCTACCCCCGCTCGCCTGCCGTGTGCACTGCGGCAACGTGCTCGGGCTTCAGCCAGCCGTAGTGGCGGCCGCACAGGACGAACGTCCACCCAAGGTCACCGCGCTGCAGGACCAGGGCAAGCGCCCTCTCGTCGGCTGCCGCCAGGATCTCGGCCTGGCCTCGCTGCTGCCATCCCGGGTAGAGCGGGACGTTGTAGAGCGGAGGCCCGCCGTAGAGGCCGACGCCCTGCACCAGGAACAGGGCATCGCCTGGGAGGGCCTCGCACAGGCTCTCGTACAGGGCGTCGTCCACGTCAGATCAGGCTGTTGAGCCCGCAGTCGCACAGGGCGTCCAGCAGGTCGTGGCCTCTCAGGCCTTGGTTGTAGTAGCGGTCCACGTCACTCTCACGGATGCCGGCCCAGCGTGCAGCGTCGGCCCGAAACAGCTCGTAGGCCTTGCCGTCGTAGGCGCCCCTGACGTAGAGGTCCCGGACGTCCTTCGTCTCCCCTGGCTTGGCCAAGGCATACTCGTTCGAGCCCGGCGTCCCTGCGGGCTCGAGCACCCTCCAGTTCGTGTACATCAGCTTTTCTCCTCTTCGGGGTCCAGAAAGTGGTCGATGTTGTCGGGTGAGATCCAACCCAGGCAGTCGTCGCACAGGACGTACAAGTAGTCCTGCAGCCGCTCCTCCTGGTGACGTCCCAGCACCAGGGCGAGGGCCCCGCACGGGATCCGACGGGTCACGCGGGAGGTCTCGCCCATATTGTGCGGCAGCTTGGTGAGCAGGCAGGGCCGCTCGCCCATCTTGCCCAGGCCGCGGGCGACCAGCATGTCGCCGGGCAGCGCCCGGGCGGCCCGGTCCAGCAGGTCGGGGGGCGTGTCGGGCCAGGACCCGGCGGGGCTCACCGCCGCCTCCGCGGCAGGTTCTTGCACGCGTGGGACGGGACCGAGCCGTCGGGCAGGTCAGTCCAGGCGAAGCACTGCGGGCACTCGATGGTGATGTAGTAGTCGGTGCTGCCGTCGTGGTGGCCGGAGGCGGTCTGGAAGAGGTCGAGCTGCTCGACCAGCAGCTTGGCGCCGCAGCCCCCACCGCCGTTGCCCTCGCCCGTGCACTTGACCTCCTTCGACCACCCACGCTGTTCCCTGCCGGGTTCTAGGACTCTCACGCCTCGTCTCCTCTCACGATCTTCGACACCTGGTCGGCCGAGACCCAGCCCATGCGCTGGCCCGCCACCACGTAGAACCAGCTCATCTTGTCGACGCGCTCGAAGTGCAGCACCAGCGACAGCGCGCCGGCCGGGACCTCGCCGATCGCCTCTGCCTCGACGAAGGGCGTCCCCGCGGCGCGCCCGTAGAGGACGGCCGAGCGCTCCATCGTCAGGGCATCGCCTGGGAGGGGCAGGCGGTCCAGCTCCGAGTTGTGGAGCAGCAGGTGCAGGGAACAGAGTCCGTACCTGCGCCCGCCCTTCGCCAGGCGGGCGATGGTCATGAAGCCGCACCGCAGCGAGCCCGTGAGGGCGTCGCAGCCGTTTTGGACGGAATCGTAGTCGATGTTCACTGTACCTCTTCCACGTTCCCCGCGATGACCCAGCCCAGGCAGTCGCCCGACAGGACCAGCAGCTCGACGGGCTCGTCGCGGACCTGCTGCCTGAGCGGGACCTCGACGATGCCTAGGACCATTCCCAGCGAGCCGACGTAGACCTCGCCCACGATCTCGGACTCGACCCTGCTGACGTAGTCGACGCTGTCGACGTCGCCCTGGATCACGCCGGGGACGGACCACAGCCTGACGGTCGTGAACTTGTAGTCGGAGAGGGTGACCATGTCGCCCATCCGCAGGGCACGAGCGCGTTCGGGCGACATGGCCGGCGCTCAGCCGCAGGTCCCGTCGCCCTGGCAGGCGTAGGGCGGGCAGCACGGCATCTGCCCGCTGCACGCCTGGCCGAAGCCCGAGCCGGGACACGTCGGGACGGTGGTGGCGGCGCCCGCAGAGCCTGCCGAGCCGCCGGAGCCCGAGCCGCCGGAGCCCGAGCAGTCGGCCAGGGCGTCCTGAGCGGTCGTCCCGAAGCCGCAGACCGGGCAGTCGTTGGCCAGGCAGTTGGCCAGGTCGGACGTCGCCTGGTTGTTGAGGTCGCACGCGCTGTCGCTGTCGCTGGCCTGCAGGCCGAGCACGCACTTGGAGCACCCGGTGTCGCTCAGGCACGTGGACATGCTGCCGTTGCAGTTGTTGTTGACGCTGGCGGCAACGCAGGAGTCGCAGCCCGCGCTCTCAGCACGCTGGCCGCCGTCGGCGCCCGCGGCGGCGAGGCCGGCGAGGGCGCGCAGGGTCGTGCTGGAGCTGGTGCCCAGCTCCCGGGTGAAGGGGCAGTCGCGCCAGTGGTTGGTGAAGTCGCCGCAGTTGGCCCCCCACTTGGTGTCGGGGGCGCCGTCGATGGTGCCGATGTTCTCCGCCGTCACCGTGGCGTCGATCCACCGGGCGGCGATCGAAGCCGACTGGGCCCACACCAGCCAGTAGTCGGTCTTGAAGTCCATGGGACCGCCCCCGGGCGGGGTGTAGATGAAGCCGCAGCAGTAGCCGCGCTTGGGGTACCTGCAGGCGTTGGGATCGGGCTTCACCTTGCCGCACCCGGGCGCCGCAAGGGCGGCGGCCAGGAAGGCGGAGGCGGCGGTCAGCTGCAGGAATCGCTTGGTCTTCATGCGGTTTTCTCTCTCCTCTTCACACGCGTAGTGCGCACGCGCGAGTTGTTGAACTGTACCACGGCCGCGGCCCGATGTGCACTCGGGGCCGGCCGCTCACGCTTCTTCGGGCCGTGCCCTCCTCATGAGCGAGGGGACGACCCAGCCCAGCGAGTCCCTCGCCAGAACGAGGGCCTCCGCGGTCGAGCGCCCGGTGGACGTCTCTGCCTCGGCCACGCAGACGACGAGGCCGAACGTCCCGCGGGGGACCAGGCCCACCTCGTACATCTCTGACGAGCCCGAGCCCGGGTGAGACCAGAGGAAGACGTAGTCCTGGTCCCAGGGCGGCTCCAGGACGACCAGCTCGCCCGAGCGCAAGGTGGCCACGTCGGCGGGACTCACATCCAGGGGGCCTTGGGCCAGGTGCCGACGCTGTCGTCTCCGAGGGTCAGGCCAAAGATGCCGACGAAGTCGGCCACCAACCGGCGCTGCACCGCGAGGCGCGCCTGCAACATCTCCCGGGTGTCGTCCGAGGGGGCGCCCTCCAGAGTGGCCGCGCTGCAGAAAAAGAGCCGGTAGCGCACCGGTCGGGCCCGATAGTTTTCCATGAAGGAGGTCCAGTCTTCCTCCGACATGCTGAGGGCACGCTCCCGCAGGGCCTTGCCGGCGGCGCGGGCCTGTTCATCCTCAGGCGTGACCTGCTTGAGGCTACGCTCGAAGGCCGTCCAGGCTTCCTTGTCGAACTGTCCGCTCACGTTACTCACGTTGCCTCCCGAAGGTTGTAGTACTGGTCGGCCCAGACGTAACCGACGGCGCCGCACGCCGTCCCGTTTTGGACCAGCAACAAGAGCAGGTCGTTGTCGTCGACGGGGACGACGCCCAGCACCAGGCAGATCGCCTGGCTGCTGAACCTGCAGACGACGTCATCGAGCTTGAGGTAGGGCTCTCGGACGAGCCTGCTGTAGACGTAGTGGTTGGACTCACTCGAGCCGCCGCCGAGGGCATGCCGCCCGACGGCCAGGTCGCCAGGAACGAGGCGCCTGATGTTCACTTGAGACTACCGAGGGCCACCTGCTCGCCCGGGTACGGGACGCCGAAGACGGCGCACAGGACGGGGGCCAGGCACCGGTGGATCAGGACGGCCCGCTCGCGGTCGCGGGGGTCGTAGCCGTCAGTGTCCGAGGTCGCCCCTGCCCAGACACGCAGGCGCTGGCGCGGGGTCATCCCTTCGACCTCTGACCGGAGGACGTCCCACTCCTGCTGCGACAGGTTGAGGGCCCGTTCCTTGACGCGGAGGCCGTACTGGTGGGCCGCCTCCTCGCCGTCGCCCCGCGGCCGCGGGTCCTGCAGGTCTTTGAAGTACGCCTCTCGCTCGGTGGGGATCACTGGTCGCTCTTCCTCTCGTCGGGCTCACATGGGACGCCGAAGACTTCCATCACCACGGGCGCCAGGCGGCGCGCCGCCGCGGTCAACCTCTTGAGGCGCCGCCGCCTGGCGCGGGGAGACGAGGCCTCGCCGGCGGCCGGGCCTACCGAGCCGGCCCAGACGAAGAGGCGCTCGCGGGGAGACAGCTGCCTGACGTCATCGACGATGAACCGCCAGTCTTCCTCCGACAGGGACAGGCACCGCCGGGCCAGCAGCCGCCCCAGCTCCAGGGCCTCCAGCTCGGCATCGTCCCGAGGTCCCTGTCGGAGGTCGCTGTTCCGGACCAGGGGTGCGCTCACAGGCCGGCCCGCATGGCCTTGCGGCGGTTCCGCCGCTCCTCGAGCCCCTTCTGGTAGGCCTCGCGCTCCGCGGCGATGACGTCCTTGGGCCGGTTCTTGCTGCCGGGCGGGCGCCCGCGGCCGCGCTTGGCGGGGGCGCCGGGGAGGCTGGCCGCGGCCTGGGCCAGGCGGCGCTGCTCCTCCCGGCGGGCGGCCAGGACGGCAGAGGCGTCGAAGGGGTCACCGTGCGCGGGGGCGAGGTAGAAGGCCTGCACCCCGGGGTCGGAGGTGAAGCAGGCCCGGGTGCGCCAGACCGAGTAGCCCTGCTGCTGGCACCGCCCCTCGTCGTTGATGACCACCTCGCCGGTGTCGTCGTCGATCGACAGGACGCGGCCGACGACCGTCTGGAACCAGGGCCACTTGGGACCCGCCTCCGGGTCCAGGGGGTCGGGCTGCTGGGGGCCCAGGTCGGTGGCCCGCTTCTCGACGACGATCCGGTCGCCCACGTCGAAGAGGGGGACGGCGACCGAGGAACCCGGCGGGAAGACCACGCCTGCCTTCAGGTGCCCCACCAGCGGGCGCCGGGCCTGCCACCGGCCGTAGCGGGCATCGTCCGACAGCATGTTGTCGGCCAGCACCCCGGCCGCCGTCTCGCCGTCGTCCAGGTGGTCCCCCGAGCGGGAACGCGTGCTGGCCGACGGGGCCGCCCCGTCACTGGAACGCGTGAGGACGGGCTCCTCGGAACGCGTGACTGCAAGGCCCTCCTCGCCGTCCGTCACGTCCACCAGCTCGACGGCCAGCTCCTCGGGGCCGTCCGCCGAAGCAGGTCCCGTGCCCTCCTCGGCCTCACCGTTAAATTCGTGCTCCTGGTCCGCAGTGGCATCCATTGGCCCCACTCTATTATACCAGGCCCCAGAGTTTCACAGGGCGGACGGTGTGCGCTGACAAGACCCCCTGCCGACGACCTCGCCCAATCGGGCCGCGTAGATCCAGCCCAAGGAGCCGCGACAGGTGACGTACCACCAACCCGTCGTGGGCTGCGTTCCCTTGCCCAGGATGAGAACCACATCGCCGACCCGCAGTTGCAATCCACGCTCGCCGCCCGCTGACATTGCGCCCGGCTCTGTCCAGAGCCACGCAGGGCCTGCCATGGTATCGACGACCTCGACCATGTCGCCAACCAAGAGGTCGAGCTCGGAGCTCACGGCATCACCTGCTCACTAACCAACGCCTCGTCAAGGCGAACGAGGCATCCCACCCACATCCAGCCCAACATATCGTTGAAGAGGACCAGCGGATCATCGAGGTCCGGACTGCCGATGACGGTGACGATACTGCCGGATGGGACGTCGAAGAACCTGCCGTGGTTGGGCCCGTCGAGGTAGGCCGGAAAGATGTGGTCCGGCTCGTCGAGGCCGACAACGGCCAAGTCTCCTGGAGACAAGCGTCGTGTCATGCTACCTCCTCAAGGTCACCGTTCCTGGCGCGTGACATGACCAGCTCGCCGTCCCGGTGGACCTCCTCCACGTTGGCATCGTACAGCCAGCCCAGGGAGTCGCCCACCAGGACGTAGAGCCACCAGGGCTCTCGCTCCTGCTGACACAGGACGAGCCCCATGTCGCCCGGGCAGGCGAGTGCGTAGCCTCCCCAGCCCGCGACAGGAGACTCCCACAGCCGGGCCCCGCCACCACAGACGAACACCGCGTCTCCCGTACGCAGGAGAGGCATCAGGGCCTCCCGCTCTCTTGGTCTGCCCGCTCCGCGAGCTCGGGCGTGAGGCGAAGCAGGTGACCGCTCCACATCCAGCCCAGGCGCTGGTGAGCCAGGACGTAGACGCGCTCCCAATTGTCGGCACTGACACCAACGACTGTCAACAGCTCGCCACCTCGCAGGGCGAAGAGAGGCGAGTCACTGCTGTCGAGCTCGGCGCCGGGCCAGACAGGAAACGCAGGCGAGATAGAGGAGCCCTTGCCCACCCAACCGACGAAGGCCATGTCACCTGGGAACAATCGCTGCACCTGCCCTCCTGAGGCCAGATAAAGGATCACGCGGCGGCTCGCGTCGCCCAATTGTGGGGCATGAGCCTGCCCGTGTACACGGCTCAATATACCATCCGTACCATTGGGCCCTCCTGGCCCGGGCGCGAGAGGAAGACGAGATGGGCAAGTTCAACGTGTACGTGGACTGGACGAAGGAAGCGGCACCGAGGGCCTACTACGTGGGCAAGGGGACTGAGGAACGCGTGAAGAACCCCTGGCGGGGCGAGAAGCACGAACGCGTGCGGAACGCGTGCGGATGGGAACGCGTGACCGTGATGGAGACGGACGACGAGCAGAAGGCGATGGACAAGGAACAGGAGCTGATCCGCGTCCTCAGGACCTCGGAGGGCGAGCTCGGGTGCAACGTGCTGACCGTCCAGAACGGGGGCAGGATCGAGCTGGGAATGCCCAAGGCGATCCACCTGAAGCTGCCGGCCAGCGTCCACGCGGGACTGAAGCTCTATGCAGCGCAGCACCACACCACGATGCAAGCCCTGCTGGAGCTCCACGCGACGCACCTGGCGCGCCAAGCAGGAAAGCAGGAGCCGGACAAGAAGCCGGCGACGCTGGAACGGGCGGTCCGGAACAACCGGAAGCGCACCAAGGCGGGCACGCGGGTAGACAAGGACAGCTTCGTCCCGGACCGGTGAACGCCTTGCAAGACGTCGGGATGATGCCCTATCTGGGCTAGGATAGCGGCCCGCGGATGGGCCCCCGCGGGGGCCAAAGTGAGGCCTCTTGGGCGTGAGGGAGGCAAAGAAGCGGATGAACGTATTGCGCCGCGTTCAATGCCCCTCGTGTGACACAGCAGCTCAGCCCCCTGGAGCGCGGCTGCGCCACTCTGCTGCTGCAGCGCACGGGAGCGGGAGCGACTGGGGAGGGAGTGCCTGGGCCAGGGGACCGGCCGGTCTGCCTGTCCCTGTACCTGGGCTGCCGTCCTTCTGCTTGCCCACGGGTGCCGCAGATCGGAATGGGATCCGATCTGGGATCCCGCAGCCGCAGTGAACGGAGGCCGCAGCAAGGTGTAGTATGGATCTTGGCGGGGAGGGGACTGGTTCGAGCGGCGGTCAAGCGCGGGTTGGGCTTCGCCGGAGCGGCGAAGATCGACAGCGATCCCAGTCGCTGTCGATCCAGCGACTATTGCACGCGCACCGCGCCGAAGTTCGGCACCGCGCCGACGTTCGTGCCGTTCCCGGCTTGAGAAAGGTCCTACTGAGAGGCACTTTCACTAGCCGGGGTGATGTCGCGCATGTCCCACGTTCCCAAGGCCCAGCGCGCCACCGACAGGGCCGTGTAGGCGCGGACCACGAAGCGGCGCTCCTCCTCCGGCAGGTGCTGCGGTAGGCTGGTCACGCTGCAGGTGTCGTCCAGGTCGCACAGGTGCCGGCCGTCCAGCGTCAGGTACGAGAACCAGCCGCCCAGCACCACCGCGACCCGCCCCCGCCCGCAGACGAAGGGCGTCAGGGGTCCTCTCCGTTCATCGCTCACGCGTCCCTCCTCCCAGGGCGGCCCACAGGCGGCCCAGCACGGTGTCGCGGGTGAGGTCGGCCAGCCGGTCGAAGGGCCAGGTGCCGGTCGCCAGCTCGAGCTGGGCCCGCAGCTCCCGGGCCTCCTTCCGGGTCAGGCCGACCCGCACCCCTGTCAAGTCGCAGTCTACCGTCACCCGTCCTCCCCTTCAGCCCGCCTTCCGGTCCAGGGCCTGCAGCAGGGCGCGGTACAGGTCGGCCTCCGGGCCCGTCCAGTTGGCTCCCGCCGGCAGGTCGTTGAGGTGCCGCGTGCCTTCCATGGCGACCCGCAGGGCGTCGGCCGTGGACCGCGACATGGTCACCTGGACCTCGGGCGGGGACTGGGTGTAGGTGATGACCCGCGTCCGGAAGGTGCCGGACTGGGGCGGGGGCGGCGCAGCTCGCGTTGCCCCCCGGCTCGGGCTGTCTTCCTCCCGCGCCAGCAGCCACGAGGTCGCCTGTGAAATCGCGCGGTTTCCCGGCACCCGGGACAGGGCGTCCAGCAGGCGCCGCCGCTGGGCCTTGCCGGGCACGCAGTCCAGCAGGGCCTGCCGCAGGCCGCGGAGGGTCCTAGCGTTGACCATTGCCGGCCTCCTCGCCTTCCTTGACGACGGCGTAGTCGGCCGCCGGCAGGTTCATGGTCCGGCGCCAGTCGCCCTGGGCCTTGGCCACCTCGACGGCCTCCTCGTCCGAGGCCCCCTTGGGAACCCAAACGTGGCAGTACTGCTCCACGTTGCGGGTGACCAGCACCAGGCTGTGGGTGTCGTTGATGGGTCCGGGGATCATTGGACGCCTCCTTCCACGGGCACAAGGCCCGCCCCGGGTGGGGTCGAGCCGCGTGTCCGCCGGAGGGTGGCTCCAGCCTAGGCTATCCCGGGCCGCCGTTGCACTTGGCGACTTCCAGTTCCCGGTAGCTCTTCTTCTTGGCGTGGTCCCGCCTGTCCTGGACGCCCAGGACCACGTCGAAGCCCGGGGCCTCCTTGGCGCGGACCTTCATGTTCTGGATGTTCTGGACGCGGCCGGAGAAGTCGCGGGCCTGCTCTTCCTTGTCGAAGACGCGTGCCTGCGTCTCGTTGGGGACGCGCCGGCCGGCGAAGTCGTGTCGGTAGACCCGGACGGTGAACTGCCTGTTCTCGGGCTTGATGTGCGAGGCCACGATGTCGACGTACTTGGGCAGCTCGGCGGGGCGCCCGCTGGGCTCGGGCTCGCTGTGGTCGAGCCGGGGCGGGGTGCCCTCCCAGCGGGTCTGCTCCAGCGGGTCGGAGTGGGCCGGCGCGGCGGGCTCAGCGACGGTGTCGCGGACGGCCAGCGCCTTGACCAGCGCCCCGTGCAGGGTGGCCAGGCCCACGCGTGCTGCCGTCAGCTGGCTGGCCGCGGGCTCGTCCAGCTCCTCGGGCCGGGGGCACTCGTCCAGCACGGTGTCGATGTACTGCCTGAGATCTTCTGCGTCCTCTCCGGACAGGACCAACGCGATCCCGCCGGGCGGCGACTCGTGTACCTGCACCTTCATCAGGCACCTCCACGGGCGCAAGGCCCGCCCCTCTCGGGGTCGAGCCTGCTGCCCGGAGGCAGTGACGGAAGCGCAGCGCTTCCTCGGAACGCGTGCCCGTCAGGCCTCGGCGGCGCCGTTGGTGGGAGCGAAGCCGGGCTTGAAGAAGCTGCCCTTCTCGAAGAGGCCCTTGTCGCCCATGCCGAGGACCAGGTTCTTGCCGTTGCAGCCCCAGCGGTTCTTGTCGACCTCCAAGACCAGGCAGCCGAACGTCTCGCTCTTCTCCTTCTGGTCGTAGTAGAGGTGCATGTGGGCGTCGATGGCGTGCATCATCGTGTTGTTGCCGATGAACTGGCCGCCCTTCGTCACCTGGTTGATAAAGAAACAGACGCCGAAATTATCCTGCATCCAGTTGACGATGGCCTCGGTGCAGTGCTGGGGCGTCTTGCCCGTGGTGCCCCGCGACTTGCCGTCGGCTGTCACGTACTTGCCGTCGTCCAGCGTCTGCATCGAGTCCTGCAGGAAGAAGATCTGCTTGCCCTTCTTCTGCGCCTCGGCGGCCAGCTTGTCGAGGTGCTGCAGGATCTTGGGCAGCATCACCTCCTCGCCCACCTGGAAGTCGCCCAGCTTGTCGCCGAAGAGGCGCTCGCAGGCCATCTTGGCCTGGAACAGGCTCTCCTCGCCGGTGTTGTAGAGGGCGATGTTGCCGCTCGAGTGGATGCTGTGTGCCAGCTGGCGGAGGAGCGTGCTCTTGCCGGCACCCGGCTCCCCCGTCAGCATGATGGTCATGGTGGGGGTGCACCCCTCGCCGCCCAGGGCGTCGTCGACGAAGCCGACGCCCGTCTTGATCTTGTGGCGCAGCTTCTCGGGCACCTCGATGCTGCGGATGCGGGTCCCGAGAGCGAAGCCGCGTGCGACCTTGAGGTCCATCTCTTTCGCCATGCTCACCTGTCCTGTGTGAGGAAGCCTGCCCGGGCGGGGCGACCACCGCGCCGCCGGTCAATCCGTTGTATCCCAGAGGCCTTCAGAGGTTCACTGCCTCCCGCTGCACGCGTTTCGCGCGCTCGCGGAGGGGGCAGGTCGCTCGTCGGCTGTCCGGCTCATGACTGTCAGTCTACCACGGCTGCCCTCCCTCCTGCACTTCTCGTGCTACCGACTATGACAATCACTTTCATGTGAGGACGCATGTGTCCGATTGATTACACTGTCAACATGGCGACGTACGCAGACTGGATGGCGTGGTACAGGAATCACAAGTACGGGTTGACGCCCGAGCGTTTCAAGGAGCTACTGGTGCAGCAGGATGAGAAGTGTGCAATCTGTCGGTGCGTCTTCGTCCACGTAGAACTGGAAAAGCCTGTTGACCGGCGACGCAAGCGTTCGAACATCAACGTCGATCATTGTCACAAGACAGGCGTAGTGCGAGGCCTGTTGTGTGCCGGTTGCAATCGGGTGTTGGGCAACTTTGAGGACGAGAAGTGGCGAGCATCGGCGCAAGCGTATCTCGACGCTTCGAAACAAAAGTGAATCTGACGGGTCCCTGTGGTAGGGTAGCGACCATGGCGATGAGGCACAACAAGAAGGTCGAGGCTCGGGGCTGGAAGCTGCGCCTCGACACCAGGGACCCGCAGTGGTACGTCCTCCGCGACGAGGCCACGCAGGAGCCGGTGGCCCGCCAGTCGCGGCAGGACGCCGGGCTGCGCTACCCGCAGGGCACCAACCCGAGCCCGGGCTACCTGGCCTACCCGTTGGAGTGGGTGTCGCCTTACTCCAACCCGAACAAGGCGATGTCGCCCTACAACGACTGCGCCAAGAGGGGCGACCTGGTGTCGCCCACCTTCCTCGAGCGCCTGGCTCGCGCTTACGGTTACCCGCGACCGCAGTGAAACCCGACAGCGAGCTGAGGTATGGTCGACCCATGACAACCGCCGACTACACCGCCGACGAGCTGAGGCGCCTGTGGAACGAGAAGGCCACGCGCGGGGTGCCCCTCACCCAGGAGGAGAAGGGCAAGTTCATCGCCGCCTACTGGGACGGGAAGCTGCCCCAGGTGCGGGGCTACGACCTGGGGCAGTGGGTGGAGGACGACTGCGTCTCCTTCGAGGCCCTCGATGGGAGGGACGGATGAGCGACGAGGGACCGCGCCTGGGGTGCAGCGCCGCTGAGCTGGAGAAGGGCACCGAGTTCAGCGCGGACGAGGGCACGACGTGGCTCGTCGTCCGGACGGAGCCCAGGTACCGCACCCACCACCCGGACTGCACCGTCCTGCGCTTCATGGCCTCGCCCGCGGAGACGACTGGGCTGTCCGCGTGGGTCGAGGTCGAGCTGGAAGAGCGCCGCCACGTGCTCCTCGAGCGCGCGTGGCCCGGCAACAGGAAGGAGCTCTGACGATGGCGTTCCCCAACGTGAAGCTGCAGGCCCTGATGGAGTCCCTCGTCGCCTACGCGGTGGCCAACGACTGGGGCGTGGAGGAGGTGGAGGTGGCCTTCGGCCGCGCCATGAAACCACTCCGTGCTCACCACGAGCGCAAGGCCTCCGTGCGCCTGGCCGAGGAGCTGACCTTCTTCCAGGCGAAGGGCGACCTGGATCACGCCATGGGCGTGTACTGGGACTCGCCCAAGATGGATCGCCTCTTCGAGGCGCTTCGGCTGCGCTTCCCCAGGCACGCCAAGACGATCAAGAACATCGACGACTGGGCGGGCGATGCCTCTAACGAGCGCGAAGAGGACCTCGACTCCGACGAATACGTGAGGCTGGCGTGCAAGGCGCTCAATGCGCTCAAGCGATTGCCGTGGCCTGCTGCAGTGAAGGTCGACTAGGACCTGTGGTAGTCTAGGACCATGGAAATCACCGCTGCCATCGTAGTCGCGCCTGAGACGTCGCTCACCTCCCCTGCCTGGCGGACGCCGCCTCCCGGGACCTGGGTCAAGATGACGTCGTTCGACGGATTCGGCTTCTGCGGTCGGGAGTACCACCCACGCGAGGAGGACGTGGGCTTCTTCGGGCGCATCGTCAAGACCAGCCTGTCCACCTGCGACGATGAGGGGTGCTTGGTCTCTCACGATGAGGACGCGCCGGCGGGCACGCTGGTTACCGGCGAGTACAGCTACGCCTGCTACACGGTCCGCGCCCCCAGCGGGCGCCTGCTGCAGCTGATGAACCACGAAGTCGAGTTCATGGACGTGGGCGCCGTCGTCGTGGAGGCCCGCCGCAGGCGGGAGGCGAAGTGAGCAAGAAGGCCAGGTGGGAGAGGGACCGCGCCCGCGCCGAGGCTCTGGCGCAAGGGCAATCGGTGCCGATGCTGGCGGGCGCCCTGTGCGGGCGCCTGGCCCTCGACGGCCGGCGCGACGACAGCGTCGGGCTGGCGCAGCTGTTCACCGACGCGGGCCTGGTCGACGCGGCCGCCGACGCCACCATCGACGTGGAGAGGGGCGTCGACCTGGCCGAACGCGAGACCCAGACGACGCTCGCCGCGGCGCTGGTGCTGCGCCTGCTGGCCGACGGGAGCACCCTGGACGCCCACCGGCTGGTGGCGCTCTTCTCGGCCACCAACGTGGGCGCCGGCGACTACGCCTCGCTGGTCCCCAGCGCCTGAAGGAAGGACGAACGCGTGAAGAAGCAATTCATCATCGAGCGGGCCCAAAGCAAGGTCCTGGACCGCTGGTACGTGGTGGGCACCGCCCCCTTCGACAGCCTGGAGGCCGCGGAGGAGACCCTCAGGGGCGTCCTCGAGCACGCGGCGCCGGACGGCCCGACGCCCGTCTACCGGGTGATTACCATCTACACCCGGTGATGACATGAGCGCTCCGGAACGGGTGCCCCTGTGGTACTGGAAGTGCTACTCGGTCGACTATGTCGCCGGCGAGCTGCGCCGGGGCGGGTACTCCGAGCTCGAGACCGCGCAGCGCGTGGTGGCGTACGCCGGGTGGCTGGAGCGGCAGCAGGTTCCGGCCACGGGCGCCCAGCCGCGGCCCTCACGTTGACACCGGAATAACCCGCGCAGCGGGTGAAGGGTAACCTAAGGCTCCCGGGACGATATGTCCCGCGGGGCCTTTTGGCGTTTCTCCTCTCGTGCCCCGCCGCGCCCTGGGAGGGCGAGAGCGGGACAAGAAACGCAAAACGGCCCGGCGGGCTAAGCCCCCCTTCCGGGGCCGCCCGCCGAACCATGTTGTCCTGTCCCCCGGGAGCCGGGGAGTCGGTCACGCCGACTTCTTCTCACCGCGGGTGGCGAAGACGACGTCCTTCTGGATCCAGTCCTCGACGATGGCCTTCTTGCCCTCGGGCGGGTCGACCTGCGTCACCCGGATGCAGTGCTTGCCGCCCGACTTCTTGAGGACCTCCACGACGACGGTGTCGTCGGCGGTGAGCTTGGTGCCGTCGATGCCCTTGGAGCCCTTGGGGCCGAAGTAGAGGCCGTCGAAGAGGCAGAGGAGGCCGTACTGCTTGCGGGAGTAGAGGCGGCGGGCGGAGTCCTTGGCGACCATCGTCATTGGTGTACCCTCGAAGGGCGGGCGGGAGGAGCACCTTGCAACCTTGCCGCCGTCCTTGATGGTCTAGTTGTACCACAGCAGGGCCTTGGGGTACACTGCAGCCTCCCGCAGATCGGAAATCCGCGGTGA
>Ga0207695_10003472_pt1 | contig 22178 bp, 20 predicted proteins | sample KBSC54metaG_FD_184354 | JGI IMG/M metagenome (GOLD analysis project Ga0207695, IMG submission 184354) | Corn rhizosphere microbial communities from Kellogg Biological Station, Michigan, USA - KBS C5-4 metaG (SPAdes) (version 2) | ecosystem: Host-associated > Plants > Roots > Rhizosphere > Soil...
AGGATGACTCGACCAATTACGGAGGCGCTTGGCGCTATCCAGTATTCGTCATCGTTCGGCAATTCAGGTGTCACATTCCCTAAATTGTAAACGGCCATCCCGAGTCCCCAATTCTTGCGACAAACAGTCCATTTAACCCTTTGGAAAGGGCGATAGAGTCATCTTAGTCGGGCGATTCGAGCGGGCGGAAGCCTTTCTCGGCCGCCGCGGGGCCGCCAAGGCCCCATCGCCCTGCGCTGGACGGAGTTGGATGGCGCTGCGTCTGTTGTTCTCGAGGGCTTCGCCGCCCGGACGCGTCCCGGACGCCGAGCCGCCCGGCCGGCCCTCCCGCCGCTTCCCCGCACCGATTTTCCCAAGGGCGATCCACACCGGATGCGCCCTTTTTTCACGCCCCCCTGGAGGCCTTGATGAGCAAACGAGCCACGAAGCGACAGCTGCGCGACGGCGCATTCGACGCCGGCCAGTTCGAGGCGGACGACAAGATCCGCCGCCTGCCGCTCGATCGCGGCTGGTCGCCGCTGGCTCACAGCAACGAGGATCGTGAACAGGGCTACCTGAAGACCATCAAGGCCAAGTCGGCCGGCCAGGAGAAGCTGATCGCGGCCATCGACGAGAAGAACCTGGTGATGGCCCTTGGCCCCGCCGGCACCGGCAAGACCTACCTGGCGATCGCCAAGGCGGTGGAGGCGCTGGAGTCCGGCCGGGTCGGCCGCATCGTCCTGTCGCGTCCGGCGGTCGAGGCGGGCGAGTCGATCGGCTTCCTGCCCGGCGACGCGGAAGACAAGCTCGCGCCCTATCTGCGGCCGCTCTACGACGCGCTTTCCGACCGGCTGTCGATGAAGCGGGTCCGCTCGCTGCTCGCGGAGGGCGCGATCGAGATCGCCCCGGTTGGCTTCATGCGCGGCCGCACGCTCAACAACGCCTTCGTGGTCATCGACGAGGCCCAGAACTGCACCTACGTGCAGCTCAAGATGCTGCTGACCCGGCTCGGCTGGCATTCGACGATGGTGGTCACCGGCGATCCCAACCAGTCCGACCTGCTGCCCGAGCTCTCCGGCCTCGCGCCGGTGTCGGAACGGCTGGAGCAGCTGCCGAATATTGCGGTGGTTCGGCTGGGCGAGCGCGACATCGTGCGCCATCCCCTGGTGGCCGACATGCTGAGCGTGCTCTAGCGCTCGGCGACGAACGCAAGGAACCGGCCTCCGCCCGCGTCGCTTGTCGCGGCGGAGGCTCCGATGTCCGGGAAAGACGATGCTCCGATCAGGTCCGAGCCCATCGCCACCGGCGATCGGCGCGACAAGGTGTGGCTGGAACCCGACCGCGATCAGCTCGTGAAGATGCGGGCCACCTTCAGACCGGATGCGCCGATGCCGCCCGACGAGCAATCGGAAGCGAGCGAGGAAGGCTATCGCGAAGCGGCGCCGCCGGTGGAGGACGTCGCCGTCGCGCCAGCGGATGATCCTTCCGTCTGGGACGCGCGTCCGGCCGACGACAAGCCGAGCCTTCGCCGCGACTGAGCTGCGGCGCCGAGTCCGTTGATTACGGAACGACTCGCGCTTATGGATAGTTCGACAACCTAACTACCTAAGCCTCCTCGTGGACGTAGCTCTCGACAAACTCGATATCCTGAACCTCGCCGAGGCGTTGCGTCCGGCGCTGTTGCGCGTCTCGCGCCGGCTTCGCCAGGAGGGCCAGAAGGCGGGCATCTCCGCCCAGGATTCACTGATCCTCGCGCAGATCCAGAAGAACCCCGGCATCGGCGTCTGCGATCTCGCCGACGCCGAGCAGACCTCGCGGCCCACCATGTCGAGCCATGTGAAGCGGCTGGAAGCCGCGGGCTTTGTCCGGCGCAGCGACGACGCCGAGGACGGACGCCGCTCCGGACTGGCCGTGACCGCCGCAGGGGTCCGGCGCATCGAGGCGATCAAGCGTCACCGGAACGACTGGCTGGCCGCGCGCCTGAAGAAGCTCTCGCCGGCCGAACGCGAAAAGCTGGCCGACGCGGCCGAGCCGCTCCTCAAGCTGGCGAGCGTCGAGCCGTGAGCCCCGCCGACCGCGTCCTGGAAGCCCCGGAGATCACCTCCGACGCGCTGGAGATGGCCAGCGAGCGCGAGGCGATCGCCCGCGGCTGGATCATCCCGGCGATCATCGGTTCGGCGCTGCTGATGCAGACGCTGGAAGCCACCGTCATGTCGAACGCGCTGCCGACCATCGCGCGTGCGCTGCACGTCGATCCGGTCCGGCTGAACATGACCATGACCATGTTCCTGCTGGCCTCGGCGGTGTGCCTGCCGGTGTCGGGCTGGATGGCCGACAAGCTGGGCGCGAAGAAGGTGTTCATGACCTCGATGGTGCTGTTCGCACTGTCGTCGGCCGGCTGCGGCTTCGCCCAGAACCTGCCGGAGCTGATCGTCGGACGGATCTTCCAGGGCGTGGCGGCCTCCATGATGGCGCCTGTCGGACGCCTGGTCCTGTTGCGCACCACCCCCAAGAACGAGCTCGTGGGCGCCATGTCGGTGCTGACCATGCCGGCGCTGGTCGGCCCGGTGATCGGCCCGATCCTCGGCGGCACCATCGTCACCTTCTTCAACTGGCGCTGGATCTTCTACATCAACCTGCCGGTCGCGATCGTCGGCGTGACCCTCGTGCGGGCGTTCGTGCCGAACGTGAAGGAGCAGCAGGTCTCGCCGCTCGACTGGATGGGCATCGCGCTCACCGGTGTCGGCCTGGCGGCGATGATCTTCGGCTTCGAGAACCTCGGGCGGAACTTCCTGCCGGCCGCCCAGGTGGCGGGGCTGTTCGCGATCGCGGCGGTCTGCTTCACCCTCTACTGGCTGCACGCGCGCAACAACCCGCATGCGATCATCGACCTGTCGATCTTCCGGGTGAAGACCTTCCAGACCGGCGTGGTGGGCGGCGCCTTCTTCCGCGTCGCCATGGGCGCGACGCCGTTCCTCCTGGCCATGCTGCTGCAGATCGGCTTCGGCATGTCGGCGTTCCGCGCCGGGCTGATGACCTTCATCTCGGCCGCAGGCGCCCTGGTGATGAAGACCACCGCGCCCCCCATCCTGCGCCGCTTCGGCTTCCGGACCGTGCTCGTGGCCAACGGCTTCATCTGCTCGAGCACCTTCATGCTGTACGCGCTCTTCCGGCCCAGCACGCCGCACTGGCTGATCATGGGCGTGCTGGCGGTGGGCGGCTTCTTCCGCTCGCTGCAGTTCACGAGCCTGAACGGCCTCGCCTATGCCGACATCGAGCAGGACCGGATGAGCCGCGCCTCGACGGCCTCGTCGATGAGCCAGCAGCTGGTCCAGTCGGTGGGCATCGGCCTGGCCGCCACCTTGCTGCATTTCGTGAGCCTCTGGCGGCATGAGACGCGGCTGACCTGGGACACGGTGACGCCGGCCTTCGCGATCATCGGCTCGGTCACCTTCATCTCGATCCTCTGGTATCTACGGCTGCCAGCCGACGCGGGCGACCAGCTTCACCAGCGGCGACGCGGCCGCGTCTAGGCCCGCGAGGCCGGCCCGCCCTCGGCGCCGGCCACCGTCTCGGCGAAGGCTCGCGGCTCGTCCGCCGCCTCCAAGACGGGAGCCTGCGCCTGGGGATCGGCTTCGCCAGCGAGGCGGGTCCACAGGGCGGCGAGCTCGAGGTGCGCCGCCTGGCGCTTGCGGCGAGGTCGTCGTGCGGGCGAGCGCCAGGCGCCGGTCCACCAATTCACGGTAATGCGCGGCGCGCTCCGACGCCGTCGGATGAGTCAGATCGCCATCCCTGATGTGTTGGGTATCCGACACAACCGCGGAAACGCTGCCCGCGCAGATGGGTAGCGGCCGGCCGCGCGGATTTCAGCAGGCGCGGCGGTTCAGACCGTGTCCGCGGGTCCGACGACCCGGCCAAGCCTGCGTCGCAGCGTGACGGCGATCAGACGCGGCGCCTCTTCCGGCATGGGGAACACCGCGCTGACGTTGATCTCGCACAGGACATAGCTGTCCTCGCCATCCGCCGCGGCTGGTCCGAGCATGAAGTCGGCGTCCCAGATCGCCGGCAGGTCGTCGGGCGAGATCTCGAGCAGCCGGCACAGGCCCGGGGTCCAGTCCCGTTCCATCAGCGCCCCCAGCCGCTGGAAGCGCGGATCCTCCGGCCCGGAGTAGAGCCTGGGGCCGCCGGGCCCCGCCTCGGGCGGAACGAGCGCGCCGACCTGCTGGACGCCGAAACCGGCCGTCCGGCCGCCGGACATGTAGCAGCGCACCATCCCCTCTCCGATCCGCGGCTGCCAGGCTTGATCGACGAGCCCGCCGCCCTCAGCGAAGTCAGGACTGCGAGCTTCGATCAGCGCCCGCATCGACATGGTCCGCAGGCTGCGATCCCCGTCGGCAGGCAACACCTGCACCTCGTCCGGGCCGCTTGCCGCCACCTTCCAGACGCCCTGGCCGCCGTTGCCGCGGTTCGGCTTGAGCACGCGCGGGCCGTTCGCCAGCCGCGCCGGGAAGGTCTCGGCGAACTCGCGCGCGTCGGCGTGGAAGCAGACGTCAGAGCCCCAGCCCAGCGGGCGGGTGCGCCAGAGCACGGCCTTGACGCCCATCTTGTCGATGACGTCCGGATGGGCGCTGACCAGCACGCCGGCCGCGGCGAGCTCGCGCAGCATGGCGTCCAGCTCATAGCGGCGGCGCCCGTCCTGCAGCGGATTGACGAACACCAGCGCCGCGGACACGCCGTGCAGCTGCTCGCGCACCGCCTCCGCAGCCGCCTCGTCATAGAGGCAGGGCTGCGGCGCAAAGCCGGCTTCCGCCAGCGCCTGCGCGAGGGCCGCGAACCGGCTGTCGGCCAGGGTGGCGCGATTGCGATCGCCCGCCTCGCCTCGCCAGACGATCGCGACCTTCAGCTTGGAAGAAACGTCCATCGGCAAGCTCCTTTGCGCCAGGGGCGGAGGAGCGGATGCTTGGACTTAGGCGTCTGAGCGGGCGATCCGCATCGGCCCGGTAGGGCCACTATAGCCTACTCGGCCGCGAGCGCCACGCGCGCGTGGGTCAGGGCGTATTTCGACTCGAGGGCCGCCATCGCCGACTCGTACTCGGCCGCCAGGCGCGCGACCAGCTCGGCCGCGGCGGGGATCTCCTTCACGGCGCCGATGCCCTGGCCGCAGCCCCAGATGTCCCGCCAGGCCTTGGCCTTCGAGTTGCCGCCGGAGCCGAAGTTCATCGCCGAAGCGTCGGAGGTCGGCAGGTTGTCGGGATCGAGCCCGGCGTTTTCGATCGACGGACGCAGGTAGTTGCCGTGCACGCCGGTGAACAGGTTCGTGTAGACGATGTCCTCGCCGGTCGAGTCGACGATCATCTGCTTGTAGGCCGGATCGGCGTTCGCTTCGCGGGTGGCGATGAACGCCGAGCCGACATAGGCCAGGTCCGCCCCCATCGCCTGGGCGGCCAGCACCGCCGCCCCGTCGCCGATCGAGCCGGAGAGCGCGATCGGACCCTGGAACCACTCCCGAAGGCCGTGGATCAGCGCGAATGGAGACAGCGTGCCGGCATGGCCCCCGGCCCCCGCCGCCACCGGGATCAACCCATCGGCCCCCTTCTCGATCGCCTTGCGTGCGAAGCGGTCGTTGATGATGTCGTGCAGCACGACGCCGCCATAGGAATGCACGGCGGCGTTCACGTCCTCCCGCGCGCCGAGCGAGGTGATGACGATCGGGGCCTTCCATCTGGTCGAGGCCTCGAGGTCGTGTTCCAGCCGGTCGTTGGTCTTGTGGACGATGTGGTTCACGGCGAACGGCGCGGCCGGAGCATCAGGATGGTCGCGGTCCCACGCCGCGAGCTCTTCCGTGATCCTGTGCAGCCACTCGTCGAGCAGCGAGGCGGGCCGCGCGTTCAGCGCCGGGAAGCTGCCGACGATCCCGGCCTTGCACTGGGCGATCACCAGGTCCGGGGTGGAGATGATGAACAGCGGGCTGCCGATGACGGGCAGGCGCAGGCGGTCACGCAGCACGGGCGGCAGGGCCATGGAGTCATCCTTGTCGGCAAGTTACATTTACGACGTATATCTCCACCCCTCGGAAGAGCAAGCGGCCAGGCGAGGCTCACCTCGCGTGAGCTTGACGCGTAACGCCTGCGCGGCGATCAGCTTGCCGATGGCCGATCTCAGCGCCCTGACCGCCGAATTCCCCGCCGCGAGCCGTGCGGCCTGGCTGGCGCTGGTCGCCAAGACCCTGGGCGATGCGCCGTTCGAGAGCCTCAGGAGGAGCACGGTCGAGGGACTGGACATCGAGCCGCTGTACGATGGGGCGCCCGAGCCGCAAACCTTCGCCGCGCGCCCGTTCGACGCCGAGCGGCCCTGGGACATCCGCACGCTCACCGTCCATCCCGACCGTTTCGCGGCGAACCGCGAGATTCTGGGAGACCTGGAAGGCGGTGCGGCCTCCGCCATCCTCAGGATCGATCCGACCGGCGCGGCGGGGGTCGCGGTGGGCTCGGCGGAGGATCTCGCGGTCGCGCTGCAGGACGTGGTCCTGGAGTTCGCGCCCATCGGGCTCGACGCCGGCTTCCTCGGGGCCCAGGCCGCCGACTGGCTGGCGACGCTCGCCAAGGCCTCACCCGGCGCCAAGCCGCTGTTCCATCTGGATCCCCTGAGCGCCTTCGCCGAGACCGGCGCGAGCCCGGGACCGATCCAGAGCCATCTGGTCTCCGCGGCCACCGTGGCCCGCCGGCTGGCGGAGACCTATCCCCTCGGCCAGCTATTCCTGGCCTCCGGACGCGTGGCGCACGAGGCCGGCGGGGGCGAGGCGCTGGAGGTGGCCCTCGCTGCGGCCGCCGCCCTCGCCTACGCCAAGGCCCTGGTCCGCGCCGGCCTGCCGACGGCCGAGGCGTTCGCCCGCATCACGCTCGGTCTCGCCGCGGACGCGGACTACTTCCTGACGATCGCCAAGCTCAGGGCCGCGCGGCTGGTCTGCGCGCGGATCGCGACCGCCTGCGGCGCCGACGGACGCGCGCGCATCGAAGCCCGCTCCTCGCGCCGGATGCTCACCGCCAAGGACGCCTGGACCAACATGATCCGCCTGACCGCGGCCGGGTTCGGCGCGGCCGTCGGCGGCGCCGACGCCGTCGTGCTGGGGACATTCACCGACGCGCTCGGGCCGCCCACCGCCTTCGCGCGGCGCCAGAGCCGCAATGTGCAGCTCGTGCTGATGGAGGAGGCCCACGTCGGCCGGGTGGCCGATCCGGCGGCGGGCTCGGGCTATGTCGAGACGCTGAGCGACGCGATCGCGCGGGCGGCCTGGGCGGAGTTCCAGGCGATCGAGGCGCAGGGCGGGGCGGTCGCAGCGCTGAGCTCGGGGCACATCGCGCGCAAGGTGGCGGCCGCCATGGCGGCGCGGGCGACGCCCCGGATCGTCGGCGTGACCGCCTTTGCGCCGGAATTGGAGACGCCCGTCGAGGTGGAGCGGCCGACGCCCAAGCCCGTCGGGGCCCCCTCGCCGCGCCTGCCCGGGCCTGACGGCGCCTGCCCGCCGCTGAAACCCATCCGACTGGCCGAAGCGTTCGAGGTGGCGAAATGACCGCCTTCCCCGATTTTGCGACCCTGGCCTTTGATCGCGATACGCCGAGCCCGCGGGAGACCTCTGGGCCTGAATGGCGAACGCCCGAGGGCATCGCTGTGAAACCCGCCTACGGGCCCATGGACACGGCCTGCCTCCCGACCCTGGGCGGCTATCCTGGGCTCGCGCCGTTCCTGCGCGGGCCCTATCCGACCATGTACGTCACCAACCCGTGGACGATCCGGCAGTACGCCGGCTTCTCCACGGCCGAGGACTCCAACGCCTTCTATCGCCGCAATCTCGCGGCCGGGCAGATGGGGCTCTCGATCGCCTTCGACCTCGCCACCCACCGCGGCTACGATTCCGACCACCCGCGGGTCACCGGAGACGTCGGCATGGCCGGCGTGGCGATCGATTCCATCCTCGACATGCGCACGCTGTTCGACGGCATCCCGCTGGAGAAGATGAGCGTCTCGATGACCATGAACGGCGCGGTGCTGCCGATCATGGCGCTCTATATCGTGGCCGCCGAGGAGCAGGGCGTGCCGCACGCCAAGCTCTCGGGGACGATCCAGAACGACATCCTCAAGGAGTTCCTGGTCCGCAACACCTACATCTACCCGCCCGAGCCCTCGATGCGGATCGTCTCCGACATCTTCGCGTACGCGAGCGCGGAAATGCCCCGGTTCAACTCCATCTCGATCAGCGGCTACCACATGCAGGAAGCCGGTGCGACGCTCGACCTGGAGCTCGCCTACACGCTGGCCGACGGGGTCGAGTACGTGCGCGCCGGGGTGGCGGCGGGCCTGCCGGTCGACAGCTTCGCGCCGCGCCTGTCGTTCTTCTGGAACGCCGGCATGAACGCCTTCATGGAGATCGCCAAGCAGCGGGCCGCGCGGCTGCTGTGGGCCAAGCTGATGAAGGAGACCTTCGAGCCGAAGGACGCCCGCTCGCTCTCGCTCCGCGCCCACACCCAGACCTCCGGCTGGAGCCTGGCGGCCCACGACGTCTTCAACAACGTGGCGCGGACGGTCGTCGAGGCGATGGCCGCGGTCGGCGGCCAGACCCAGAGCCTGCACACCAACTCGCTGGACGAAGCGCTTGCTTTGCCGACGGATTTCTCCGCCCGCATCTCGCGCAACACGCAGCTCTTCCTGCAACTGGAAAGCGGCCAGACGCGGGTGATCGATCCCTGGGGCGGCGCCTACTACGTGGAGCGGCTGACGGCGGATCTCGCGACACGGGCGCTGGAGCACATCGCCGAGGTCGAGGCGCTCGGCGGCATGGCCAAGGCGATCGAGGACGGCCTGCCCAAGCGCCGCATCGAGGAGGCCTCCGCCCGCACCCAGGCGCGCATCGACTCCGGTCAGCAGGCGGTGGTCGGCGTCAATCGCTATCGGCCGGCGGGCGCCGACGAGATCCCGATGCTGAAGGTCGACAACACCGCGGTGCGCGAGCGGCAGCTCGCGAAGCTGAAGCAGCTCAGGGCCGAGCGCGATCCGGAGGCGGTGCGCCAGGCGCTCGAGGCGCTGACGCGGGGCGCCGCGGCGAACGGCAACCTCCTGGAGCTGTCGGTGAACGCCGCCCGCGCCAAGGCCACCGTCGGTGAGATCTCCGAAGCGCTCGAGCGCGTGTTCGGCCGCCACAAGGCGCACGCCGATGCGGTGAAGGGCGTCTATCTGCGGGAATCCGGCGAGACGCCCGTCGCGCTCCGCGCCAAGGAGATGGTCAAGGCCTTCGTCGCCGCCGATGGCCGCAGGCCGAAGGTGCTGATCGCCAAGATGGGTCAGGACGGCCACGACCGCGGCCAGAAGGTGGTGGCCTCCGGCTATGCGGACCTCGGGTTCGACGTGGTGATCGGCGACCTGTTCCAGACGCCGGCCGAGACCGCGGCCCAGGCGGTGGCCGACAATGTGCACGCGGTGGGCGCATCCTCGCTCGCTGCGGGCCACCTGACCCTCGTGCCGGAGCTGAGGGCCGAGCTCGCCCGGCTCGGCCGGCCCGACATCATGGTGGTGGTGGGCGGCGTCATCCCGCCGGAGGACTTCAAGGCGCTGCAGGACATGGGCGTCGCCGCCATCTTCACGCCCGGCACGGTGATCCCGGAGAGCGCCATCGTGCTCCTGGAGCGGCTGAACGAGCTGTTGGGCTACGCCCAGGAGCAGGCGGCGCAGTAGCGCCGCGCAATCGACGACGTCGCCCGGAACAGGCGCTCAGGGCCGCCGGTTGCAAGGGCGTGGGCGGGGGCCGACAGCAACCGCTGTCATCAGTAAATGAGGTCCAGCGATGTTCATCCTTCCCGAGCTTCCCTATGGCTACGACGCGCTCTCGCCGACCCTGTCGGCGGAGACGCTGCGCGTCCACCACGACAAGCACCACAAGGCCTACGTGGAGAAAACCAACACCCTGGCGCAGAAGGCCGGGCTGGAGGGACGCTCGCTGGAAGACGTGGTCCGCGAAGCCAAGCGGCGCGGCGACCAGGGCCTGTTCAACAACGCGGCCCAGGCCTGGAACCACGCCTTCTTCTGGAACTGCATGACCCCGCAGAAGGCGCGCCCCTCGGGCGGCCTCGCCTCGGCGCTCGACCAGGCGTTCGGCGGCCTGGAGGCGTTCAAGAAGGCGTTCGTGGAGGCCGGGGCGAGCCACTTCGCCTCGGGCTGGGTGTGGCTGGTCACCGGCTCGGAGGGGCTGAAGGTGGTCTCCACCCACGACGCCGACGACATCCTCGTGCGCGACGGCCTGTTCCCGCTGCTGGTCTGCGACCTCTGGGAGCACGCCTACTACCTGGACTACAAGAACGACCGTGCGGGATTCCTGAACGGCTGGGTGGGCGAGATCGCCAACTGGGCGTTCGCCGAACGCCAGCTGGCCGCCGCGAACGGCCAGGGCCAGGGCTACCGCTATCCCGCGGCCGTGGATGGCGAGGGCCGGACGAGCCGGGATCAGGGCGAGCAACGGCCGACGGCGTAGCTTGCGGGTCCCCTCCTCCTCGCTGGAGGAGGGGACCATGCATCGGCCGAAGTCGATTTGATGCGTCGCAAAGGCCCTCTCCCGCGATCGCGTTAAAGAGGTCGGGACTGAACGGAGACGGTTCAGATGCTCGACTTCGCCCGCGCCCGTCAGCGGATGGTGGAGCGGCAGGTCGCCGCGCGGGGCGTCCATGACAGCTCTGTCCTGGAGGCGATGGGCGAGGTCCCACGCGAAGCCTTCGTGCCGAGCGGCATGGAGGAGTTCGCCTACGAGGACTCGCCGCTCCCCATCGAGGCAGGCCAGACCATATCCCAGCCGTTCATCGTCGGCCTGATGATCGAGGCGGCCCGCGTTCGGCCGGGCGAGCGGGTGCTGGAGGTGGGCGCGGGCTCCGGCTACGCCGCCGCCGTGATGAGCCGCATCGCCGAGGACGTCTATGCGATCGAGCGGCACGAGGAGCTCACCCGGCTCGCCCAGGGCCGCCTCGACCGGCTGGGCTATCACAATGTGCACCTGAAGACCGGCGATGGCACTCGCGGCTGGCCCGAAGCGGCGCCGTTCGAGGCCATCCTGGCGGCGGCCGGCGGACCGGCCGTCCCCGCGGCCTTGCAGGCCCAGCTGGCGATCGGCGGCCGGCTGGTGATGCCCGTGGGGGCGGAGCCGCGGCGGCAGCGGCTGATCAAGATGACCCGCACTTCCGAGGACCAATTCGCAGTGGAGGACCTGGGCGAGGTCGTCTTCGTGCCGCTGATCGGCGACGAGGGCTGGGCCTCGGAGACGCCGGCGCGGCCGCCCATGCCCGAACCTCGCAGCTTCCGCGAGCCCGCCCGCCCGGTCTCGCTTCCGGAGATGATCCGCGCCGCCGCCGAGCCCCTGCCCGAGCTGCACGATCCGGCGTTCGGCGCGCTGATCGACCGCTTCGCCCAGGCCAAGGTCGTGCTGCTCGGCGAGGCGAGCCACGGGACCTCGGAGTTCTACCGGGCGCGGGCGGCGATCACGCGACGCCTGGTCGAGACGCACGGCTTCCGCATCGTCGCCGTCGAGGCGGACTGGCCGGACGCCGCGCACATCGACCGCTATGTTCGCGGCGTCCCCGCCCCGAGGCACGACGAGCCGCCGTTCCGCCGCTTCCCGACCTGGATGTGGCGCAACACCGACGTCGACGCCTTCATCGAAGGGTTGCGCGAATGGAACCTGGCCCGCCCCGCGGCGGACCGCTGCGGGTTCTACGGCCTCGACCTCTACAACCTCTCCGCCTCGATCCGAGCCGTCCTGGACTACCTCGACCGGGTCGACCCCGCGGCGGGCAGGATCGCGCGGTCGCGCTACGCCTGCCTGACGCCCTGGGCCAAGGAGCCGCAAACCTACGGCCGGCTGGCGCTCTCGTCAGGCTACCGGGCCTGCGAGGAAGGCGTCATCAAGACCTTGCGGGAACTGCTTGAAAACCGGATGGAATATGCCCGCGCCGATGGCGAGCGCTTCCTCGACGCTGAAGGCAACGCGCGGCTCGTGAAGAACGCCGAGGCCTATTACCGGGCCATGTACTACGGCTCGGCCGAGAGCTGGAACCTGCGTGACACGCACATGTTCGAGACGCTCTGCAGCCTGCTGGACGCCAAGGGACCGGACGCCAGGGCCGTGGTCTGGGCCCACAACTCGCACATCGGCGACGCCTCGAAGACCGAAATGGGGATCGAGCGCGAGGAGCTGAACATCGGCCAGCTCTGCCGCGAGCGGTTCGGGCTCGACGCCGCCCTGATCGGCTTCGGGACGCATTCGGGCACGGTGGCCTGCGCCGAGGACTGGGACGAGCCGATGCAGGTCAGGCGGGTGAGCCCGTCGCTGGAAGACTCCTACGAGCGCATGGCGCACGACGCCGGCGTCAGCCGCTTCCTCCTCGATCTGCGCGACGGGGTGCACGACCCGCTGCGCGTCCGCCTGCTCAGCCCCCGGCTCGAGCGGTTCATCGGGGTGATCTACCGGCCGGAGACCGAACGCTGGAGCCACTACGCGGCCTGCTCGCTGCCGCAGCAGTTCGACGCCTACGTCTGGTTCGACGAGACCCACGCGGTGACGCCGCTGGTCACCAGGGCGCGCGCTGGCGCGGAGGACACCTATCCCTTCGGATTGTGAGCCGCGCCGCAAGGAACCCACCGTGCCGGGCTGCGGTTGAGGCGCCGAACGCCGGGGGACGCCATCAGCTCGACGGAGGCATCGATGAAGATCTCTGACTGCATGACCCGCGACGTCCAGCTCGCCCGGCCCGACATGTCGCTGCACGAGGCGGCGAAGATGATGTCGGACTGCGGCACCGGCGCCCTGCCTGTCGAGGAGAACGACAGGCTGGCCGGGATGGTCACCGACCGCGACATGGCGATCCGCGGTCTCGCCAAGGGCCTGGGACCCGACGCCAAGGTGCGCGAGGTGATGAGCGGCGAGATCCGCTACTGCTTCGAAGACGACGACGCCGACGACGCCCTGCAGATGATGGGCGAGCAGCAGATCCGCCGCATGCCGGTGCTGAGCCGCGAAAAGCGCCTGGTCGGCATCATCTCCCTGGGCGATCTGTCGAAGGGCGAGCGGCCGCAGCGCACGGGCGAAGCGCTGTCCGGCATCTCCCGCGAAGGCGGCCAGCACTCTCAGACGGCGCACTAGCTCGCCGACGGACGCGGACCCGGCCCACACGAGCGGATCGGGTTCGCGTCCGAAACGGCCTGATGTCCGCGACTCCGGCGGGGGAGCTCTGCCAGACGGCTGAAACTTCCGCTCGACGCGTCGATGAACAAATGACACGCTACGGTATCGTTTCCTAAAATGGGAGCCGTCCCGTGTCCCCGGTCCGCCGCTACCACCCTCTTCTCGTCGGCCTGCACTGGCTGATGGCGTTGCTGGTCATCGCCACCCTGGCGCTCGGCGCGCTCAAGATGGCGCCGCTCGCCAACACCGATCCGATGAAGATCGAGGCCTTGCGCGCCCACATGGCGGGCGGCGTCGCCATCCTCGTCCTGCTCGCCGGCCGATTCATCACCCGACAGACGACCGCCCGGCCCGCGCCGCAGAGCGCGGGGCTCGAGGCCTTCGACCGCATCCGCCCGCTCGCCCACGCCCTGCTCTACCTTCTCATTCTCGGGATGACCCTGAGCGGGCTGACCATGGCCCTGCAGGCTGGCCTGTTCGACATCATCTACGGCGGGCGCGGGCGCCTGCCGCCCTCGCTGTGGATCTACCCTATCCGGTCGGTCCACTTCTGGATCTCGCGCGGATTGATGCTCGTGATCGGCCTGCATTTGTCGGCCGTGGGCTATCACCAGTTCGTCCTCAGGGATGGACTGATCCGGCGGATGTGGTTCGGCCGGCGCCGGGCGCGCGTGGCTACAGACCTCGCAGGGCCCGATCCGCAATCGTCCGGGCGGCCTCGCGCGTCAGCGGCTCGCGGCTGAACCAGCGGCGATAGAACAAGGGCCCCATGATCGCCCCGATCAGGTCCGAGGCCGCAACGTCCTTGGGGAGCTCGCCTTTCGCCTGGGCGCGGCCGACGACCTCGTGGAAGGCGGCCATCATCTCGTCGTGCAGCCTGGCGTGCAGGGCCGCCAGCTCCGGATCGCGTTCGGCGGCGTCGATCACGGAGGGCAGGACGGACGACCAGCGTCCCGTGAGTCGGTCGGCGATGGATTCCGCGAGCGCGGCCAGATCGCCCGCGACGCTGCCGGTATCGGGCGCCTCGGGCCGTGCGGTGAGCTGGGAGCACGCGTCGAGCAGCAGGGCCGCGCGTGTGGGCCAGTGGCGATAGATGGTGGTCTTCGCTACACCCGAGCGTCGCGAGACCTCATCGACGCTCACCCCGCCCAGGCCAGCTTCGGTCAGCAGGCCGAAAGTCGCCGCCATAACGGCCTGCTTGGAGCGGCGCACTCTTTCGTCAACGCGGTTCGGATTGTCGATCGCCAAGGATTGACGGCTCCAATAACGATACGATACCGTATCGTATATCAACCAGGAGGCATGTCATGCGACTGCAGCAGACCCGGCTCGTGACGTCCGATGTACCGCGGCTGACGGCGTTTTACGAGGCCGTGACCGGCGCCTCTAAGGGCGTGGCCACGGATGCCTACGTCGAGTTCGCCAGTCCCGCGCAGGGACTCGCCATCGCCGGAGGCCAGGCCGGGCGTGTGTACGGCGAGGGCGTGGTCGCCCCGGCCCAGAACCGCTCGGCCATCCTCGACTTCGAGGTGGCCGACGTAGACGCAGAGTACGAGCGCCTGAGGCCCATCGTCGCCGATTGGGTCATGGCGCCGACGGTCATGCCCTGGGGCAACCGAGTGATCGTGTTCCGCGACCCCGACGGCAACCTCATCAACATGTTCGCGCCGGCGGACTGAGGATGCGCGCCACGGCTCAAGACCGCGCCGGCTGGATGGCCCGCCTGATGCTGCTGGCGGCCGGTCTCCTCTATGTGCTGATCGGCTCGAAATTCGTCCTGGACCCCGAAGCGGCGGGCGCCGAGTCCGGCTACCGGTTCGCGGCAGCCGTGGCGCGCACCAACCTCAGGGCGGGGGTCGGCGGCTTCCCGCTGGGCGTCGCTGCGGCCCTGCTCTACTGCGCCGCCTCGCCCGCACGGACCCTGGCGGGCCTCAAGCTCGCAGCCGGCGTAACGGGCGTCGTGCTCGCGATCCGGCTCGCGAGCGCCGCAAACGACGGGGTGGTGGGCGACGCCGCCAAGCTCCTGGCCCCGGAGTCCATCGTGACCGTTCTCACCGGCACGACCGCGCTTCTGCTCGCGCGTCGAAACGCTGCAAAAGCTGGTGGGGACACCGGGATTTGAACCCGGACGGGCGATGCCCGAGCGATTTTAAGTCGCTTGCGTCTGCCAGTTCCGCCATGTCCCCGCCGGCCAAGGCTTATCCGCCGCCGCGCATCGGGTCGAGGGCCGCCTCGGCGCACATGGGCCTTGGAAGCCCGGCCGCGCGGGAACATGCTGCGCCCCCTCTCGTCTAACGGAACGCGGAGAGGGAGATCATGGCGGCGCAAGCGCAAACCAGCGGGCCGGACCTGGCGCGGGGCGTGGATCTCGGCGAACTCGCCGAGGGTCAGCCGCTGCTCGGCCACGTCGGCGACGACCCGGTCATGATCGTGCGGCAGGGCGAGGAGATCTTCGCCATCGACGCCAGCTGCACCCACTATGGCGGACCGCTGGCCGAGGGCCTGCTGGTCGGCGACACCGTCCGCTGCCCCTGGCATCACGCCTGCTTCAGCCTGAGGACGGGCCGGGCGCTCCGGCCGCCGGCGCTCAATCCGGTCGGTTGCTGGCGCGTGGAGCGGCAGGGCGAGCGCGTGCAGGTGACGGGCCGGCTCGAGGCCGCGCCCGCCACGCGCCGTGCGCCGGCGCCCGGCGAGCCGCGATCGATCGTGATCGTCGGCGGAGGCGCGGCGGCCGCGGCGGCGGTGGAGACCCTGCGGGCGGAAGGCTACGGCGGCCGGATCACGATGATCAGCGCCGACGCCTCAGTCCCCTATGACCGGCCGAACCTCTCCAAGGATTACCTGGCCGGTTCGGCGCCCGAGGAATGGATCCCGCTGCGCAGCGAGGAGTTCTACGCCGACCTGGGCGTCGAGCTGCGCCTTTCCACGGATGTCACCGACCTCGGCCTTGGCGAGCGCGCCGTGGTCACCCGCGACGGCGGCAAGTTCGGCTACGACGCCCTGCTGCTGGCGACCGGCGCCGAGCCCGTCCGACTGCCGCTGCCGGGCGCGGACCAGCCGCACGTCCACTACCTGCGCACGCTCGCCGACAGCCGCGCGATCATCAAGGCCGCCGAGAAGGCCAAGCGCGCGGTGGTGCTGGGGGCGAGCTTCATCGGCCTCGAGGTCGCCGCCTCCCTGCGCACGCGCGGCCTGGAGGTGCACGTCGTCGCGCCCGAGAAGGTCCCGATGGAGCGCGTCCTGGGGCGCGAGGTGGGGGCGTTCGTCCACAAGCTGCACGGGGGAAAGGGTGTGATCTTCCACCTGGGCAAGACCGCCCAGGAGATCCAGGACCTGCAGGTCCTGCTGCCCGATGCGGAGACCATCGCGGCCGACCTGGTGGTGATCGGCGTCGGCGTCAGGCCGAACATCGCGCTGGCCGAGCGCGCCGGGCTGGCGATCGACCGCGGCGTCGCGGTCGACGAGTTCCTGCAGACCAGCCGGCCGGGCGTGTTCGCCGCCGGCGACATCGCCCGCTGGCCGGATCCGCATTCGGGCGAGCGGATCCGCGTCGAGCACTGGGTGGTCGCCGAGCGTCAGGGGCAGACCGCGGCGCGCAACCTGCTGGGCCGTCGCGAACCGTTCGACGCCGCGCCCTTCTTCTGGAGCCAGCACTACGACACGCCGATCCTCTATGTCGGCCACGCCGAGAGCTGGGACGAAGCCCGCATCGACGGCGACCTCACCGCCGGCGACGCCCGCGTCGACTACCGCAAGGGCGGCCGCACGTTGGCCGTCGTCACCATCGGCCGCGATCTGGAGAGTCTGCGGGCGGAGCTTGCGATGGAAAGAGGCTCGCTCTAGGCCCGGACCAGCCGGACCCGCGTCCCGCAGAGCACGACGTTCCCGTCGGCGTCCGTGCAGCCGCGCGCCTTGGCGCGGGCGCGCACCGCCTCCGGATCGCGCACCGCGACATCGAAGGTTCCCAGCCCCTCGCCGCGGCCATCGGCGGGCGCCGTGAAGCGGATCTCGCCGCCGTCGACGGCGATGCGCCAGCCGCCGTCTGCCTTCTCGCGCGGGCGGTCGAGCACGGTCGCCCATTTCTGCGAGACGGCGTCCGGATCGTCGGTCTGGATCTCGCAGCCGCGGATCTCCGCGGCCACGTCGGTCTTCACGTGCTCGCGCCAGTGCGGCCCGCCCCACTCCCACCGCGCCTGCGGCTCCATGGCGTCGATGGAGACGATCGCGCCCGGCACGTCCTTCGGATGCAGGTGGGTGAACGAGGCGCCGTTGCGGTCGGCCTGGTCGGCGACCCGGACGCCCTGCGCCGCGATCCGCGCGCGCGCCCTGGCGAGATCGTCGGTCTGGAAGATCGCCATATAGCCGCCGTCGCCGCCGCGCTTGTCCAGCAGCCGCCCCGCCGTGGTGCCGGCCTCCTTCGGCGAGACCACCTCCAGGAAGGTGTCGCCGATCGGCCAGACCTGGTTCCGCAAGCCATACTTGCCGACGCCGGGATCGGCATACGCCTCGCCAAGCCCCAGCACCGCGACGATGTCCGCCCGGATCGCATCGAGATCGCTGCCGACGAGGGCGATCTGCCGAAGCCGCATCATGTCCGCTTCCCCTGCATGAGCCCTTCTACGGGCCGAGCTTGCGGCCTATCACTCTAGAGGAGGAACGCCGCAAGGAAACCAAGCCATGGGCAAGATCGACACCGGGACCAACGACCTGCTCGCCGACCTCGACGGCGGCGTGCTCACGCTCACCCTCAACCGCCCCGAGGCGCGCAACGCCATGAGCGGCCCGATGAACGACGCGCTGGCCGCCCAGCTCGCCTGGGCCGAGCTCGCGCCCGAGGTGAGGGTCGTCGTCCTGACCGGCGCCGGCAAGGGGTTCTGCGCCGGCGGCGACGTGAAGGGCATGGACAGCCGCAACACCGGCTCCGGCCAGCCGGTCTCCATCGACCAGGCGATCCACAACCAGCGGGTCAACCAGCGCGCCACGGCGGGCAAGCTGTTCAGCATGCCGAAGCCGACAATCGCCGCGCTGCCGGGCGCGGCGGCCGGCGCGGGGCTTTCGCTGGCGCTCGCCTGCGACCTGCGGATCATGGCTTCGAACGCCATCATGACCACCGCCTTCGCCCGGGTCGGCTTCTCCGGCGACTACGGCGGGACCTACTTCCTGACGCAGCTGGTCGGGTCGGCGAAGGCGCGCGAGCTCTACTTCCTCTCCGAACGGGTCAGCGCCGAGGAGGCGCTGCGGCTCGGGCTCGCCAACTGGGTCGTGGAGCCCGACGAGCTGCAGCCCAAGACGCGCGAGATCGCCGGCCGCCTCGCGGCCGGACCGACCGTCGCCTACCGCTACATGAAGGAGAACCTCAACCGCGCCATGGCCGGCGAAGTCGACGATTGCCTGGACCTGGAGGCCACGCACCACGTCCATTGCGGCCAGACCGCCGACCATCGGGAGGCCGCGCGCGCGTTCGTCGAGAAACGCGAGCCGGTGTTCGCCGGCCGCTAGGCGCCTGATGAGCGGCATCGCCTTCGTCGGCTGCGACGGCGCGCCGGCGCGCCCGCGCGCGGCGCCCGCCAGCCGTCCGAGGGCCGCGCGCCAGGAGGGCGGCCCGCGACGCGTGATCGACGTCCACGCCCACTGCGCCTTCCCGCAGGCCATGGCGCTGATGGGCCTCCGCTATCCGTCCCACGCGCATCCGGGACTGCCGCAGGTGCTCAAGGTGGAGGAGGACCAGATCCCCGCCCGGGTGGCGGCGATGGACGCCCAAGGGATCGACATGCAGGTGCTGTCGATCAACCCGTTCTGGTATCGGGCCGAGCCGGACCTCGCGCGCGAGGTCGTGCAGATGCAGAACGAGGCGCTCGCCGAGGTCGTCGGGCGCCGCCCCGACCGCTTCGCCGCGCTCGCGAGCGTGGCCCTGCAGCACCCTGAACTTGCCGCCGAGCAGCTGGAGCACGCGGTCCGCAAGCTCGGCCTGAGCGGCGCGATGATCGGCGGCAGCGTCGAGGGCCAGGAGCTCGCCGATCCGGCGTTCGACCCGTTCTGGGCCAAGGCCGAGGCGCTGGGCGTCCTGGTCTTCATCCATCCGCAGGGGACGCCTGAGCTCGCCAAGCGGCTCTCCGGCAGCGGCGGGCTGGGGAATGTGATCGGCAATCCGCTGGAGACCACGATCGCGCTCTCGCACCTGATCTTCGAGGGGACGCTCGACCGCTTCCCGGGCCTGAAGATCCTCGCGGCGCATGGCGGCGGCTACCTGCCCGCCTACGCGGCGCGCTCCGACGCCGGGATCCGCACGTTCCCCGGCACCTACACGACGCCGCTCAGGAAGCCGCCCACGGCCTATCTGAAGAACCTCTACTACGACACCATCGTCTTCACGCCGGAGGCGCTGCGCCACCTCGCCGCCGAGGTGGGCGCCGACCGGCTGATGCTGGGCACCGACTTCCCCTACCCCTGGACCGACCGGGCCGTGGCGCACATCCGCGAGACGGCGGGCCTGACCGAAGCCGAGCGCGCCTCGATGCTGGGCGATCTCGCCGCGCGCCTGTTGGCGATCGAGGTCGACGGCTAGACCTCCATGGGACCGACGACCTCGCCGGTGTGCTCGCCCAGCACCGGCGCGGGCCGCCGGAGCGCCGGACGGCGAGCGTCATAGGTCCAGGGCGAATTGGCCATCAGGTGCCGGCCGACGTAGCGGCGCTCCATGTGGTCCCAGAACCCGCCGGCCAGGAGCTGCGGATCGCGCGCCAGGTTGGAGGCGCGCTGCACCGGCGCGGCGGGCACGCCCTCTCCCTGCAGAAGGGCCGCGGCTTGCTGCGGGGTCTTGAGCACGGCCCAGGCCGCAATCTCCGCCTCGATGTCCTCGGCGAGGGCGGCGCGGCGAGGCGCAAGCGCGAGCAGCGGGTCCGCCAGCCAGTCGTCGCGCCCGAGCGCCCGGCAGAGGCCGTCCCAGGCATGCTCGCCGTCGACGGCCAGGGCCACCCACTCATCCTCGCCGTCGCAGCTTGCGACATAGACCGGCGACATGCGGCCGCGACGGTTTCCGGTGCGCGGGACCGGGGCGCCGGAGAGCTGCTCGGCGATGATCGCGTCGGCGCCGAATTGGAACAGGCAGGCGGTCTGCGCCAGGTCGATCTCCGCGCCGCCCAGCCGGCTGCGCGCGTGCAGGGCCGCGAGGATCGAGCCGGCGGCGTAGAGCCCGGCCAGGGGATCGCCATAGGCCACGTGCTGCAGGCAGGGCGCCCAGTCCGCCTCGCCGTTCATGTATGGCAGGCCCGACGCCTGCTCGACGGTCGAGCCGTAGGCCCGCAGGCCCGACAGCGGGCCGCCATTGCCGAACGCCGGCATCGAGACGCTGATCAGGCCCGGCTTCAACCGCCGCTGCTCGGCCTGTCCCAGCCCCAGCTTCTCCATCACGCCGGCCGCGAAGTTCTCCAGCGTCACGTCGGCGCGGGCGACGAGCGCCTTGGCGGCCGCGAGCCCGTCGGGCCTGGTCAGGTCCAGCGCGATCCCGCGCTTGTTGACGTTCACGCAGAAGAAGTTGTGGCGCAGCTCGGTGAGCGGCGGATCGCCGCCCTCGTCCGGCTCCCATCCGCGCCACCAGTCGGGATGCGTCTCGGACTCGACCTTGATCACGTCGGCGCCGAGATCGGCGAGGGTGCGGCCGCAGATCGGCCCCGCCCAGCCCATCCCGAAGTCGATGACCTTCAGCCCGCTGAGCGGGCCGGCCGGACCTCCCCGGGGCGTGGGCTGCGCGACGCCGTCGAAGCGCATCCGGAACGGCAGCGAAGGCCCCTCGACGCCGCTGTCGTCGAAGCGCGCGAAGGTGTGCCGCGCGCGCCAGTGCGCCATCTGCGGCAGCTCGCCGGGACGCGGCATCGGCGTGGTGGGCACCCGCGCCTTGTCGCCAAGCGCCACCCATTCCGCGGTGGTCCGGGTCAGGAAGTCCGGCGCGATCAGCGCGTCGACCTCGTCGGCCAGCAGCAGCCGGTCGACCGTGGTGGCGAAGCGCGGATCCTCGGCGAGCTCGGGCCGCCCGAGCATCCCGACCGTGAGCGCCCGCCACTGCGCGGGGATCAGCGCCGTGACGCCCACCCAGCCGTCGGCGGTGCGATAGCTGGTGCAGGGATAGGTGGGCGCGAAACGGTTGACGCCCCAGCGGTGCGAGGTGACGCCCTCGACGTGGGCGCTCATCGCCCCGGTCTCGGTGAAGCACATCGCCGCCTCGAAGACGTTGACGTCGATGCGCGAGGGCCGCTGGGCCCTCGGCAGCAGCAGGGCCGCCGCCGTCGCATTGAACGCGGTGAGGCCTGCGGTGAGCTGCGGGCCGTGGCCCTGGGCCAGGACGGGCGGGCCCTCCTGCGGCCCGAAGGCGTAGGCGAGGCCGACCAGGGCCGAGATGATCTCATCCGTCGCCCGCCAGCTCGCATAGGGCCCGTCGGACGCGAACCAGGTGAGCGCGAGCCGCACCGCAGGCTCCGGAAGGCTGCGCGCCACCGGCTCGGCCGCGGCGATGCCGGCCCAATCCTGTCCGGCGATGATCAGATCGACTGCCCCGTCCGGCGCGTCGGATCGCCGCTTGCCGGCGTCGAGCCAGCGGCCGTAGGCCTCGCCGGCGGAGCCGGCATAGCCCAGGCGCACATCGCCGGCCTGCGGGATGAGCGTGGTCACCTCCGCCCCGAGCTGGGCGAACAAGCGACCGCAGTAGCGGACCGCGACCTCGCCCGAGGCTTCCAGGATCCGCAAACCTTCCAGCGGCCGCTCCATGGCCTGCTCTCCTCAGTCGGCGGGCGACAGCAAGCCCTGGAAGAACGGACGCACGTAATGGTCGGCGGCCGCCTCCGGCGTCAGGCCCGGCGCGAAATAATGCAGTTCGGCGGCCGCATTGATCATCGCGGTGATCATCTGGGCGGCGACGTTGACGTCGATCGGGCGGATCGAGCCGTCGCCGATGCCGTCGGAGATGATCGCGGCGAAGCGGTGCGAGATG
>Ga0207695_10003482_pt1 | contig 22145 bp, 21 predicted proteins | sample KBSC54metaG_FD_184354 | JGI IMG/M metagenome (GOLD analysis project Ga0207695, IMG submission 184354) | Corn rhizosphere microbial communities from Kellogg Biological Station, Michigan, USA - KBS C5-4 metaG (SPAdes) (version 2) | ecosystem: Host-associated > Plants > Roots > Rhizosphere > Soil...
AGCGGCGGCAGGACAAGCTCTCGGAACGCCGCGCGCAGCTGACCCTGGAGCTGGCCATTCTCGCCGACCGCAAGAACGCCAAGATCATCGCCCTCCTGGAAGAGCTGCGCCGCGACCACCCTGATGTTCCTAACCGCGAGGACGCCGAATCGGCCGCCATGGCCAAACCGGCGGACCCGCAATCCGTGCTGGCGGCGATCGACGAACTCACCGCTCCGCCGGGCGTCGGCGACGGCGATACGCTGTCCGAGCCGGCCTCCTAGGGACCGGCTCCGGTCAGCCCCAGCATCTGGACGAGATGACCCAGCAGCGGGACCAGGCCCGCGGCGCACGCCAGCATGATGAAGCGCCAGGGCACCAGGCGCGGGCCCTTGTGTGGGTTGGGCGGCCGCGCGCCGCGCCAGCCGGCGAAGACGGCCAGCGCCAGCAGACCCCCGGTCAGGCCGAGCGTCAGGGTCATACCCATGTGCGACGCCGTATCGCAGGACGGCCCCGCGAACGGAAGCCGGCCGGGGCCGATGCGCCGATCCGTCCACAGACAAGGCCGCTCAGCCACCACATCTAGCGTTAGGCTTTCGTTTACACCCCAATCCACGGTGGTAGCGTCGTCAGGGTCCAGGAGGGCGATTCGATGACGGCGGCGGCGCCCTGGAGCGTCAAGGGGATCGATCCCAAGGCCCGCGAGGTGGCCAAGGAGCTTGCCCGGCGTTCCGGCATGACTCTTGGGGAATGGCTTAACCGGATTATCCTAGAAGATGACATGCCCGAGGAGATCGCCTCCGAGGATCATTTCACCGCGCGCCCCGTCCGGCTCGCGGCCGAGCCTGCGAATTCGTTCATGCCCGCTGCAGCGACCGGCGCCAGATCAGATGAGTTGGGAAGGATCGCCTTCGCCCTCGATCGGCTGACCGATCGCATCGAGGCCTCGGAAACCCGCACGGGCCTGGCCATCTCCGGCGTCGAGCATTCCGTCCGCCACGCGGTGGCCCGCATCGAGACGGCCGAACGCGAGCATATGGCCGTGGCGGCGCGCTTCGACGCCGCCGCCGAGCAACTCGCGGCCGAACAGGCAACAGCCTCCGACCGAATGCGCTGGGTGGAGGCCGAGCTCTCCGGACCGCGCTCGGCCGAAGCCATCAAGGCGATCGAGGCCTCCATCACCCGGGTGGCCGGCGAGGCCGCCGATGGCCATGCGCAGACCCGCGCGGCCCTGGCCCGCGTGGAGGAGCGGCTGGGCCAGGTCGAAGGCCGCGACCCGGCGGCGGTGATCGAGGAGATCGTCTCCAGCCTGGCGCAGCGGCTGGCCGACGCCGAGGCCCGCACCGGCGAGGCTCTGGATAGCCTGCGCGAAAGCCTGATCCAGCTGGACCAGCGGATGTACGCCGCCGACACCAGCGTGCGTGGCGACCTGGACACCCGGCTGGAGGCGCTCGCCGACCAGCTCGGACGCCGGGTCGACGAGGCCCGCAAGGAAATCGCCGACCGGTTGATGGCTTCCGGCGCCGAACAGGCGGACGGCCGTCTCGCCCAGGCGACCGGGCGGCTGGACCGGCGGGTGGACGAGGTCCGCGCGGAGCTTGACCGGCGCCTCGCGGCCTCCGGGGCCGACCAGGTCGAGGCGCGGCTGGGCCGCATGGCCGAGCAGATGGCGGCCGTCGAACAGCGCTCGGCCCGCGCCATCGAGGCCATGGGCCGCGAAGTCCTGACCATGGCCGAGACCTTGAACCGCCGGGTGCAGAGCGCTGAGCAGCGCAGCGCCGAGGCCATCGAGCAGGTGGGCGGCGAGATCGCCCGCATCGCCGGGGCGGTGGAGAGCCGGCTCGGCCGCACTGACCAACTGCACGCCGAAGCGCTGGAGCGGCTGGGAGCCGAGATCGGCAAGATCACCGAGCGGCTCACCGACCGGATCATCCAGTCGGAGCGCCGCGCCGCCCAGGCGATCGACGACGTCGGCGAGCAGGTGGCCAAGGTCACCGAGCGCATCGAGCAGCGCCACGAGCGCGCCGCCAGCGACCTGGCCGAACGCATCCGCCAGAGCGAGGAGCGCACCGCCCGCCTGCTGGAAGGCGCCCAGGCCCGGCTGGCGGGCGGGCCGTCCGACGCGCCGCAGTCCCTGGAACCGGTTGCGCCCCCCGCGCCGATGGCCGCCGACCCCGCCGAGGGCGCGCTGCCGGCCGCGCCCCTGGTGTTCGGCGCCGAGCTGTTCTCCCGCGCCGAGCCCGAGAGCCAACCGGCGCTGGACCCCAGTCACCCGAGCTTCAGCGAGGAAGACTTCGCCCACGTCGACGCCTTCGCGCCCGCCCGCGACCTGGAAGCCGCCGAGTTCGCGCCGATCCCGGAGACGGACGACCAGGACGCGCGCTTTGACCTGGACGCCCCGCCGATCCGGCCGGACGTGACCGCGCTCTCCACCCGCGAGGTGATCGAGCAGGCCCGCGCCGCCGCCCGCGCGGCGGCCGCCGCGCCCCGGCCCAAGACCATCCATGCCGGCGACCGGCGCCCGCGCTCCCTGCGCGGCGGGGGCATCTTCGGAGCCCTGAAGCCCAGCCGCCCGGTGTCCACCTGGCAGACCGCCCTGATGGTGGCCGGCGGGGCGGCGTTCCTTAGCGTCGGCGCCGCGGGCGTGGTGCTGATGGAAGGCCCCGGCGCGCCGAACCATGCCGACCTGCCCTACGAGGCCAGTCCCCGCGCCGCCGTCGCCCTGTCTCCCGAACCGGCCGGCCCGCCGCCGGCGACGATCGAGACGCCGGCCCTGTCGCCCGCGCCCGCCGCGCCGCCCGCTCCCGTCGCGGACGCGGTGAGCGCCGACTACGTCAAGGTGGCCGCGGCGGTGGAGCAGAAGCAGCCCGGCGCGCTCGCCCAGCTGAAGGTGATCGCCGACGGCGGCCATGCGCCGGCCCAGATGTTCCTGGCCCACCTTTACGAGGTCGGGCAGGGCGGCGTGACCCAGAACCTCGCCGAGGCGCGCCGCTGGACGGCCCGGGCCGCCGAGGCCGGCGACCCGACCGCCATGCATAATCTGGCCCTCTACTATTTCCGGGGCGAGGGCGGGCCGCAGGACGCGGCGGCCGCGGCCCAGTGGTTCAAGAAGGCGGCGCAGCGCGGGGTGGTCGACTCCCAGTACAACCTGGGCCTGCTCTACCAGTCGGGATCCGGCGTGCCGCGCGACCTGGCCGAGGCCTACCGGTGGTTCACCATCGCCGCCAACGCCGGGGACGGCGAGGCCCGGGCGAGCGCCATCGATCTGGAGAGCAAACTGACGGCGGGGCAACTGGCCCTGGCCGAGGGCCAGGCCAAGGCCTTCCAGCCCGCGGGCGTCGCCCCGGGGGCTGCCACCGCGACCTACGGCCCCTCGGTGGTTGCGGCGCAGAAGATTCTCGGCCGGCTGGGATACTACAAGGGCCGTCCGGACGGGGCGGTCTCCCGCGACCTGAAGCTTGCGGTCACCGCCTATCAGCGCGATCAAGGCCTCGCGGCCACCGGGACGCTGGACCCGGTCACCGTTTCCCGGCTCTCCGTCTTCTCGCGTTGATCGAGGGCCGGGCCGGCCGCTCTTAGGCGAGGCGCTGCCGTTGGACCTCTACCTGCCCATCGCCGAGGTGTCGGTGAACGCGCCGCTCCTGGTGGCGCTGGGCGCGCTGGTGGGTTTCATCTCCGGGATGTTCGGGATCGGCGGCGGCTTCCTGATGACGCCGGTGCTGGTGTTCCTGGGCATTCCCCCCGCCGTGGCCGTCGCCAGCATGTCGAACCACGTGGCGGCCTCGTCGATGTCCAGCGTCATCTCCTATAGCCGCAAGCGCTCGGTCGACTTCCGCATGGGCGGGGTGCTCGCCGGCGGCGGCGTGGTCGGCGCGGTGGTGGGCGTGGAGATCTTCCGCTGGCTGCGGCTCCTGGGCCAGGCCGACCTGGTGGTGGCGCTCTCCTACCTGGTGTTCTTAGGGATCATCGGCGGGCTGATGTTCTGGGAGTCCGTCGGGGCCATCCTGCGGCGCCGCCGCAACGCGCCGGCGCCCCCGCCGCGCGAGCGGCGGCCGCCCTGGCTCTACGGCCTGCCGCTGAAGATGCGCTTCCCGCGCTCGCGGCTCTACATCAGCGTCATCCCGCCGGTCGCTCTGGGCGCGTTCGTGGGCGTGCTGTCGGCGATCATGGGGGTCGGCGGCGGCTTCGTCCTGGTGCCGGCCATGGTCTATGTGCTGCGCATGCCCGCCGGCGTGGTGGTGGGCACCAGCCTCTTCCAGATCATCATCACCACCGCGCTCACGGGGGTCCTGCAGGCCGGGCGCAACCAGACCGTCGACATCCTTCTGGCGACCCTGCTGCTGGCGGGGGGCGTCATCGGCGCTCAGCTCGGCGCGCGGGCGTCGGCGCGGTTCCGCGCGGAAGAGCTGCGGGCGCTTCTGGCGCTGATCGTTCTCTGCGTCGGCCTGCGCATGGGCCTAGGCCTCTTCTTCACGCCGAAGGAAGCCTTCGTCCTGATGTCCGGAAGCGGCGGATGATCGCATTCCCACCGCCGCCCGCCGCTCCCCATGCCGGCGCGCCGGCCGTCTCGGCGGCCCTGACCGAGACCAAGGTGCGGGTGAACTCCGACTTCCGCGGCGACCGCATCGTGCTCTACGGCGCCGTCTTCGATCCGCTGTCGCGCCCCAGTGACGTGGTGGTCATTGTCCGCGGCCCCGACCAGCCGGTCCGCATCGCCCGCAAAAGCCGGGTCGCCGGCGTCTGGGTCAACAGCCGGCCGGTGGTCTTCCAGGGCGCGCCCGGCTTCTACATCGCGGCCTCGACCCGGCCGTTGGACGACATCGCCCGCTTCGGCGTGCTGCGCCGCCTGGAGGCGGGCGTCGACCACCTGGCGATCAACGCCCCGGACGAGCAGCGGACGGAGACCCGCTATGGCGTCCGCGACGTGGTGGTGAGCCGCCTGGGCGCTGACTATCTCGACTGGCGCAACGCCGTGGTCCGCCTGAAGGAGGCCGATCACCTCTATGACGTGGACGAGCACGGGGTGCGCTTCGTCGACAAGGGCCTGTTCCGCGCCGAGATCGCCTTGCCGGCGGAGGCGCCGATCGGCCGCTACGAGGCCCGCATCCTGCTGTTCCAGAACGGCCAGCCGGTTTCCGAGAAGGACCGCTCGCTCACCGTGGAGAAGGTCGGAGTCGAGCGTGGGCTTTACCTTTGGGCGCATCGCAGGCCATGGTCCTACGGTCTTGCGTCGATGGCCTTCGCGTTGGCGGCCGGTTGGGCGGCCTCTTCAGCGTTTCGGAGAGACTGAATGGTGACCGACGAGCCGCAGGTCTCCGCCCGCTACGACGCCATCCCGCCTGGGCTGTGGATCATCGCGCTCTGCGCGCTCGCGCCGTTTCCCATCGCCGCCGGGATCTATGGCTGGGGCGCCCCGGACGTAGCCCGCCCGGCCCTCACCGTGGTCCTGAGCTGGTCAGGGGTGATTTTGGCCTTCCTCGGCGGCGCCCGCTGGGGCCTGGAAAGCGCCCGGCCGAAGCCGCGCGGCGAGCGCCTGCTCATCTCGATCCTCTCACCGGTGGCGGCCTGGATGGTCATCGCGCTTCGCCATCGCGTCCCCGACGGCTGGATCATCGGCGGCTGTATCGCGGCCTTCCTGGTGCAGTGGCTGTTCGACCACCAGACCCCCGACACGCCCGCGCGCTATCCCAGGCTCTCCACCGCGCTCACCGCGGCGGCCTGCATCTCTCTGGCCGTCTGCCTCGACCAGGCGCTGAAGACCGGCCACGCCTGAGGCCGGTTCAGTCCCCGACCAGCGAGCGCCAGCCCACGGCGTGCACCCGGTCGAACCCCAGCGCGCCGGCCAGCGGCGGGCGGGCGAAGAGGCCGGCGAAGGCTGCGTCGCGGACATTAAGGCCGCCGGCATAGGCGCCGAAGGCCGGCAGGACCATCCGCTCGGCGTCGGTGACGAAGCAGCGGCGACGCACGCTGCCGCGGGTGGCCTTCACCCGGGCGGCCGGATGCAGGTGGCCGGAGACCTCGCCCGGTTGCAGGCCGGCGCGGGGTTCGTGGCGCAGCATCAGGCCACAGAGTTCGACTTCGGCCGCGATCTCGCCGGGAAGCGCGCGGGGCCCGTCGGCGTCATGATTGCCGATCACCCAGACGAGGGTGCGCCCGCGAGCCAGATCGCGCAGGGCCTGGGCGTCGTCGGCGGCCAGCCGGCTCTCGGACTTGCGATCGTGGAAGGTGTCGCCCAGCAGGACCACCATCTCCGGCGCCAGGGCATCCACCTCCGCCGCCAGCCGCTTCAAGGTCTCCCGGGTGTCGTAGGGCGGCAGCATCTGGCCGCGCGCGGCATAGGACGACCCCTTCTCCAGGTGCAGGTCGGCCACCACCAGCGCCCGCCCGGCGGCGAGCCACAGCGCGCCGGAGCAGCGCAGCAAGACCTCAGCTCCGCCGATGCGGGTGTGCAGCGATCCGCAGTCGCTATTGGCGTAGTCGTAGGCCGGCGTCTTGGGGACGAGCGCGTTCACTGCAAGGCCTCGGCGATCAGGTCTTCGGCGGCTTCCTTCAGGATCATGGTCTCGCCTGCGTGGCCGGGGCTGCGCTCCTTGCCGATCTCCAGCAGGATCGGCACGGAGAAGGGCGAAAGGTGCTCCAGGGGCGCATGCCGGATGCGGCCCTTGATGCGCGCCAGCATCAGCCCCAGCCGCGCCACGTCGATGAGGCCGGTCGCCGCATCGTCCCTGGCGCAGCGCAGCAGCAGATGGTCCGGCTGGTGGCGGCGCAGAGTGTCGTAGATGAGATCGGTGGAGAAGGTGATCTGGCGCCCCGTCTTCTGCTGCTCGCCCGGGAAGCGCCGCTCGATCAGCCCGGCGATGATGGCGCAGCCCTTGAAGGCGCGCTTCATCATGAAGCTTTCGGCGAGCCAGGCCTCCAGATCGTCGCCCAGCATGTCCTCGTCGAAGAGTTCGCCGAAATCGAGACCGTCCAGCGGATTGAGCGCCCAGACCGCCAGGGCGTAGTCGTTGCAGACGAAGCCCAGGGGCGCGGCCCCGATCCGCTCCAGCCGTCGGGTCAGGAGCATGGCGAGCGTGGTGTGCGCCAGGCGACCTTCGAACGGGTAGCAGACCATGAAATGCCGCCGCCCTCGGGCGAAGGTCTCCAGCAGCATCTCGTCTTCCTCGGGGATCACCGAGCGGTCGCGCTGCGCCTCCAGCCATTCGCGCACGTCGGCAGGCAGCACCTGCCAGTGGGCCTGGTCGTACATCAGCTGGCGCACCCGCTTGGCGAGATAGGTGGAGAGCGCGAACTTCGAGCCGCCCCAGGACGGCATCTTCGGGTCCGAGGCCGGCGCCGGCTGCACCAGGACGTCGAGGTTGGTGACCCCTACGAGGCGCCAGACCTGGCCGGCGAAGACGAAGGTCTCGCCGGGCTCCAGCATCTCCACCATGCCCTCTTCGATCTCGCCCACCTTGCGGCCCCCCCCGCCCCGCCGGGTGGCGATGCGCACCGAGAGCATGGCCGGCGAGACGATGGCCCCGACGTTCAGCCGGTGGCGCTGGGCGGTCTCGGCGTTTCGCACCCGCCAGAGGCCATCGAGGCCTTTCACGATGCGGCGGAACTTGTCGTAGGTCTTCAGCGCGTAGCCGCCGGTGGAGACGAAATCGACCACCTGCTCGAAGTCCTCCCAGACCAGGCTCCGGTAGGGGCCGGCGGCCGTCACCTCGTCATAGAGCTTCAGGAGGTCGAAGGGCTCGGAGCAGGCGCAGCCCATGACGTGCTGGGCGAGCACGTCCAGCGCGCCGACCCGCGGCGGGTCGCCGTCCAGCTTGTTCTCGGCGATGGCCTCGCGGGCGGCCTGGCACTCCAGCATCTCGAAGCGGTTGGCCGGCACGAAGAGGGCGCGCGACGGCTCGTCCAGGCGGTGGTTGGCGCGGCCGATGCGCTGCACCATCCGCGAGGCGCCCTTGGGCGAGGCAAGCTGGATCACCAGGTCCACGTCCCCCCAGTCGATGCCGAGGTCGAGGGTAGAAGTGCAGACCACGGCGCGCAGTTCGCCCCTCGCCATGGCCGCCTCCACCTTGCGTCGCTGCTCGGCCGCCAGGCTGCCGTGGTGGAGCGCGATGGGGAGCGCGTCCTCGTTCAGCCGCCAGAGCTCCTGGAAGGCGAACTCCGCCTGGAAGCGGGTGTTGACGAAGATCAGCGCGGTGCGCGAGCGCTTGATGACGTCATAGACCTCCTGCATGGCGTGCTGGGCGGTGTGGCCGGCCCAGGGCACCCGGCCCTCCGACAGCAGGACCTCGACCACGGGCTCGGCGCCGGCTGGCCCGCGCACCAGGTCGACGGACTGGCGCCCGCCGGCGGCGTGGTTGGCCATCCAGTCCTTGATGACGTCGGGGGCGTCCACGGTGGCGGAAAGGCCGACACGGCGCAGGCGCGGCGCGAACTGGGCGATACGCGCCAGGTCGAGCGCCAGCAGGTCGCCGCGCTTGGAGGCGTGCAGGGTGTGGATCTCATCGAGGATCACGCATTCCAGGCTCTCGAAATAGAGCCTCGCGCCCTCCCAGGCGCAGAGCAGGGCGAGCTGTTCGGGCGTGGTGAGCAGGATCTCCGGCGGCTTCACCCGCTGGCGCTGGCGGCGCGACAGGCCGGTGTCGCCGGTGCGGCTTTCGGCGGTGACTGGCAGGCCCATCTGCAGGATGGGGGCGCCGAGGTTGCGCTCCACGTCCACCGCCAACGCCTTCAGGGGCGAGATGTAGAGGGTGTGCAGACCGCGCGGACCGTTCGCTGGAGCCCGCTCGGCCAGGTCGATCAGGCTGGGCAGGAAGCCCGCGAGCGTCTTGCCGCCGCCGGTTGGCGCGATCAGCAGGGAGTCGCGGCCGGCCCTGGCCCGCTCGATCATCGCCAGCTGATGGGCGCGCGGGCTCCAGCCCCGCCCGGCGAACCAGTCGGCGAACCTCGGCGGCAGGAGATCGGCGGCGGAGCCCGCGCTGTCGGCCATCATCGCCCTATAGCATGTTCCCGTTCTGTTTCGAGCCTTGCGCATCGCGCAGGCTGAGGCGCTCTGCTAGGCAGGTCGCCGTCCGCCTCAGATAGGAGCCGCGCCATGAACCCAAACGCCGAGTTCGACCTCATCGTCTATGGCGCCACCGGCTACACCGGCCGCCTGGTGGCCGAGTACCTGGCGCAGCGCTACGGCGTGGGCGGCGAGGTGAAATGGGCCATGGCCGGCCGCAGCGCCGCCAAGCTGGCGCAGGTGCGCGACGAGATGGGCGCGCCCGCCGAGACGCCGCTGATCGTCGCCGACGCCGACGATCCGGGTGAGCTCGAGGCCATGGTCCGGCGCGGCAAGGCGATCGTCACCACGGTGGGGCCCTATCAGCTCTATGGCGACAAGCTGGTGGCGGCCTGCGTGGCCGCCGGGACCGACTGCCTCGACCTCTCCGGCGAGCCCAACTGGATGGCCAAGGTGATCGCCGAGCAGGACGCCGCGGCGAAAGCCTCCGGGGCGCGGATCGTGCACTCCGCCGGCTTCGATTCCATCCCGTTCGAACTCGGCGTCTGGTTCTGCGAGGAGACGGCCAAGGCGAGGCTCGGCGCCTATGTCCCGCGGGTGAAGGGCCGCGTCCGCGCCATCCAGGGCGGGCTTTCCGGCGGCACGGCGGCCAGCGGCGCGGCCACCATGGCGGCGATCCAGAAGGATCCGTCGCTGGGCATGCTGATGATGAACCCCTTCGCGCTGACGCCGGGCTTCCAGGGGCCGGTCCAGCCGCCGGGCATGGCGGTTGAGCGCGACGACGACCTGGGCGCCGATGTGGGTCCCTTCATGATGGCGGTGATCAACACCAAGAACGTGCACCGCTCCAACGCCCTGCTGGGCCACCCCTGGGGGAACGACTTCGTCTATGACGAGATGTCGGTGCTGGTCCCCGGCGCACCCACGGAGTTCACCGGCATGGGCGCGGACGCGCCGAAGCCTGGCGAGGGGCCGTCGAAGTCCGAGCGCGAGGCGGGGTACTACGACATCGCCTTCATCGGCATCGCCAAGGACGGCCGCAAGGTGCGCGTGTCGGTGAAGGGGGATCGCGATCCCGGCTACGGATCGACGTCGAAAATGCTGGCGGAAGCGGCCATCTGCCTGGTGAAGGACGCCAAGGCCACGCCCGGCGGCGTCTGGACGCCGGGCGCAGCCATGGGTTCGAAGCTAGTGGACCGGCTCCAGGCGAACGCCGGCCTCACCTTTTCAGTCGAGGGCTGAACCCTCCTCAGGTCAGCAGGCGTAGGCCTCGCGGACCGGCACCCGGCGGCCGATGTAGGGGTCCCAGACCCAGCGGGTGGTCTCGCAGGTGCGATAGGCCGGGTAGCCATAGCCGTAGTCATAGTAGCCGGGCGCGTAGTAGCTGTGCCGGTAATAGGGGCCGTGGTTCGAGGCGATCGCGGCGCCGAGCGCCAGGCCCACCACGCCCGCCGCGATCGCGGCGCCGCCGTTGTCATGCCGGTAGTGGTGGCCGCCGTAATAGCCGTGGTAGCCGCCGCGATAGTGCTGAGCCTCGGCGCTCGTCGCCGTGGCGCTGACCGCGCCGCCCAGGGTGAGAGCCGCCATCGCGGCCGTCAGAGCTTTTCTCATCATGGCCTCCTGTTGAGAGCATAACGGCCCGCGAGCCGAAGTGTTCAGAAAGTAAGCCTATGAATTTTAAGCTGAACGGCGCCTGAACGGCGTGGTTAAGAATTGGCCGGTTCCGTCAGCCCCTCATGCTCCAGCGCCTGGCGGACGGCCGGGCGGCCCTTCATCCGCGCCACGAAGGCGGGCAGGGGATCAGGCAGATACAGCCCATTCTTCTGCGCCCAAAGGCACATGACGAAGAGGTAGGCGTCGGCCACGCTGAGCTGCGAGCCGAACAGGTAGTCGTCCTTCAGGGTCTTGGCGATATAGCCGAAGCGCTTGCCGAGCATCTCGCCGGCCGCCGCCTTCTCGGCCTCGGTGGAGTCCGGCTTGAAGAAGGGCTTGAACCCCTTGTGGAGCTCGGCGGTGATGAAGGCCAGGGCCTCCAGCAGGCGGTAGCGGGCCATGGGGCCGGCGGGCGCCAAAGCCGGGTGCTGGTCGGCGATCCAGCTCAGGATCGCGACGTTCTCGGTCAGGACCTGGCCATCGTCCAGCTGGAGCGCCGGGACATAGCCCTTGGGGTTCACCTGGGTGTAGTCGCGGCCGTCCTCGGTGGTCTTGGCCTTCAGGTCCACCCGGATCCGATCGAAATCCAGGCCGGCCTCATGCAGGGAGATGTGGTCGGCGAGGCTGCAGGCGCCGGGGGAGAGATAGAGTTTCATGACGGGTGTTCTCCAGGTTCAGGGGTGGTGTTGCGGCGGGCGGTGGAACTGGGCGCGGAGCGCGTCCTTGGCCTTCTCCAGGGTGCGCTTGCGTTCGGCCGGAAGGCTCGTGCCGGCGCGGTTCAGGTAGAAGGTCAGCATGGACATCGCCGATTGGAAGGGCGTGCCCTTGCGCCGGCGGCTCCGCTCGGCGGACCGCTTCAGGGAGGCCGCGATCTTCGCCGGGCTATCGCCCTCGAAGACCTTCGGCTCAAGATCGAGCGCGTCGCTGGTTTCGGTCACCTTCGCAGACCACTTGCGTCCGCCGCGCCGCGCCATGCCAGTGCTCCCGGCCCGCCCCAGAGCCTAGAAACCCGCGCCGCCCGCCGCCCGTTCCGCCGCGTCACGGTGGACGCCCGCCGGGCGTCGGGCCAAGCTGGCGCGGCTTCGCGGCGGGCGCGGGCATGGCGGAGGCAGGACGCATGAAGGATTTCGCCGGCCGGATGGCCGTGGTCACCGGCGGCGGCACGGGCATGGGCCGCGAGCTCGCCCGCCAGCTGATCGCCGAGGGCTGCAGCGTGGCCATGTGCGACGTCTCGGCCCGCAACATGGCCGAGACTATCTCCATCTGCGAGGCCGATGGTGTGCCCCAGGGCGCGCGGATCACCGCCCATTTGGCCGACGTCTCCGACGAGAGCCAGCTGATCCGCTTCCGCGACGAGGCCGCGGCGCAGCACGACACCGACCGGATCCACCTGCTGTTCAACAACGCCGGAATCGGCGGCGGCGGCTCGATGATCGCCGACGAGCGCGCCGAGTGGGAGCGGACCTTCAACGTCTGCTGGGGCGGGGTCTATCTCGGGGTGCGCACCTTCCTGCCGATGCTGCAGGCGGCCGACGCGGCGCACATCGTCAACACCTCCAGCGTCAACGGCTTCTGGGCGAGCCTAGGCCCCAACGTCAGCCATACCGCCTACGCGGCCGCGAAGTTCGCGGTGAAGGGCTTCTCCGAGGCTCTGATCACCGACCTCGCCATCAACGCCCCGCACATCAAGGTCTCGGTGGTGATGCCTGGCCACATCGGCACCTCCATCGTCGCCAACTCCCGCAAGGTGATGACCGGCCGCGACGAGGACAGCTTGAGCGAGGAGGACCTGGCCCGCGCCCGCGCCCGTATCGCCCGCTCGGGCGTCGACATCGCCCTGCTCGACGACGGCGCCATCCAGGCGCTGGCCGCCGAACAGCACCGCCGATTCCTGGAGGATGCGCCCACGACGGCGGCCGAGGCCGCGACGATCATCCTCGACGGCGTCAGGGCCGACCGCTGGCGGATCCTGGTGGGCGAGGACGCCAAGAAGATGGACGCCAAGGTCCGGCAGGAGCCGGAAGCGGCCTATACGCCCGAGTTCTACGAGGTGCTGGTCAGGGAAATGGGCTGGCGCCTGGGGCGCTGACGGTCGGCCTCCCACCTATCAAATATTAGTTTTATCGAGCGCTTGTGAATTGTGCGGGCCGTATCTGTCGGGTAAGCGACCTACCCTGGAGCGCGCGCGTATGGTGCATGTCTTGTTGGTGGAGGATGAACCGCTCGTGGCGGAGCTCACCTTCGAGGCCCTGGTGGACGCCGGGTTCAGCGTGACTGTCGCGTTCGACGATCAGGCCGCATTCAGCACCCTGGAGCGCGAGGCCCGCAGCTTCGCCGCGGTGGTCACCGACATCAACCTGGGGCCCGGCGTCACCGGCTTCGACATCGCCCGGCGGGCCCGCCAGCTGAACGGCGCGATCAAGGTGATCTACATCTCCGGTCAGGGGCCGCACGCGGACATGTTCGCCGTCGCCGACGCCCTGATGGTCGAGAAGCCTTACGAGCCGCGCGATCTGGCCGAGCAGGTGGCCTCCCTCCTGGAGGCCTGAGCCCCAGCGCTTGCCGGTGGCGCCCACGGGCGGCCTAGCCTAGCTTCGCCGCCATGGCGGTAATCCTGGCGGTGCACGCCCATCCCGACGACATCGAGCACCTGGCCGCGGGTTCGCTGGCCCTGCTGGCCGCCCAGGGCCACGCGGTGCGCATCGCCACCCTCACCGCCGGCGAGTGCGGCTCGGCCGAGACCGACCTTGCCGAGACGGCGCGCATCCGCAGGGCCGAGGCCGCCGGCGCCGCGGGCCTGATCGGCGCGGAATACCGCTGCGCGGACCTGCCTGACCTGGGGGTCTTCAACGACGACGCCGCTCGCCGCGCGGTCACCGAGCTGATCCGCTGGGCGCAGCCGGAGGTGGTGATCGCCGCCTCGCCCGCCGACTACCATCCCGACCATGAGGCCGCGAGCCAGCTCGTCCGCGACGCCTGCTTCGCCGCCTCGGTCCCGAACTATCGCACCGGCCCCGCCGCGCCCCTGGAAGCCATCCCGCACCTCTACTTCATGGACCCGATCGGCGGCCGCGACCGGGAGGGCCGGCGCATCGTCGCCGACTTCGGCGTCGACATCGCCGACGGCTTCGGCGTCAAGCAGCGGATGCTCTCGGCGCACGTCAGCCAGGCCGAGTGGGTGGCCCGCCAGCACGGCATCGCCGACCATCTGGCCTCCATGGAGGCCTGGTCGCGGCGGCGCGGCGCGGACTTCGGCGTCGCCGTCGCCGAAGGCTTCCGCCAGTACCGGCACGAGCCCTATCCGCGGACGCCCCGGCTTCAGGACCTGCTGGGCGCCGCGGTGGTCACGGCCGCGTCGTAGCGCGCCCACATCGACCGGCAGTCCAGCATCTCGCCAGAGGCCATGGCTTCGTCGAGGGCCATCACCGTCAGTCCGGCCTCCAGGCTGTCGAACGGGGTCACCGGGAAGGGCGCGCCGTCGCGCAGGCTGGCCAGCAGGTCCAGCGCCATGGCCTGGTCGGCGCCGTTGTGGGCGTCGGCGGTGCGGTTGCCGAAGTCCATGCGCTCGGGTTTCGCGCGGCTGAGCGCCCGGCGGACCATCAGTCGGTTGCGCACCAGGTCGGCGATGAGCGTCCCCTCCGTTCCGGCGACGTACCAGCGCCGCTCGGCCAGGCCCACGTGGCTGTTGGCATGGAACGACAGGCGCACGGCGTTCCCGTATTCGACCATCGCGGTCTGGTGGTCGGTGACGTCCATGTCGGACTGGAAGGCGTCGTTGGCGCCCTGCCAGCCGGCGTCGCGCAGGGCGTAGGCCGCCTCGCCATTGTCCCATTGGCGCGGCGCGCTCTCCGAGCGTTCGGCGGTGAAGATGCGCCGTCCGCCGAAGCTCGCGACGCGCACCGGCCGCGCCCCCGCGATCCGGCCGAAGATATCGAAATCGTGGCAGACCTTGTCCAGCAGGTAGGAGCCGCCCCAGGCCGCCTTCCGCCGCCAGTTGCGCGCCAGGTAGCCGCCGTGCTCCGGCGGCAGGTGCTCGGTGGCGTCGATCGAGACGATTTCGCCAAGCTCGCCGGCATCGACCCGCGCCAACACCTCGCGGACGATGGGCATGGAGCGCATCACCAGGCCGACGAACAGCGGCGGCGTCCCGCCCCCTGCTGAAGACAGGGCGGCCAGCCGGCTCGCCAGGGCCAGGCTTTCGGCCTGGGTGCGGACGATGGGCTTCTCGGCGAACACCGGATATCCCGCGTCCAGCGCCAGGGTCAGTTGCTCGAAGTGCAGGTGGTTGGGCGCGCCCAGCATGACGAGGTCAAAGGGACCAGCCGCCAGCAGCTCACGCGGCGTGTCGAACGCGCGGCCCTCCGCAATGCCGGCGGCCGCCAGGATCGGCCGACCCACCGGGGCGGGATCGACCTGGCCCGCGACCGTCAGGCTCCAGCCGACCTCCCGCATGGCCGCCAGCACATGGGCGATCCGCTGCCCCAGGCCGATCACGCCGATCCGATAGGTCATCATCCGCGCTCGCTGCCCGCCCGCAATACCCCTTAGGCACCTGAGCATGCCCATCACCCGCGGCCAAGGTTTTCGGTAATACAGGCTTAACCACGCGCGGAAAGGTACGATTTACAATAATTATGACAAGGACCTAGAGTTTATCGAGGGCAATGTGAGTGTATCAAAATAGAACACTCCGAATAAATACCTACAGAAACTCGATCTAAAGACTCGCAACGCTAGCTTGCGGTGCATGAGACTGCAGAATGTGGTTCCACGGGCCGCGACGGCCCTCGCGATCCTGCTATCCGGCTCGCCGGCGGCGGCGGGCAGCCTCACCGCGAGCGCCACGGTCAGCGTGACCGTGCTGGCGCCGGTGACCCTGCAGGCCACCCAGGGCCTCGACTTCGGGGCGGTGACCCGGCCGGGCAACGCGGGCGCCAACACTGTCACCCTCGACGCGGCCTCCAGCAAGGTGAGCCTGAGCGGGGCGGGCGACGCGGCGCGGGCGGCCGGCGCGGTCAGCGCGGCGCGGTTCAGCCTGGTCGGCCAGCCGGGCGTCACCTATTCCACCAGCCAGACCCTGAGCTTCGCCCAGGACGGGCTGAGCCACGTCTCGGCCTCGGCGCCGGTGGCCGGCGCGGGAACCCTGGGCGTCATCCCGCCCTCCGGCGTGCAGGAACTGCGGTTCGGCGGCGCCTTCGAGCTCAGCGCCGCGACGCCCGCGCAGGCCTACACCGGCGCGCTGGCGGTCACCGTGAACTACAACTGACTATTTCTTCGCCGGCGTCGACGCCGCGGGCGGGGGCGTCGCCGTGGTCGTCGCGACGGGACCCGAGCCATCCACCGGCGTCGACGCGGCGGTGGCGGCCTGTTGCGCCTGCTGCTGCAGCTGGCTGTCGGGCACGGCGGCCGGCGGGGCGTCGGTCGAGACGACGGCCTTGGCCGTGCCGGTGTCGGCCTCGGCCTTGCGGTCCTTGCTGCAGCCCGAAACCCCCAACGCCAGCATCCCGGCCGCGGCCAGGGCGAGGTAAGCGGTTTTCATGTTCGCCGTCCTTCTTCGCCAAGTGTCGATGGCAGAACCGCAAGCTTGGCCGTCTGGTTCCCTTCAGGCTGGCGAGGCGGGGACCGGCTGCGGGGCCTGTTCGGCCGGCGCGGGCGCGGCCACCGGCGTCGGCGTGACCGGCAGCGGCGGCGGCGGCCCGGGCGGGATCGGGCCGTTGTTCAGGCGTTTCAGCGCCTGGGCCATGTAGCCGCGCCAGATCTCCGAAGGCGCGGTGGCCCCGGTGATCCGCACCATCGGCTTAGCGTCGTCGCGGCCGGTCCAGACCACGGTGACCAGGCCGCCGGTGTAGCCGCAGAACCAGGCGTCCTTGTAGTCCGAGGTGGTGCCGGTCTTGCCGGCCAGGTCGTAGCCGGCGAGCGCGGCGTGCGTGCCGGTGCCGATCCGCATCACCGTGCGCATCATCTGCTGCATCTCGCCCAGCGGCGGATTGAGCACCGCCTGGACAGCCGGCGCCGCGCGGTGCTGGAACAGCACCTGGCCGCCGAAGGTGCGGATGCGCTCGACGCCGTAGGCCGCCACCCGGTAGCCGCCGTTGCCGAAGGCGTCGTAGGCCTGGGCCATCTCCAGCGGCGTGACGAGGGTGGTGCCGAGCGCCATGGCCGGGTCGGTGTTGATCTGGCTGACGATGCCCATGCGATGGGCGACGGCGGCGACGTTCTCGCGGCCCACCTCGTCGGCCAGCCGCGCGGCGACGGTGTTGATGGAGTGCGCGAGCGCGGTCTCAAGGGTGACCTGGCCCATGAACTCCGGCTCGAAGTTGCGGGGCGACCAGCCGTTGATGGTCACCGGCTCGTCCACCACCATCACGTCCGGCGTCCGGCCGGCCTCCATGGCGGTGAGGTAGACGAAGGGCTTCCAGGCCGAGCCCGCCTGCCGGTGGGCGTCCACGGCGCGGTTGAACGGGCCCCTGGCGTAGTCGACGCCGCCGACCATCACCCGCACCCGGCCGGAGCCGTCCAGCGAGACCACTGCGGCCTGGCTGACGCCCTGCTTGGCGAAGCGCGTGGTGACCGCCTTGGCAGTCTCGCCGGCGGCCATCTCGCTGGGCAGGTCGAGGGTGGTGTCGACGATCAGGTCCTGCTTCAGCGGCCCGACCGCGGCGCGGGTCTGACCGTCCAGCCAGTCGATGAAATACTGCGCCGGCGCCGTGGGGGCGGTCTTCCAGACCCTTGGCGCCGACGCCATCGCGCGGTTGCGCTCAGCCGCGGTGATCGCGCCGGTCTCGGCCATGGCGTCGAGCACCAGGCGCGTGCGCTCGGTCGACTTCTCCGGCTCGGTGACCGGGTCGTAGTGGGTCGGCGACTTCAGGATGCCGGCCAGGGTGGCGGCCTCGCGCACGGTGAGCCTGGCGGCGGGCTTGTTGAAATAGCGCTGGGCGGCGGCCTCGATCCCATAGGCCCCCTCGCCGAAATAGACGCGGCTGAGGTAGAGGGCGAGGATCTGCTTCTTCGTATAGGTGCGCTCCAGCTGCACCGAATACATCAGCTCGGTGGCCTTGCGCTCGAGGGTCTGGTCGGCGCTGAGGAACAGGTTGCGGGCCAGCTGCTGGGTGATGGTGGAGGCGCCCTGGCTCTTGCCCGAGCCGAGGTCGGCGATCACCGCGCGGGCCATGCCCACCGGATCGAAGCCCGCGTGGTCGTAGAACCGGCGGTCCTCGATGGCGACGAAGGCGGCGGGCACGTAGGCCGGCAGGCGGGCCAGGTCCGCCGGCGGCGCGTAGCGGCCGCCACGCACGCCGATCACGGCGCCGGAACGGTCGAGGTAGGTGATCTGCGGCTCGCGCTCGATCCTGGGCAGGCGGGGCAGTTCGCCCGCGGACAGGGACAGTGAGCCGGCGGCGAGGAGGGCGGCGATCAAGGGCTAGGCTCCAGAGGCGCGGGATCGGCCCCTCAGCGATCCATCGTCGCCCTGTTTTGTCGCCCCCAGGCCTTAAGCGAAAGATAATTCGCGGTAATGCGGCGCCCGGACGCAAGGGCGCGCGCGGCCTACCAGCCGCGGCCCTGGGCGTTGACGACGAGGTGCGGGGCGGTGACCGGGTCGGCGCCGCCGCGGGGCAGCAGGCGGATCACCGCGGCCGTGGCGCCCAGGCTGCGGAGCCGGGCCTCCACCGCCTTGGCGCGGCGCTGGGCGAGGTCGGCCAGGTGCGCGGCGTCGCCATGGTTGTCGGCGTCGGGCGAGATCACCACCTCGACGCCGGGGTTGCAGGCGAGCCAGGCGGCGGCGGCGGCGAGGCGCGTCTGGCCGGTCTCCGAGACCTCCGCGTCGTCGAAGCCGAAGCCCACGTCCACCGGCGAGATGGCCTCCAGGCCGCCGGGCTTGCAGGCGGCGGCCTTGTGGCCGGCGGCGGCGCGGGCCTGCAGCACGGCTGGGCTGGGCTGGGGCCTGGCGGCGGGCGTGAGGCAGCCGGAGAGGGCGACGGCGCAGAGCAGCGTCGCGGCGAGGGCGGGCAAGGTCGGGCGGGTGGGCATGGGGCGCGCCACTACCACCGCGCCCGCCGGGCGCCTAGCCGCCGGCTTGCCGTCGGCCGCGCGCGCCGCCAAGCTGGGCCGGACCCTCGGGAGCGGCGCGCATGAAGATCGACCTCCTGTCGCCGGCCAGCTTCGCGGCCGGCCAGCCGCACGACCAGTACCGCTGGCTGCGGGAGCACGAGCCGGTGCGCTGGCACGACGAGCCGGGCGGCCGCGGCTTCTGGGCGGTGACGCGCCACGCCGACGTCTGGACGGTGGACCGCGACTTCCAGGCCTTCTCCTCCGAGCCCACCATCATGATCACCGACCCGCTGGAGGGCGTCGGCCAGGGCTTCGGGCCCTACAAGATGATGCTGATGATGGACCCGCCGGAGCACACCGCGTTCCGCAAGCTGATCCGCCAGGAGTTCACCCTGCCCGCCGCGCGGCTGCGCGAGGACCGCATCAAGGCGCTGGCCAAGCAGATCGTCGACGCGGTGATCGAGAAGGGCGAATGCGACTTCGTGGCGGAGGTGGCCGGCGAGATGCCGTCCTTCGTCATCGCCGAGCTGATGGGCCTGCCCCTGGCGGACGGGCGCGAGCTCTACAAGCTGACCGAGGCGATCCACACCGCGCCGGAGGCCCTGCCGCCCGGCGCCGGCGCGGCGGCGGTGGCCAAGATGTTCGAGTACGGCTCCGGGGTGATCGCCGAGAAGCGGGCGCGGCCGGGCGACGACCTTGCCTCGCGGCTGCTGGCCTGCGAGGTGGACGGGCGCAAGCTCGAGGACGCGGAGTTCCTGCTGTTCTTCCTGCTGCTGGTGGACGCGGGCGGCGACACGACGCGCAACCTGCTTTCCGGCGGCCTGCTGGCGCTGATGGATCATCCCGGCCAGTTCGCCTGGCTGATGGCCGACCTGCCGGAGCGGCTAGGCCCGGCCCGGGAGGAGCTGCTGCGCTGGACGAGCCCGGTGATCTACATGCGCCGCACCGCCCGTCACGACGTGGAGTTGGCCGGCCAGCAGATCCGCGAGGGCGACAAGGTGGTGATGTACTTCGGCGCCGCCAACCGCGACCCGGCGGCCTTCGAGCGGCCGGAGGCGCTGGACCTGGCCCGCGAGCCCAATCCGCACATCGCCTTCGGCGCCGGAGCCCACAATTGCCTTGGCCAGCACATCGCTCGCATCGAGATCGACGCCATGCTGAGCGAGGTCCTGACCCGGATGGGCGATTTCGAGCTGCCGTCACCGCCCGAGTGGCTGCCGTCCAACTTCATCTCCGGGCCGAAGACCATGCCGCTCAAGTTCAAGGCGCGCTGACCGATATTGGAGTGTCATCCCGGTTTCGCGAAGCGAAGACCGGGACCCATGGACGCCGAACTCTCGCGGCCATCCTCTGACCGCCAGCGCGAATGGGTCCCGGTCTTTCGCGTGCCGCGAAAACCGGGATGACAGGGGTTGCAGGGTCACCAGTCCAGGTCGGCCAGCAGCCCCGCGTAGACCTCGATGCCGTCCCAGAGGTTCCCGAGCCGCAGGTTCTCGTTCTGGGCGTGCTGGTTGTCGTCGTAGTTGGCGATCGAGACGCCGACCATGGGCGCCTTCATCTGATTGACGATCTCGGCCATACCCGAGCTCGCGCCGGAGAACGGCAGCTTCAGGACCGGGTAGCCGACGGTGCGGCTGATCGAGGCGGCGACCGCCTTGGCCGCCGGGCCCTCCATGGGGGATTCCGTGGCGACGGAGGCGCCCGCGTCCCAGTCGATCCGGACGATCTTCGGATGCGCCAGGCGGGTCGCGAGGTCCGGCGTGGCGCGGACGATGAACCAGCCCTGCTTGCTGAGCCAGGCCTCGGTGAGCGCGCGGACGCGGGCCGGCGTCTCGCCGGGATCGAGGCGGAAGTCGAAGGAGGCGTTGGCCTCGGTGGCGATGGCGTTGGCGGCGTTGGGGCCGTCGTCGCCCCCGTGGATGGCGCGGACGTTCAGCGTCGGCGTCATGTAGCCGTCGGCCAGGCGCGGCGGGCCGATGTTGCGTCCCAGGCCCAGGGCCTGCTTCAGGTCCGTCTCCACGTCCGGCAGGGCGGCCAGCGCCGCGCGGTCGGCGGCGGAGACCGGCGCCACGTCGTCATAGATGCCGGGGATCAGGATGCGGCCCTCGTCGTCGCGCAGGCTGGTCACTAGGCCCGCGATCATCACCGTGGGCGAGGGCGCCCAGGAGCCGTAGTGGCCGTCGTGCAGCGGCTTCAGGGGGCCGTAGACCGTGGCCTTGAAACCGGTGATGCCGCGGTTGCCGAAGTTGATCTCCTGCTTGCCCGACTGGTGCATGGGGCCGTCGCCCATGATCAGGAGATCGCCGCGCACGGTCTCCAGGTTCTTCGCCACCAGCCCGGCGAAGTGCGGGGAGCCCTGCTCCTCCTCGCCCTCGTAGAGCAGTTTGATGTTGACGCTGGGCTTGACGCGCGCCGCCTTCAGGGCGTCGAAGGCCGAGATCAGCGCCTGGATCGAGCCCTTGTCGTCGCCGGCCGAGCGGGCGAAGAGCCGCCAGTCGGGGTCCAGCGTCGCGGCGGCCTTCCAATCGACCGGCCTCGCCTCCGGGAGCGCCGTGCGCATGGAGGGCTCGAAGGGCGTCGAAATCCAGCCCTTCTGGCCGATCGGCTGGCCGTCGTAGTGGGCGTAGAACACCACGGTGCGCTTGGCGCCCGGAACCTTCAGTTCGGCAAATACCGAGGGCGGCGTGCCGGGCTCGGCGGTCAGCAGCTTCGTCGCAAAGCCGCGCTTCTGCAGCAGGTCCGCGATGTAGGCGGCGTTCTTCTCCACGTCGGGCACGGCGGTGGCGACATTGGGCATGGCCAGCAGGGCGGAGAAGTCGGCGAGGATCGCCTTCTCGTGGGCCTTGCGCCAAGCCTGCACGGCGGCCTTGGGCGAGGCCGCCTGTGCGCCGCCAGCCGCCGCAAACGCCAGGGCCAGGGCGACCGCCGCCCATCCGATCGCGCGAACCGCCATTTCCGAACCCCCGCCCTTGCCATCGACCTGCGAGTCCCGCCCGGGGTCCGCTCCCTTGGGCCATACCACGGCTGCGAGCGCCTACGCAGCCGACGGCGCGACTCCCCGGACAGGGGCGTTCGCTTGACAGGCGAAGACCGGAGTTCTGTGATCAGGGTCGCGCTTTGAGGGGGCGCGACAAGATGCGTGACATGTCCGATCCGCCCGTCACGGAGCCAGCCGCGGAGGCGCCAGCCGCCAAACCCGCGATCCCGCCCGCCTTCGCCACCGACGCGGTGCACCTGATGCGCACCACCCAGCAGATCCAGTACCAGCTCAGCCAGATGGCCGACCAGAAAGCCAGCATGCTCCTGGGCATCACCTTCGTGATCTTCACGGTCGCCGTGGGGCAGGGGCGGACGGGGACGCCGCAGCCGGCGCTGATGATCCTGGGCGCGGCGGCCTTCGGGGCGGCGCTGCTCACGGTGCTGGCGGTGCTGCCCTCGATCAAGCCGCCGCCGCTCTCCGCCTCGG
>Ga0207695_10003483_pt1 | contig 22133 bp, 17 predicted proteins | sample KBSC54metaG_FD_184354 | JGI IMG/M metagenome (GOLD analysis project Ga0207695, IMG submission 184354) | Corn rhizosphere microbial communities from Kellogg Biological Station, Michigan, USA - KBS C5-4 metaG (SPAdes) (version 2) | ecosystem: Host-associated > Plants > Roots > Rhizosphere > Soil...
ACGGTTGTGACGGGCCGCGTCGAGCGCGGGATCGTCAAGGTTGGTGAAGAAGTCGAGATCGTCGGCATTCGTCCGACGTCGAAGACGACGGTGACCGGCGTTGAAATGTTCCGCAAGCTGCTCGATCAGGGCCAGGCCGGCGACAACATCGGCGCGCTGATCCGCGGTGTGAACCGTGACGGCGTCGAGCGTGGTCAGATTCTTTGCAAGCCGGGTTCTGTGAAGCCGCACAAGAAGTTCATGGCCGAAGCCTACATCCTGACGAAGGAAGAAGGCGGCCGTCATACGCCGTTCTTCACGAACTACCGTCCGCAGTTCTACTTCCGCACGACGGATGTCACCGGCATCGTGACGCTTCCGGAAGGCACGGAAATGGTCATGCCGGGCGACAACGTCACGGTTGCCGTTGAGCTGATCGTGCCGATCGCGATGGAAGAAAAGCTGCGCTTCGCCATCCGCGAAGGCGGCCGTACCGTCGGCGCAGGCATCGTCGCATCCATCGTCGAGTAATCCTCGGATTATTCCTTTATAAGAAGGCCCCGCTGGAAACAGCGGGGCCTTTTGCATTGGGGGAAGTGCCATGGGATTGATCATTCTGACGGGCGCCTCGGGCTCGGGCAAGACGACGATCGCGCAGGCGATAGCGAGGGATCATGCGCTTGAGGTGACCGTCCATCATTTCGACAGCGTCGGCGTCCCCGCACTTGACGTCATGATCCAAGATCATGGCTCGCCGGAGGCCTGGCAGCGCGCCAAAACCATGGAGTGGCTGGCACGTCTTGCCCCACATGTCCGGAGGGGTGAGGCGGCGCTGCTCGAGGGACAGATGCGGATGTCCTTCGTCATTGAAGCTATCGCGGCAGCAAAGATCAATGAATACAAACTGTTATTGGTCGATTGCGACGATGCGGCGAGAACGCATCGGTTGACGATGGAGCGCGGCCAGCCAGAGCTGGCCAATGCGGAGATGATGAACTGGGCAACCTATCTGCGCAATGAAGCCTTGGCGCAAGGCTGCGGGATTCTCGATACAAGTCGCCTTTCGATCGAGCAGAGTGCCGCGCGGGTTTTGCAGCATCTGCATAGGTAATGCAATTTGTCACCATTCGTTGATGAACGGCGCTTAAATCAGCTCCGCGATGGCGCGGCGGACGACGTCGGCGACGAAATCAGCTTTTCCTTCAGTATAATGATCCCAATCGCCGTTGGCCTCTTCCGCCAATCGCTGCTTCAATGCGGCATAGCTTGCCGCGATCTCCGGATGAGTGCGAAGATGATCGCGGAAAAGGATGCGCTCGTGATGGGCGCCATTGCCGGGCAGGCAAAGGTAGAGGCGCGTGCCGTAGGGCTTTTCGTCCATGGTGAAAGCCCATCTGTCGGCACCGTGCAGATCGCCGTGAAAGCGATAGCCGGCCTTCTTCAGGCGTTCGGTTGCATCGACCCTTGCATCTTCCGATGCAAGAACGGCATCGATATCAAGCTTGGGCTTGGCTCGCATTCCGGGGACGGCGGTGCTGCCGATATGATAGATTTGGGCAGGATGGCCGAGCAGGGTACTGATCGTCTCGCGGCGGTCCTCAAAGAGCGCGGGCCATGCCGGATCGTATTCGACGAGCGTGATCGGGCGCATTCGTTTTCCACCCCTTCAATGATCGCCTGACACATCAATTCCACCGCAAGCACGTCGGTCAAGTGATTCCAACCGCCGCACCTGCCTTGCGAAAAAGCCGAAAAGGTCTACCTATCGCTAGGATTTTATCCGGAGGAGATTTCATGAAGAAGCGCATTCTGTTTACTGGCGGCAGCGGCAAGGCCGGACGCCACACCGTGCCCTGGCTGGTCGAGGCCGGTTACGAAGTCCACAACATCGATCTCGTGCCGCTGAACAGCCCCGGCGTCACCAATCTGCAGGCCGATGTCACCGATTCGGGACAAGTCTATAACGTCCTGACCATGCATCGGGATTTCCCCGATCTCGATCAGGGCAGGGGCGTGCAGCCCTTCGATGCCGTCGTGCATTTCGCAGCCGTCCCGCGCATCTTGCTGAAGCCCGACAACGAGACGTTTCGCATCAACACGATGAGCACCTATAACGTCATCGAGGCGGCGGCGAAGCTCGGCGTGAAGAAGATCATCGTTGCCTCAAGCGAAACGACCTACGGCGTCTGCTTCGCCGAAGGCCATCGCGATTTCCATCAGTTCCCGCTGGAGGAGGACTATGACGTCAATCCGATGGATTCCTATGGCCTGTCCAAGGTTCTGAATGAAAAGACGGCGCGGGCCTTCGCCGAGCGCTTCGGCATCGACATCTATGCGCTGCGCATCGGCAACGTCATCGAGCCCCACGAATATGAGCGCTTCCCGGAATATTTCGCCGACAGCGGGATCCGCAAGCGTATCGCCTGGAGCTATATCGACGCCCGCGATCTCGGCCAGATCGTTCACCTCTGCATCGAAAAAAGCGGCCTCGGCTTCCAGGTATTCAACGCCGCCAACGACACGGTTTCAGCCAACACGCCCTCGCGCGAACTCGCCGCCAGGCACTATCCGAACGTGCCTTTCACCCGTGAGATCGGCGAATATGAAGGCTTGCTTTCCAACCGCAAGATCCGCGAAGTCCTCGGTTTCAAGGAAGAGCACGACTGGCGGCGATATGTGAAGGTCTGAAGCTGCGTGACCTCCGAATAGGACCGGGCGCTCTCGCGGTGCCCGGCAGAGGCGTCGACCAAGTACGAAGCCTCTCCATTTGTTACGCAGCATAACCAAAAATGCTTCCGCAAACACTCGACAAATATCCCCGTTTATTTAAGTAGGGTTGCGTATGCTGGGTATCTCCTGGAGATTGCAGCGGGTGGTACGGCATATTCGCGCCCCTGTTTCGAACGAACATCCCCCGGCTCTGGTGCTTTGGGGATGGAATCGCGGCAGTTTGCGTCGCTACGAAAAATGGTTTGCCGGCTGGCTCTCAAGGGGTCAGCCGTTTCGGAGGTGTCATGAAGGATAGTGTTGCACGTATTTTTGTCGGTTTCGATTCCAAGGAGGTCGTGGCCTATCACGTCCTCGCCCAGAGCATCATCGAGCGGTCCTCGATCCCGGTGGTATTCTCGCCGATCGTGCTCAACAATCTGAGCGGCATTTTCACGCGCGAGCGTAATGCGCTGCAGTCGACCGAGTTTTCCTTCTCGCGCTTCCTGGTGCCCTACCTCAGCGACTATGAGGGCTGGAGCATCTTCATGGATTGCGACATGCTGGCCCGCACCGATATCGCCGAACTCTGGGCGCTGCGCGACGATCGCTATGCGGCCATGTGCGTCAAGCACGATTACCAGCCGAAGATCGAAACCAAGTTCCTCGGCCAGACGCAGACCAAGTACGCGAAAAAGAACTGGTCGAGCATGATCCTGTTCAACAATGCCAAGTGCAAGGCATTGACGAAAGACTTCGTCAACACGGCCACCGGCCTTGAACTCCATCAGTTCAAGTGGCTGGAAAGCGACGACCAGATCGGCGAGGTGCCGGTGACCTGGAATTATCTCGTCAATGAATACGACTACCGCGAGGATGCCAAGCTGGTGCATTTCACCGACGGCGGCCCGTATTTCGACGAATACCGCAACGACGATTACGCCGAGGAATGGTTTGCCATGCGTGAGCGTATGCTGCACGTACAGCAGAAGTGAGCAAGTTGAGACAAGAGCCGACAGGGGCCGCGGATGCCGGCCTCCCGGCCGCGGGCTCCGCGGCTGGCCTGAGCAGCGCCGACGAATGGCGCCCCCTGCTGGCGGCCTATTCTCATATCGTGCTGGTCGCCAATAGCGACGCGGTCGACATGGGAAGCCTGCAGGCGCAGTTTCCGCCGACAGCGCTCTTCGTCTTCTTCAATAAGGTCTACAAGGTCCTGGACCGTCCTTTCCCCGGGCACTCGCTGCTGATCTCGCGCGGCCAGCCGCGCGGTGCGAATATCGTCTATCGGGGCGAGGTGGGCGAGGTCGTCAAATTCTTCCCGAAGGAATATTTCCTCGGCATCATGAACATCCGCCTCGGCCCGGAGGAGAAGCTCAATCCGGCCGCCGACTTTCAGGGCGCGCCGACAGGCCATCTCGATCTGGTCGGTTTCTGCTCCGATTTCTATACGGAAGGCAAGACCCCGACCAGCGGTTTCGCCATGGCGCTATGGCTCAGCGATTTGAAGCTACCCGGAGCCATCGTTCTTGCCGGTTTTTCGGCGAGGCGTAGCCAGAAGTGGAGGGTGGTCTCCGCCCATGACTGGACCTTCGAGCAAACCTTCCTGCGCCTCTTCGCGCGTCTCGGGAAGATCACCATTCATGGCGGCGTTTCCCTTAATCCCTATATCAGGCTGGCCGAACGTTTTTCCGAAATACCATCGGCTGAGATTTCGCTGGCCGCCGCGGAAGTGCTGTCCGAGCGATTGGGCAACGCGGATGCGGAAGTGGACAAGCTGATTTCGCTGACCAATGTGATTCGTTCGACGGATAATTTCCTGCGCCGTCTCAGGCCAAAATTTCTGAAGCGGAAGCCGAAGGGTTCGCCTGGGGAGTAGCGACGCAGCGAGAGGCGCCTTTTCGGCGCCTTCCGCAATGGTTCTGCGCGGCGGCGCTATTGACCGTGCTGGGCTGCATGCCGCGAAGCTGCGGGCTCGATTGGGAAAAAGCGAAAAACGCTCTTGCCAATCGTTTCGTCCCGTCTTAAAGGGAGCGCCATGTCTTCGAACTGCTCAGGCGGTCCACCGCTTGATGTAAATACTCGAAGAATGAAGGGGTATAGCTCAGTTGGTAGAGCGGCGGTCTCCAAAACCGCAGGTCGTAGGTTCGAGCCCTGCTGCCCCTGCCACTTTCCTTTGATTTGATTGGCGCGGTTATTTCGCTGCTTTTCAAGTTGAGGGAGCATGCCGTTTTGACGGCAAATTTTCGAAAACACTGGATTGCCTCTTGTTAAATTGGGAATCGGTGTTTATGTAGGGTTCAACAGACACGCGGTGCGTGGGGCTGATATGTTCAGCTTTACGCGCCGTAATTGCGTGGGCAGTCAATGGCATCCAAAACGAATCCACTAGCGTTTCTGCAGCAAGTTCGCTCCGAGACGTCGAAAATCACTTGGCCATCACGCCGTGAGACGATGATCTCGACGGTGATGGTGCTTGTCATGGTTGTTTTCGCCTCGTTGTTTTTCTTTGCTGCCGACCAGCTCATTGGCTGGATACTCAGCTATGTGCTGAATACCGGCAACTGATATCGGGTGGAGATGAACATGGCGGCACGTTGGTACATCGTTCACGCTTATTCTAATTTTGAAAAGAAAGTGGCTGAATCCATCGAGGAGAAAGCCAGGCAGAAGGGTCTCGGGCATCTGTTCGAACGGATCCTCGTGCCGACTGAAAAGGTCGTCGAAGTGCGTCGCGGTCGCAAGGTCGATAGCGAGCGTAAGTTTTTCCCGGGTTATGTGCTGGTTCGCGCCAACCTGACGGATGAAGCTTACCACCTGATCAAGAATACGCCGAAGGTCACTGGCTTCCTGGGCTCCGACAATAAACCCGTTCCGATTCCGGATTATGAAGCCGAGCGCATTCTCGGTCAGGTCCAGGAAGGCGTCGAGCGGCCGAAGGCTTCGGTATCCTTCGAGATCGGCGAGCAGGTCCGCGTTTCCGATGGTCCGTTCGCCTCGTTCAACGGCACGGTTCAGGATGTGGACGAAGAGCGTTCGCGCCTGAAGGTGGAGGTCTCGATCTTCGGCCGCGCTACGCCGGTCGAGCTGGAATACAGTCAGGTCGAGAAGGTTTGATCGTTTCCGTCCGGAAAGATCAGTTTGATTGCTGATCTTTCCAATGAGTTTGGATATAAGTAAATGCTTACTTATATCTCGCGGCGCAGCCGCAATCCGCGTGGAAGGGTGGGGCCTTAGCCAGGTCTTTAATCCGCACCACGCAACCGCAGCCGCCGGAGCGATCCGGCATCGTGGGCCGGGAGACCGGCCATTCAGAAAGGCAGAGAGAAATGGCTAAGAAAGTTGCAGGCCAGCTCAAGCTGCAGGTTAAGGCCGGCTCGGCGAATCCGTCGCCGCCGATCGGTCCTGCGCTTGGTCAGCGTGGCATTAACATCATGGAATTCTGCAAGGCGTTCAATGCCGCCACGCAGGAAATGGAAAAGGGTATGCCGATCCCGGTCGTCATCACCTACTACCAGGACAAGTCCTTTACCTTCATCATGAAGCAGCCGCCGGTCAGCTACTTCCTGAAGAAGGAAGCAAAGATCCAGTCCGGCTCGAAGACCCCGGGCAAGGGCGCCAAGGCTGGCACTTTGACCAAGGCTCAGGTGAAGTCTATCGCCGAAGCCAAGATGAAGGATCTGAACGCCGCCGATATCGAAGGCGCAATGGCCATGATCGAGGGCTCCGCCCGCGCCATGGGCCTGGAAGTGGTGGGTTGAGACCATGGTAGCAAAGCGTATTCAAAAGACTCGTGAAGGCGTTGATCCGACCAAGCTTTATGCTCTGGATCTGGCCATCAACATGGTCAAGGAACGTGCCGTCGCCAAGTTCGACGAAACCGTCGAAATCGCGATGAACCTCGGCGTTGACCCGCGTCACGCCGACCAGATGGTTCGCGGCGTCGTCAACCTGCCGAACGGCACGGGCCGCACGGTTCGCGTTGCCGTCTTCGCTCGTGGCGTCAAGGCTGATGAAGCCAAGGCTGCAGGCGCTGACATCGTTGGCGCGGAAGACCTGGTCGAAATCGTTCAGGGCGGCAAGATCGACTTCGATCGTTGCATCGCGACCCCGGACATGATGCCGCTCGTCGGCCGTCTCGGTAAGGTTCTCGGCCCGCGCGGCATGATGCCGAACCCGAAGGTCGGTACCGTCACGATGGACGTAAAGTCTGCCGTCGAAGCTTCCAAGGGCGGCGCTGTCGAGTTCCGCGTCGAGAAGGCTGGTATTGTCCATGCCGGCATCGGCAAGGCTTCCTTCGACGCCAAGGCTCTGGAAGAAAACATCCGCGCCTTCGCCGACGCCGTCATCAAGGCAAAGCCGGCTGGCGCCAAGGGCAACTACCTGAAGCGCGTAGCGATCTCCTCGACCATGGGTCCGGGTGTCAAGATCGAGCTGTCGACGGTTACGGCGCCGAGCGCCTGATGATTATGCCGGGCATCTTGCCCGGCACTCAAGAATTCCCGGCCTTTCGGGGCCGGGATTTCCGGAGAAATCCGGAATTCCTGTCCGAGATTGCAGGTGGTTATCCCTTAATCACTTAAGCCTGCATGAGACGGGTAAGACCCGAATTTTGAAGAAGCGTTGCTTCGATGAACTCGGTTCGAGCCTTGGATGCCTTGTGCCTTGGAGCCGTCAGGCTCGAGCGCGAGGGGACAGGATCCTCAAGCGTCGCTTGGGATCTACTTGATCCCATGAGGCAAAAGGCAACCCGGCAGGTCCGTTAACCCGGTCCTGTCAACTGGAGAAAAGCAGTGGAAAGAGCGGAAAAACGCGAATTCGTCACGGAACTGAACGAAGTCTTCAAGGCTTCGGGCTCAGTTGTCGTGGCCCACTATGCTGGTGCTACAGTCGCTCAGATGAACGATTTTCGTTCGAAGATGCGCGCTGCTGGCGGCACTATCAAAGTCGCGAAGAACCGCCTGGCCAAAATTGCTCTTCAGGGCACGGACGCGGAAGGGATTTCCGATCTCTTCACCGGTCAGACGCTGATCGCATACAGCACTGATCCGATTACCGCTCCGAAGGTCGTCGTGGATTTCGCCAAGGGCAACGATAAGATCGTTGTCTTGGGCGGCGCCATGGGAACAACAACGCTCAACCCCGAAGGTGTGAAGTCGCTCGCGACCCTGCCTTCGCTGGACGAGCTGCGCGCGAAGCTGCTGGGCATGATCCAGACTCCGGCTACCCGCATCGCAGGTGTTGTTGCAGCGCCGGCAAGTCAGCTTGCTCGCGTGTTCTCGGCCTACGCCAAGAAGGACGAAGCCGCGTAAGGCGGTTTTTCGCTGTTCATAATCAACCAGTTCGAACCGAACAAAAGGAACTACAAAAATGGCTGATCTCGCAAAGATCGTAGACGACCTCTCCTCGCTGACCGTTCTCGAAGCCGCAGAACTGTCCAAGCTTCTCGAAGAAAAGTGGGGCGTTTCCGCCGCTGCTCCGGTAGCTGTTGCTGCCGCTGGTGGTGCTGCCGCTGCTGCTGTCGTTGAAGAAGAAAAGACCGAATTCGACGCCATCCTCACGGATGTTGGCGCGAACAAGATCAACGTCATCAAGGAAGTCCGCGCTATCACCGGCCTCGGCCTCAAGGAAGCTAAGGACCTCGTCGAAGCTGCTCCGAAGGCTGTCAAGGAAGGCGTTTCCAAGGCTGAAGCCGCTGACATCAAGAAGAAGCTCGAAGACGCCGGCGCAAAGGTCGACGTCAAGTAAGCTTGAAACTGCTTTGGGAGGTGGCTTTTTGCCGCCTCCCATTTGCCGTTTTTCTGAACGAATTACCCAAAAGCCGCAGGCAAACCGGCTTTTGGGTAATGGGTTCTTCAAGAGGATGGTCTCAAATCGAACCGCGACGCAATCCGTGCCGAGCGGTTTTCGATTAGTTAGACGAGATTGGACTACTCATTGATTGATGGGATCGCCTGGCCAGCGGTTCCCATCCGTTGCAGGCCCGGGTGCAGGATTTTAAAGGAGCGACGATGGCTCAGACCCTTTCGTTCAATGGGCGCAGGCGCGTACGCAAGTTTTTTGGTAAGATTCCCGAAGTCGCAGAGATGCCGAACCTCATCGAGGTTCAGAAGGCGTCCTACGATCAGTTTCTGATGGTCGAAGAGCCGAAGGGCGGCCGCCCGGACGAAGGTCTTCAGGCCGTTTTCAGGTCGGTTTTCCCGATCACCGATTTCTCCGGCGCTTCGATGCTGGAGTTCGTATCGTATGAATTCGAACCGCCGAAGTTCGACGTCGACGAGTGCCGCCAGCGCGACCTGACCTATGCCGCGCCGCTGAAGGTCACTCTCCGTCTGATCGTGTTCGATATCGATGAGGATACGGGCGCGAAGTCCATCAAGGACATCAAGGAACAGAGCGTCTACATGGGCGACATGCCGCTCATGACGAACAACGGTACCTTCATCGTCAACGGTACCGAGCGCGTGATCGTATCGCAGATGCACCGTTCGCCGGGCGTCTTCTTCGATCACGACAAGGGCAAGAGCCATTCTTCCGGCAAGCTGCTCTTTGCCGCCCGCGTCATCCCGTATCGCGGTTCCTGGCTCGACATCGAATTCGACGCCAAGGACATCGTCTACGCCCGTATCGACCGCCGCCGCAAGATTCCGGTGACGTCGCTGCTGATGGCGCTCGGCATGGATGGCGAAGAAATCCTGTCGACCTTCTATACGAAGTCGCTCTACCAGCGCTCCGGCGATGGCTGGCGCATTCCCTTCAACGCGGAAACGCTGAAGGGCGCCAAGACCGTTACCGACATGATCGACGCCGACACCGGCGAAGTCGTGGTCGAAGGCGGCAAGAAGCTGACCCCGCGTCTGCTGCGTCAGCTGCAGGACAAGGGCCTCAAGGCCCTGAAGGCGACGGACGAAGAGCTGTACGGCCTGTTCCTGGCGGAGGATATCGTCAACCTTCGGACCGGTGAGATCTATCTCGAAGCCGGCGACGAAATCGACGAGAAGACCCTGCCGGTCATCCTGAAGGCTGGTTTCGAAGAAATTCCGGTTCTCGGCATCGACCATATCAATGTCGGCGCCTACATCCGCAACACGCTGTCTGCCGACAAGAACGAGAACCGTCAGGACGCTCTGTTCGACATCTATCGCGTCATGCGCCCGGGTGAGCCGCCGACCATGGAGTCGGCCGAAGCCATGTTCAACTCGCTGTTCTTCGATGCGGAGCGTTACGATCTCTCCGCCGTCGGCCGCGTCAAGATGAACATGCGCCTCGACCTCGACGTTGCCGACACCGTTCGCGTCCTGCGCAAGGACGACATCCTGGCCGTGGTCAAGATGCTGGTCGAATTGCGCGACGGCAAGGGCGAAATCGACGACATCGACAACCTCGGCAACCGCCGCGTCCGTTCGGTCGGCGAGCTGATGGAGAACCAGTACCGTCTCGGCCTGCTGCGCATGGAGCGTGCGATCAAGGAACGTATGTCCTCGATCGAAATCGACACGGTCATGCCGCAGGATCTGATCAACGCGAAGCCGGCGGCTGCAGCCGTTCGCGAATTCTTCGGTTCCTCGCAGCTGTCGCAGTTCATGGACCAGGTGAACCCGCTTTCGGAAATCACCCACAAGCGCCGTCTTTCGGCTCTCGGCCCGGGCGGTCTGACCCGCGAGCGCGCCGGCTTCGAAGTCCGCGACGTGCACCCGACGCACTACGGTCGTATTTGCCCGATCGAAACGCCGGAAGGTCCGAACATCGGCCTCATCAATTCGCTGGCGACCTTCGCCCGCGTCAACAAGTACGGCTTCATCGAAAGCCCTTATCGCCGCATCATCGACGGTAAGGTGACCAACGACGTGCTCTACCTCTCCGCCATGGAAGAGGCGAAGTACTACGTTGCCCAGGCCAACGCAGAGCTCGACGCTGAAGGTTCCTTCATCGAAGAATTCGTCGTTTGCCGTCATGCCGGCGAAGTCATGCTCGCTCCGCGCGACAACATCAACCTGATGGACGTCTCGCCGAAGCAGCTGGTTTCGGTCGCAGCCGCGCTGATCCCGTTCCTGGAAAACGACGACGCCAACCGTGCTCTCATGGGCTCGAACATGCAGCGTCAGGCCGTGCCGCTCTTGCGCGCCGAAGCTCCGTTCGTCGGCACCGGCATGGAGCCGGTCGTCGCGCGTGACTCGGGTGCTGCTATCGGCGCTCGCCGCGGCGGTGTGGTCGACCAGGTCGACGCGACGCGTATCGTTATCCGCGCCACGGAAGATCTCGATCCGTCGAAGTCCGGCGTCGATATCTATCGCCTGATGAAGTTCCAGCGTTCGAACCAGAACACCTGCGTCAACCAGCGCCCGCTGGTCACCGTCGGCGACGTGGTCAACAAGGGCGACATCCTGGCGGATGGTCCCTCGACCGACCTCGGCGATCTGGCGCTCGGCCGGAACGTGCTCGTCGCGTTCATGCCGTGGAACGGCTACAACTACGAAGACTCGATCCTGCTCTCCGAGCGTATCGTTGCCGATGACGTGTTCACCTCCATCCACATCGAGGAATTCGAAGTGATGGCGCGCGACACCAAGCTCGGTCCGGAAGAAATCACCCGCGACATTCCGAACGTTTCGGAAGAAGCGCTGAAGAACCTGGACGAAGCCGGCATCGTTTACATCGGCGCCGAAGTCCAGCCGGGCGATATCCTCGTCGGCAAGATCACGCCGAAGGGCGAAAGCCCGATGACGCCGGAAGAAAAGCTTCTGCGCGCCATCTTCGGTGAAAAGGCATCCGACGTTCGCGACACTTCCATGCGCATGCCGCCCGGCACCTACGGTACGGTCGTCGAAGTTCGCGTCTTCAACCGCCACGGCGTTGAGAAGGACGAACGCGCCATGGCGATCGAGCGCGAAGAGATCGAGCGTCTCGCGAAGGACCGCGACGACGAGCAGGCGATCCTTGACCGCAACGTCTACGGCCGCCTGGTCGAAATGCTGCGTGGTCAGGTTGCTCTTGCCGGTCCGAAGGGCTTCAAGAAGGGCACGGAACTGTCGAACGCCGTCGTTTCGGAGTATCCGCGTTCGCAGTGGTGGATGTTCGCCGTCGAGGACGAGAAGGTCCAGGGCGAACTCGAAGCCCTGCGTGGCCAGTACGACGAATCCAAGTCGCGCCTCGAACAGCGCTTCATGGACAAGGTCGAGAAGGTCCAGCGCGGCGATGAAATGCCTCCGGGCGTCATGAAGATGGTCAAGGTCTTCGTCGCTGTGAAGCGCAAGATCCAGCCGGGCGACAAGATGGCCGGTCGTCACGGCAACAAGGGCGTCGTATCGCGTATCGTGCCGGTCGAAGACATGCCGTTCCTCGAAGACGGCACGCATGTCGACATCGTGCTGAACCCGCTCGGCGTTCCCTCGCGCATGAACGTTGGTCAGATCCTCGAGACGCACCTCGGCTGGGCTTGCGCCGGCATGGGTCGTCAGATCGGCGAGCTGATCGAAGCTTACAAGGCGAGCGGCAACATCGAACCTCTGCGCAAGACGATCGACATGGTCGTCGGCGACGGTCCGAAGAGCGACGACGTTCACGAGTATGACGATGCATCGGTTCTGCGTCTGGCCGACCAGTGGAAGCGTGGCGTGTCCATCGCGACCCCGGTCTTCGACGGCGCCGGCGAAGCCGATGTCAACGAGATGCTGGTCATGGCAGGTCTCAAGCAGACCGGCCAGTCGACGCTGTACGACGGTCGTACCGGCGAGCAGTTCGACCGTCAGGTCACGGTTGGCTACATCTACATGCTGAAGCTGAACCACCTTGTCGACGACAAGATCCACGCCCGTTCGATCGGTCCTTACTCGCTCGTCACCCAGCAGCCGTTGGGCGGTAAGGCGCAGTTCGGCGGTCAGCGCTTCGGCGAAATGGAAGTCTGGGCGCTCGAAGCTTACGGTGCAGCCTACACGCTGCAGGAAATGCTCACGGTCAAGTCGGACGACGTGGCCGGCCGCACCAAGGTCTACGAAGCCATTGTCCGTGGCGACGATACCTTCGAGGCGGGCATTCCGGAAAGCTTCAACGTTCTCGTCAAGGAAATGCGTTCGCTGGGTCTCAGCGTCGAGTTGGAAAATTCCAAGATCGACGATCTGCAGACGGCGAACCAGCTTCCGGATGCGGCCGAGTAACAGTCGATAGGGTGCGCGCTGTCCGTCAGCGCGCACCGTTCCAGCCGGCACCCTATTTCGGGTAGCGCCAGGCGGGGACGGTTTCGCCGCATTTTGCGGTTATTGTCGTTTTAACGCGTCAGTCCGGTTCCCGGGAATTTGCCGGCACTGATTGCAGTTCGAGGGCGCTTCGCCCCAAAAGGAGACAGGCATGAACCAAGAGGTCATGAATCTTTTCAATCCGCAGGTGCCTGCACAGAATTTCGATTCCATCCGGATTTCGATCGCATCGCCGGAGAAGATTCTTTCCTGGTCTTATGGCGAGATCAAGAAGCCGGAAACGATCAACTATCGTACGTTCAAGCCGGAACGCGATGGTCTTTTCTGCGCACGAATCTTCGGGCCGATCAAGGATTACGAGTGCCTGTGCGGCAAGTACAAGCGCATGAAGTACAAGGGCATCATCTGCGAAAAGTGCGGCGTCGAAGTCACGCTGTCGCGCGTTCGCCGTGAGCGCATGGGTCATATCGAGCTCGCCGCTCCCGTTGCCCATATCTGGTTCCTGAAGTCGCTGCCGAGCCGCATTTCCACGCTGCTCGACATGACGCTGAAGGATGTCGAGCGCGTCCTCTACTTCGAAAACTACATCGTCACCGAGCCGGGCCTCACCGCCCTTAAGGAGCATCAGCTTCTCTCGGAAGAAGAGTACATGCTCGCCATCGACGAATATGGCGAAGACCAGTTCACCGCCATGATCGGTGCTGAAGCGATCTACGAGATGCTGGCCAGCATGAACCTCGAAAAGATCGCGGGCGACCTGCGTGCCGAGCTTGCCGACACCACGTCGGATCTCAAGCAGAAGAAGCTGATGAAGCGCCTGAAGATCGTCGAGAACTTCATGGAGTCAGGCAATCGTCCGGAATGGATGATCATGAAGGTCGTTCCGGTCATCCCGCCGGACCTGCGCCCGCTGGTTCCGCTGGATGGCGGCCGTTTCGCGACCTCGGATCTGAACGATCTGTATCGCCGCGTCATCAACCGTAACAACCGTCTGAAGCGCCTCATCGAACTGCGCGCTCCGGGCATCATCATCCGCAACGAAAAGCGCATGCTGCAGGAATCTGTCGATGCGCTGTTCGACAACGGCCGTCGCGGCCGCGTCATTACCGGCGCCAACAAGCGTCCGCTGAAGTCGCTGTCCGACATGCTCAAGGGCAAGCAGGGCCGCTTCCGCCAGAACCTGCTCGGCAAGCGCGTCGACTATTCCGGCCGTTCGGTCATCGTAACCGGTCCGGAATTGAAGCTGCACCAGTGCGGCCTGCCGAAGAAGATGGCGCTCGAGCTGTTCAAGCCGTTCATCTACGCCCGCCTCGACGCGAAGGGTTATTCCTCGACCGTCAAGCAGGCCAAGAAGCTGGTCGAAAAGGAAAAGCCGGAAGTTTGGGATATCCTCGACGAGGTCATCCGCGAGCATCCGGTTCTCTTGAACCGTGCGCCGACGCTGCACCGCCTGGGCATCCAGGCCTTCGAACCCATGCTGGTCGAAGGCAAGGCTATCCAGCTGCACCCGCTCGTCTGCACGGCCTTCAACGCCGACTTCGACGGCGACCAGATGGCCGTTCACGTGCCGCTGTCGCTCGAAGCCCAGCTTGAAGCCCGCGTGCTGATGATGTCGACCAACAACATCCTGCATCCGGCAAACGGCGCGCCGATCATCGTTCCCTCGCAGGACATGGTTCTCGGCCTGTACTACCTGTCGATCCTGAACCAGAACGAGCCGGGCGAAGGCATGGCCTTCTCCGACCTCGGCGAGCTGCACCATGCTCTCGAAAACAAGGTTGTGACGCTGCATTCGAAGATCCGCGGCCGCTTCAAGTCGGTCGACGAAGAGGGTAAGCCCTATTCGAAGATCTACGAAACGACGCCCGGCCGCCTGCTGATCGGCGAGTTGCTGCCGAAGCATGGCAAGGTGACCTTCGACATCTGCAACCAGGAAATGACCAAGAAGAACATCTCCAAGATGATCGACACGGTCTACCGCCATTGCGGCCAGAAGGACACGGTCATTTTCTGCGACCGTATCATGCAGCTCGGTTTCTCCCATGCCTGCCGCGCCGGCATTTCGTTCGGCAAGGACGACATGGTCATTCCGGATACCAAGGTTAAGATCGTCGGTGACACCGAAGCCCTGGTGAAGGAATACGAGCAGCAGTACAATGACGGCCTGATCACCCAGGGCGAAAAGTACAACAAGGTTGTCGACGCCTGGGGCAAGGCCACGGAAAAGGTCGCCGAAGAAATGATGGCCCGCATTAAGGCCGTCGAATTCGACCCGGCGACCGGTCGTCAGAAGCCGATGAACTCGATCTACATGATGAGCCACTCGGGCGCCCGCGGTTCTCCGAACCAGATGCGTCAGTTGGGCGGCATGCGCGGCCTCATGGCCAAGCCGTCGGGCGAAATCATCGAGACGCCGATCATCTCGAACTTCAAGGAAGGCCTGACCGTGAACGAGTACTTCAACTCGACGCACGGTGCCCGTAAGGGTCTTGCTGACACCGCCTTGAAGACCGCGAACTCGGGTTACCTGACCCGCCGTCTCGTCGACGTCGCTCAGGATTGCATTGTCACCCACGTCGATTGCGGTACCGACAAGGGCCTCACCATGACCGCCATCGTCGATGCCGGTCAGGTCGTCGCTTCGATCGGCGCCCGCATCCTCGGCCGCACGGCGCTGGACGATATCGATCATCCGGTCACGGGTGAGCGCATCGTCGATGCCGGCAGGATGATCCTTGAGCCGGATGTCATCGAGATCGAGAAGGCTGGTATCCAGTCGATCCGCATCCGTTCGGCGCTGACCTGCGAAATCCAGACGGGCGTCTGCTCGGTCTGCTACGGCCGCGACCTGGCTCGCGGCACGCCTGTCAATCTCGGTGAAGCTGTCGGCGTCATCGCCGCGCAGTCGATCGGTGAACCGGGCACGCAGCTGACCATGCGTACGTTCCACTTGGGCGGCACGGCCACCGTGGTCGACCAGTCGTTCCTGGAAGCCTCCTACGAGGGCACGGTTCAGATCAAGAACCGCAACATGCTGCGCAACTCCGATGGCAACCTGGTTGCCATGGGCCGCAACATGACGGTCCAGATCCTGGACGAGCGCGGTGTCGAGCGTTCCTCGCAGCGCGTCGCTTACGGCTCGAAGCTCCATGTCGACGATGGCGACAAGGTGAAGCGCGGCCAGCGTCTGGCGGAGTGGGATCCCTATACCCGCCCGATGATGACGGAAGTGGCCGGTACGGTTCACTTCGAAGACGTCATCGACGGTCTTTCGGTTCTCGAAGCAACCGACGAGTCCACAGGCATCACCAAGCGTCAGGTCTTCGACTGGCGTTCGACGCCGCGTGGCTCGGATCTGAAGCCGGCGATCGTCATCAAGGACGCCAGCGGCAATGTTGCCAAGCTGTCGCGCGGCGGTGACGCCCGCTTCCTGCTCTCGGTCGACGCGATCCTGTCGGTCGAGCCGGGCCAGAAGGTGTCGCAGGGTGACGTCCTCGCCCGTTCGCCGCTGGAAAGCGCCAAGACCAAGGACATCACGGGCGGTCTGCCGCGTGTTGCCGAACTGTTCGAGGCTCGTCGTCCGAAGGACCATGCCATCATCGCAGAGATCGATGGTACGATCCGTCTCGGCCGCGATTACAAGAACAAGCGCCGCGTCATCATCGAGCCGGCGGAAGACGGTGTCGAGCCGGTCGAGTACCTGATCCCGAAGGGCAAGCCCTTCCATCTTCAGGATGGCGACTATATCGAAAAGGGTGACTACATCCTCGACGGTAACCCGGCTCCGCACGACATCCTGGCGATCAAGGGCGTGGAGGCTTTGGCTTCCTATCTCGTCAACGAAATCCAGGAAGTCTACCGCTTGCAGGGCGTTGTCATCAACGACAAGCACATCGAAGTGATTGTCCGTCAGATGCTGCAGAAGGTGGAAATCACCGATGCGGGCGACAGCCAGTATATCGTCGGCGACAACGTCGATCGTATCGAGCTGGAGGACGCCAACGACCGCCTGATCGAGGTAGGCAAGAAGCCCGCTTACGGCGATCCGGTTCTGCTCGGCATCACCAAGGCGTCGCTGCAAACGCCGTCCTTCATCTCTGCCGCTTCCTTCCAGGAAACGACGAAGGTACTGACGGAAGCTGCGATCGCCGGCAAGACCGACGGCCTGCAGGGTCTGAAGGAAAACGTCATCGTCGGCCGTCTCATCCCGGCCGGTACCGGCGGCACCATGACCCAGATCCGCCGCATCGCCACGGCTCGCGACGAGCTCATTCTGGAAGAGCGTCGCAAGGGCACGGACGCTGGCGTCGCCACGCCCATGCTTCAGGACATGGCTGGCGAGAAGGCTCCTGCTGCCGAATAAGGGCGGCAAGCCTGCTGGAAATCAAAAGCCGCCCGGAGTGATCCGGGCGGCTTCTCTTTTATTCGGTGATGGAGCGAAAGCGGGGCAGGGCGGTTGCCTGGCCTCCGGAGGACTACCTGTCAGCGGAACCGGATGATCGCCACTTCTCCTTCGAGTGCACCCTGATAGGCCGATGCGTGCGGCTCTTCGTCCGGTACGTCCGTCAGCAGGCCGATTTGGTCGAGGTCGGCTTCGATGAAGCCTTCTTCGGCAAGCGCGTTGAGCGCTTCGCGCACGGCGGAGTCGTCATCAGGCGCTTTCAGCATGACATGGAGGTCGACGCCTTCGCCGCCGTCGGTCTCGTAGCCCTTGCCGATGATGATGAAGACCATGGGGCCGTCGGAATTGTTGTCGTTGTCTGGCGCAGTAATCATGAGTCTTCCTTCGGGGGTGTCGAATCGACCAGGCGATTCCTTTTGGTCGCACGGGTCATCTGATGGAATTGTCTTTCCGTGATTTCTTATAGGGATTTTAACGAAATACCAAAGTCCATCTTGCCGAAGGGGCGGCATTTCCGTATCGAAAGCGCCAAATGGCTGGTTTGCCGGGCCTTTCAGGCCTCTGTGACAAAGATAATTTCTTAACCGGCCTTGACGAAGCGACGGGAAACCAGTAGTACCGCCGCCATCAGGACCCATGTGAGGCATGGCTGTTCGGGGCGACGCGCTCTGGAGTTCACCTCAAACAAGGTTCTAAAACGCACGTTGAAGACACGAATGCTGCACGCAAGACGCCATATCGGCGTCCTCTGCTTTTCTGTGGTCCATCTGCGAAAGCGGATCGGGCCACGTTTTGCGCATTGAGACGATCGTGTGTCGTTGCCGGTGACGGCGATAGTCATGCCCGCAAGGGTGTCGAGATAGATTTATAAGGGATGGTTGAATGCCTACCGTAAACCAGCTGATCCGCAAGCCTCGCCAGGCGCAGGTAAAGCGTAACAAGGTTCCCGCTCTTCAGGAGAACCCGCAGAAGCGCGGCGTTTGCACCCGCGTCTACACGACGACGCCGAAGAAGCCGAACTCGGCTCTGCGTAAGGTCGCAAAGATCCGCCTGACCAACGGCTTCGAAGTCATTGGTTACATTCCGGGTGAAGGTCACAACCTTCAGGAACACTCAGTCGTCATGATCCGTGGCGGCCGCGTTAAGGACCTTCCGGGTGTCCGTTACCACATCATCCGCGGCGTTCTCGATACCCAGGGTGTCAAGAACCGCAAGCAGCGCCGTTCCAAGTACGGTGCAAAGCGTCCGAAGTAATTCGGTTTCAGATAATCCGGTGCTGCGCGAGGTTCTCCGCGTGGTGAAGCGCCGCTAATAGTTGAGAGACGAGAAGTACATGTCCAGACGTCACAGAGCAGAAAAGCGCGAGATCAACCCGGACCCGAAGTTCGGCGATCTGGTCGTCACCAAGTTCATGAATGCCATCATGCTCGACGGCAAGAAGTCCGTGGCTGAAAACATCGTATACGGCGCATTCGACGCCGTGCAGGGCAAGGCAAAGCAGGAGCCGCTCGGCGTGTTCCATCAGGCTTTGGATAACATCGCTCCGCACGTTGAAGTTCGTTCGCGTCGTGTCGGTGGTGCTACCTACCAGGTTCCGGTCGATGTTCGCCCGGAGCGTCGTCAGGCTCTGGCCATTCGCTGGCTGATCGCTGCTGCTCGCAAGCGCAACGAGACCACGATGGTCGACCGCCTCAGCGGCGAACTTCTCGATGCCTCCAACAACCGCGGCGCTGCCGTTAAGAAGCGCGAAGATACGCACAAGATGGCTGATGCCAACCGTGCGTTCTCGCATTATCGCTGGTAATCCCGAACGGTTTCGGAAAGGCAGTCCATTATGGCTCGCGAATATAAGATCGAAGACTACCGCAATTTCGGTATCATGGCGCACATCGACGCCGGTAAGACCACGACCACCGAGCGTATTCTTTACTACACCGGCAAGTCGCACAAGATCGGCGAAGTGCACGATGGTGCCGCCACCATGGACTGGATGGAGCAGGAGCAGGAGCGTGGCATCACGATCACCTCCGCTGCCACCACGACCTACTGGAAGGGCCGTGACGGCAAGACCCGCCGCTTCAACATTATCGACACTCCCGGCCACGTCGACTTCACCATCGAAGTCGAGCGTTCGCTGCGCGTTCTCGACGGCGCCATCGCGCTGCTCGATGCCAACGCCGGCGTTGAGCCGCAGACGGAAACCGTCTGGCGTCAGGCCGAGAAGTATCATGTTCCGCGCATGATCTTCTGCAACAAGATGGACAAGACCGGCGCCGATTTCTATCGCTCGGTCGAGATGATCAAGACCCGCCTCGGCGCTACCGCTGTCGTCATGCAGCTGCCGATCGGTGCTGAAACCGAGTTCAAGGGCGTCATCGACCTGATCGAGATGAACGCTCTCATCTGGCGCGACGAATCGCTCGGCGCTCAGTGGGACGTCGTCGAAATTCCGGAAGACATGAAGGCCAAGGCTGAAGAATATCGCGAAAAGCTGATCGAGACCGTTGTCGAGATCGACGAAGCCGCGACTGAAGCTTACCTCGAAGGCAACCTGCCTGATAACGATCAGATCCGCGCGCTCGTCCGTCGTGGCACGATCGACGTCAAGTTCCATCCGATGTTCTGCGGCACCGCCTTCAAGAACAAGGGTGTTCAGCCGCTGCTCGACGCCGTTGTCGAATACCTGCCGTCGCCGCTCGACATTCCGGCGATCAAGGGCATCGATTTCAAGACCGAGGCCGAGATCGAACGTCACGCTGACGACAGCGAGCCGTTGTCCATGCTGGCATTCAAGATCATGAACGACCCCTTCGTCGGTTCGCTGACCTTCGCCCGCGTCTACTCCGGCAAGCTCGAAAAGGGCGCGTCGGTCATGAATACGGTCAAGGACAAGCGCGAGCGTGTCGGCCGTATGCTACAGATGCACTCGAACTCGCGTGAAGACATCGAAGAAGCCTTCGCTGGCGACATCGTCGCTCTGGCCGGCCTCAAGGAAACCACCACTGGCGATACGCTCTGCGATCCGCTGAAGCCGGTTATCCTCGAGCGCATGGAATTCCCCGAGCCGGTCATCCAGATCGCGATCGAGCCGAAGACCAAGGGCGACCAGGAAAAGATGGGCCTCGCGCTCAACCGCCTGGCTGCAGAAGACCCGTCCTTCCGCGTGAAGACGGACCAGGAATCGGGCCAGACGATCATCGCCGGCATGGGTGAACTTCACCTCGACATTATCGTCGACCGTATGCGTCGTGAATTCAAGGTTGAAGCAACTGTCGGCGCGCCGCAGGTTGCTTACCGCGAAACCATCACGCGTCAGACGGAGAAGGACTACACCCACAAGAAGCAGTCGGGTGGTACCGGTCAGTTCGCTCGCGTCAAGATCGTGTTCGAACCGAACCCGGAAGGCGACGATTTCAAGTTCGAGTCCAAGATCGTCGGCGGTTCCGTTCCGAAGGAATACATCCCCGGCGTTCAGAAGGGCATCGAAAGCGTTCTGTCTTCAGGCCCGCTGGCTGGCTTCCCGATGCTCGGCGTCAAGGCGACGCTCATCGATGGCGCCTTCCACGACGTCGACTCGTCGGTTCTGGCCTTCGAAATCGCCTCGCGTGCTTGCTTCCGTGAAGCAGCCCGCGAAGCCGGCGCTCAGCTCCTCGAGCCGATGATGAAGGTCGAAGTCGTGACACCGGAAGACTACGTCGGCGACGTCATCGGCGACCTGAACTCGCGTCGTGGCCAGATCCAGGGCCAGGAAAGCCGCGGTATCGCTGTTGTCATCAACGCGAACGTCCCGCTGGCAAACATGTTCAAGTATGTCGATAACCTGCGTTCCATGTCTCAGGGCCGTGCACAGTACACGATGACCTTCGATCATTACGCGCCGGTTCCGTCGAACGTCGCACAGGAAATCCAGGCAAAGTATTCCGGTCAGAAGTGACCGGAATACCAATTGACCGATAACAAGAATTGATCCCTTCGGGGACAGGAAAAATGGAGAGCCGAAAATGGCAAAGAGTAAGTTTGAGCGCAATAAGCCGCACGTTAACATTGGTACGATTGGGCACGTTGACCACGGCAAGACGTCTCTGACGGCAGCGATCACGAAGTACTTCGGCGAGTACAAGGCGTATGACCAGATCGACGCTGCGCCGGAAGAAAAGGCACGTGGCATCACGATCTCGACGGCTCACGTCGAATACGAGACGCCGGCCCGTCACTATGCGCACGTCGACTGCCCCGGCCACGCCGACTATGTGAAGAACATGATCACCGGTGCCGCTCAGATGGACGGCGCGATCCTGGTTTGCTCGGCTGCCGACGGCCCGATGCCGCAGACGCGTGAGCACATCCTGCTTGCTCGCCAGGTTGGCGTTCCGGCAATCGTCGTGTTCCTGAACAAGGTCGACCAGGTTGACGACGCCGAGCTTCTGGAGCTGGTCGAGCTCGAAGTTCGCGAACTGCTGTCGTCCTACGACTTCCCGGGCGACGACATTCCGGTGGTCAAGGGTTCGGCTCTGGCAGCACTTGAAGATTCGGACAAGAAGATCGGCGAAGACGCGATCCGCGAGCTGATGGCGGCTGTTGACGCCTACATCCCGACGCCTGAGCGTCCGATCGACCAGCCGTTCCTGATGCCGATCGAAGACGTGTTCTCGATCTCTGGCCGTGGTACGGTTGTGACGGGCCGCGTCGAGCGCGGGATCGTCAAGGTTGGTGAAGAAGTCGAGATCGTTGGCATTCGTCCGACGTCGAAGACGACGGTGACCGGCGTTGAAATGTTCCGCAAGCTGCTCGATCAGGGCCAGGCCGGCGACAACATCGGCGCGCTGATCCGCGGTGTGAACCGTGACGGCGTCGAG
>Ga0207695_10003487_pt1 | contig 22120 bp, 12 predicted proteins | sample KBSC54metaG_FD_184354 | JGI IMG/M metagenome (GOLD analysis project Ga0207695, IMG submission 184354) | Corn rhizosphere microbial communities from Kellogg Biological Station, Michigan, USA - KBS C5-4 metaG (SPAdes) (version 2) | ecosystem: Host-associated > Plants > Roots > Rhizosphere > Soil...
CCGGCGCAAGCAATAAGCTGGTTTGCGTGACCGGCGCTGCCAGCAAGCCCTGGTCGCTGCCGATCTGCAGAAACGGACGGTGGCCGCGCAGACTCAAATGGAAGAAACGCCCGTTCGCGGTATTGAGCACGCGAAAGCGATAACGACGCGGTTGCACACCAAGGTAGGGTAACAAGGCGCCATTGACCAATACGGCATTGCCGAATACTTCCGGCACCCACGGAGCATCGGGCTGGCCGGAGACCGGGTAATAAAGCTGGGCATCCTGGGTAAGCAGGCGATCGCAGAGCACCAGCGGGATTTCCTGCTCGCCCCGCGGCAAGTTCAGCGATGCTTCGTGCTTGTCGCGCAGCAGCGCCAACCCAAACATGCCGGCATAGATGTTGAGCCGGTTGATGCCCATCGCATGGTCGTGATACCACAGCGTCGCGGCATCTTGTTTATTCGGATACTCGTAGACACGCGACTTGCCTGGCACATACCAGTCATCCGGATAACCGTCGCTGGACGTCGGCGTGCGTCCGCCGTGCAGATGTACGATGGCGCGTACTTCAGGCTGGTCCTTCTCGGCGCCGTGAATATTGTGGTCGATCGGCAGAAAATGCTTGCCTGGAAGATCGTTGGGAAATTCCACGCGCAGTTGCTGGCCGCTGGTCATTTCCAACGTCGGGCCAGGCATGCTGCCGCCATAAGTCCACACACGGGTCGGCTTGAGGTCGCGGTGCAGGCGCTGTTCGGTTTCGCGCATCGCGATTTTCAGCGTCTCGCCATGAGTCGCACGCATCACCGATGGAATCGGAAGCGGGTCGACAAAAGCCTTGAGCCTGGTCGGGTCGAGCATCGGCGGCAGCGTCACCGGCTCGGTAGCTGCGTGCTTGCACAACGCGCTGCCGGTCATCTTCCCCGCCGGCATGCTCATCGAGTGCGCCAGCAGGCGCGCAGGAACCGCGCCGGCCGTCAGGCCGAGCGCGGTCCATTTGAGCAAACGACGTCGCGTCAGATCCAAGACGCGAACTTCCTTGTCGCGTGAATTCCGTTACTGCATTCGGTCATGCATTAACCCAGCTTGGTAGTGTGGTGCGAGCGATGATTCCACGCTTCGGGCGCGTTGAACGAGAACGGCCACCACCACGGCTTCTTCGGCTGGCCAGTCTGTTCGTCCAGGATCAGCTTACGCTCAAAAATGAACGGCTGGTGGAAATCGAACATGCTGTCGATCTTGCCGGCGACCACATCGAACGAACCGCCACCCAGGCGCTTGCTGCCCAGCCAGTTGTCTTCGATGAAGCGGGTGACCGAACTCTGGTCGCTCACATTGTGATCGACATAGTTCTGGCGAGCCCACGGCGACACCACCAGCAGCGGCAGGCGCGGACCGTAACCGCAGCGACCCTGGGCGTGCTTGTTGTCCTTGCTCACACCCGGCAGGGTATCGCGGGCGTCGCAGGAGCCGGCACCGTCGAGCGCATCGTCACTCGTGCTGGACGCATTGACGCGCGGCGCAGCCTGGTGATCGTACCAACCGTCAGAGTCGTCATAGGCGATCACCACGGCCGTGTCGTTCCATTCGTCATGCTGCTGCAGGAAGTTGATCACGTGTACGACGAACTGCTGCTCGTCCAACGGATCGGAATAGCCGGCATGGCCGTCCTGATAGCCCGGCGCCTTGAGGAAGCTCACCGACGGCATGTTGCCGTTGTCCACCGCCGCGTAGAAATCATCGATGTCGTACTGATGATTGGCCTGATCGGTGCTGCCGATCTTGGCGACCGAACTGGGGCGAGCGTGGGTCGGATTGGCGGTGGAGCTGTAGTACTGGAACGGCTGGTGATGCGGAATGTAATCGGCCTTGGTGGTATTGGTCACGTCCGAGTGACTCTGGCGACCGCAGCCGGTGCTGCCATCGGCATTGGTCTTGGTCAGGTCGAAGCCACCTTCGAAGAAGCCCCAGGTGACATTCTTGTCGTTGAGCAGATCACCCACATTCTTGCCGGTGAAATGCACTTGATTGCCGCTGGGCGACGAACACACGTCATCGATCGGATCGGCATCGCTGATCAGGGTCAGGCCGCCCTGGCCATCGTCGACTTCGGCACCGGTGCCATTGAGCGTCTGGTCGATGCCATTGGTCTGGCCGGAAATCAGGTTGATCGCGCCGGGCGTGGACGGACCGAACGTCGTGCCGTAGCTGTTGTCGCTCATGGCGAAGTTCTGCGCGTAGTTCCAATACGCAGTAACGGTGTTGCCGTCGTAGTAGCCCATCACCTGGCCGGTGCCGTTTTCGGCAGCTGAGCCACCCGGCAGGGTTTCGCCCGAACCGGTGTTCTTCGGGAACAGGTCCATCTTGCCGCCATCAAAGGCAAGCTGCTCGGCGGCGTAGTCGTGATCCTGATCGGCCGTGGCGGCCTGGGCGCGGCTCAGGCGAAACGGATTGATCGCACCGTCGCCGTTTTCGCTATTGAGCTTGGTCGGGTTCTTGGTCAGCAGCTTCGTGGTGAAACCGTTGACGTTGGGCGTGAAAGGCCTGGCGTAGAACGTCGGCTCACCCTTGCCATTGGCGGCGAGGGGGTAGCTACCGAAATAGTGATCGAAGGAAACGTTTTCCTGGAAGATCACCACAAGGTGCTTGATAGGGGTTGCGGTCTTCGGTTCCTGGGGGCCGCGATGCTGTGAAGCATCGACGGTTTGTTGCGACTGCCCGAACGAGGCGGCCGACGCCGTGAGGATGCAGGCGGCTAGGCAAGCGGCAAGACGATTGCGCATGGCTGTGAGTCTCCGGATAGGTGAGTTTGCGCACGCCCCCTACGCACGAAACTCCCGCAGCTTAGACAGCGCAGATGACACACCAGTAACAGCGGCGAGACACGCGTTCAGACGTCCATACGGCCAACGAATACGTAATTTCTTGCGAACCCTACCCTGACTTTCGACACTGACCGGCGCGCCGACTTGGCCCTAGCTTTCGTTACTTAGTAACGCCTCGCCCAAGCAGCGGGGCTGCCCGTCCCGGCTCCATGACAGGGGAAAGAAATGAACAAGCCGTACCTCAAGCCGCTGTGCCTGGCGATCAGCGCGACATTCATGTTGAGCGCCTGCGGCAAATCCGAACAGGCGACAGCGCCTGCCCCGGCCAAACCGACGACCGCCGCCTCCGTACCGGCCAGCACCGCGACGACAGCCGCCGCACCGGCCCCGAAGAAAAATCCCTTCGATATCAGCGAGCTCGACTCGAATATCAGCGCGTGCCAGGACTTCAACGGCTTCGTCAATGCGAAATGGACAGCTGCACATCCCATTCCCGACGATTTCTCCAGTTGGGGTGCCTTCTCCGAGCTGGAAGAAAACAGCCTGGCGACCCAGCACGACATCGTCGATGCCATGAACAAGGGTGCTGATACGGCCAAAGCCGGCTCGATCGAACAGAAGATCGGCTGGCTGTACCGTTCAGGCATGGACGAGGCGGCGATCAACAAGGCCGGCGCGGCACCGCTCAAGCCCGAGCTCGACCAGATCGCCGCGCTGAAGAACGGCAACGACGTCGCCGACTTTATCGACCAACGCTACAACGATGGCGACAGCTATGTTTTCAACTTCGGCTCGGGCCCGGATTTCCAGAACGCCAAGATCCAGATCGGCTACGCCAACGAAGGTGGCCTGACCCTGCCGACCAAGGATTACTACACCGATCCGAAGTACGCCGATATTCGTGCCGCTTACGTGGCCTATATCGCCAAGCTGCTGCAGCTGACCGGCGTCAGCGAAGCCGATGCGAAGACGCAGGCCAGCGATGTTCTCAAGTTCGAAACGCAACTGGCACAGGCATCGCTGTCGCCGGTGGACGAGCGCGATCCGAAAAACCAGTATCACTTCGCATCGGTAAAAGACGCCGACAAGATTACCCCGCATTTCAGCTGGGATAAGTTCTTTGCTGCGCAAGGCCTCACCATCGACAAGGGTTTTTCGCTGTCACAGCCGAAATTCTTCGCCGAGTTCGACAAGCTGCTCGCCACCGCGCCGATCGCACAGTGGCAGGCCTATCTGCGCTTTCATGCGATCGACGGTTCGGCGGCTTTGCTGTCGCAGGACTTCCAGGATGCCCGCTTCGCCTTCTATGGCCAGACGCTATCGGGGCAGCCCAAGCAGAAACCTCGCTGGAAGCGCACGCTCGATGCGGTCAACAGCGGCATGGGCGAAGCCTTGGGCCAGTTGTACGTCGCAAAGGTGTTCAAGCCCGAGGCGAAGCAACGCGCCGAGGAGCTGGTCGACAACATCCACAACGCATTGAAGACGCGTATCGAGAACGTGGACTGGATGAGCGCCGAGACCAAGGCCAAGGCGATCGCCAAGTGGCAGACCTTCCTGCCCAAGATCGGCTATCCGGACAAGTGGCGCGATTGGTCGGGCCTTGAGATCAAGCCCGACAATTACTACGCCAACATGTTGGCGACCCAGAAGTTCAACTATCACTACGACCTGGCCAAGATCGGCAAGCCCACTGATCGCAGGGACTGGGGCATGACCCCGCAGACAGTCAATGCGTATTACAGCTCGCAGGACAACACGATCAATTTCCCCGCCGCCATCCTGCAGCCGCCGTTCTTCGACGCCACCGCCGACGATGCGATCAACTATGGCGGTATCGGCGCAGTGATCGGTCACGAATCCAGCCATGGCTTCGACGATGAAGGCAGCCAGTTCGACGGCGACGGCAACAACAAGAACTGGTGGACCAAGAAGGACCGCGCACAGTTCGAAGCGCGCACCGCGAAACTCGTGCAGCAATTCAACGACTACACGCCGCTCAAGGACAAGCCCGACCTGCACGTCAATGGCAAACTGACCCTGGGTGAAAACATCGCCGATCTCGGTGGCTTGAACGTTTCCTACGATGCGCTGCAAAACGTCCTGAAGCAGCATCCGGAAGAAGCCGCGCAGAAGATCGACGGCTATACGCCCGACCAGCGCTTCTTTCTGAACTGGGCGCGTGTGTGGCGTGACAACGTGCGCGAAAAACTGCTGATCGTGTTGATCAACTCCGACCCGCACTCACCTGCTGCACTGCGCACCATCGGGCCGCCGTCGAACATGGAAGCCTTCGCTACCGCCTTCCAGTGCAAGCCCGGGGATCCGATGGTCCGACCGGCCGACAAGCAGGTCAAAATCTGGTAGCCCGGGTGAGCCAAGGCGGGCCTGCACTCTCCTTCAGGGCCGTCTTGCCGCTGCCGTTTGGCCCCTTACCTTTGACACTGTCCGCTCCATGACTCTTGACCTAGCTTGAAGGGTCATGACCGTGACCGGGATCACCCGGCGCGGCTTGATCGACATGACATAACCGCCCGCGGGGGCGTTTTTTACTAGAGGGACATCTATGACCAAGCCGTTTCTGAAACCGCTCGCCTTTGCGGTTAGCGTTGCCCTGGCCCTGACTGCCTGCGGCAAGCAGGACCAGGCCGACCAGGCCGCACCTGCCAAGTCCACCACCGCTGCCGCTCCGGCCGCCGCCGGCACCACTGCTGCCGCCGCTGGCGCCAAGAAGAGCGTCTTCGACATCAGCGAGTTGGACACCAATCTCAATGCGTGTAACGACCTGAACGGCTTCGTCAATTCCAAGTGGGTTGCCGCCAACCCGATCCCCGAAGACCGCACCCGCTGGGGCGCCTTCGACCAGCTGGCCGAGAACAGCCTCAACACCCAGCACGAAATCGTCGATGGCGCCGACAAGGGCGCCGACCAGGCACAGGCCGGCTCGATCGAGCAGAAGATCGGCTGGCTGTATCGCTCGGGCATGAACGAAGACGCGATCAACAAGGCTGGTTTCGAGCCGCTGAAGCCAGAACTGGAAAAGATCGCCGCGCTGAAGAACGGCTCTGACGTCGCCAGCTTCATCAGCAAGGACTACGCCGAAGGCAACGGCTACGTGTTCGGCTTCGGCTCGGGCCCGGATTTCCAGGACGCCAAGATTCAGATCGGCTACGCCAACCAGGCAGGCCTGGGTCTGCCGACCAAGGATTACTACACCGATCCGAAGTACGCCGATATCCGCACCGCATACGTGGCCTATGTCGCCAAGATGCTGCAGCTGACCGGCGTGTCCGAGGCTGACGCCAAGGCCCAGGCCGACCAGGTGCTGAAGTTCGAAACCCAGCTGGCTGCCGCCTCGCTGGCGCCGGTCGAAGAGCGCGATCCGAAGAACCAGTACCACTTCGTGACCGTCAAGGAAGCGAACAAGGCTACCCCGCACTTCAACTGGGACACCTTCTTCACCGACCAGGGCGTGAAGATCGAAAAGGGCTTCTCGCTGTCGCAGCCGAAGTTCTTCGCCGAGTTCGACAAGCTGCTCGCCAGCGCACCGATCGCCCAGTGGCAGGCTTACCTGCGTTTCCACGCGATCGACGATTCGGCCAACTACCTGTCGCAGGATTTCCAGGACACCAAGTTCGGTTTCTACGGCCAGACCCTCGCGGGCCAGCCGAAGCAGAAGCCGCGCTGGAAGCGTGTGCTGGGCGCCGTCAACGGCGAAATGGGTGAAGCGCTGGGCCAGCTGTACGTGGCCAAGGTGTTCAAGCCCGAAGCCAAGCAGCGTGCCGAAGAGCTGGTCACCAACGTGCGCAATGCGTTGAAGGCCCGCATCGAGAACCTCGACTGGATGAGCGCCGAGACCAAGGAAAAGGCGATCGCCAAGTGGAACACCTTCCTGCCGAAGATCGGCTATCCGGATCATTGGCGCGATTGGGCCGACCTGAAGGTCACGCCGGATAACTACTACGCCAATGCGCAGGCCGCGGCCAAGTTTAACTACGACTACGACATCGCCAAGATCGGCAAGCCGACCGACCGTAAGGACTGGGGCATGACCCCGCAGACGGTCAACGCGTATTACAACCCGACCGACAACACGATCAACTTCCCGGCCGCGATCCTGCAGCCGCCGTTCTTCGATGCCAGCGCGGACGATGCGATCAACTATGGCGGTATCGGTGCGGTGATCGGCCACGAAGCCAGCCATGGCTTCGATGACGAAGGCGCCCAGTTCGACGGCGACGGCAACAACAAGGACTGGTGGACCAAGGACGACAAGGCCAAGTTCCAGGCCCGTACCGACAGGCTGGTGCAGCAGTTCAACGACTACACCCCGCTCAAGGACAAGCCGGACCTGCACGTCAACGGCAAGCTGACCCTGGGCGAGAACATCGCCGACCTGGGCGGCCTGAATGTCGCCTATGACGCGCTGCAGGCTGCGATGAAGGCCCATCCGGAAGACGCCACCCAGAAGATCGACGGCTACACCCCTGATCAGCGGTTCTTCATGAACTGGGCTCGCGTGTGGCGCGGTAACGTGCGTGAGAAGCAGGCAGTCCTGTATCTCAACACCGACCCGCATTCGCCCGCTTCGTTGCGTGCGATCGGCGCCCCGTCGAACATGGAAGCCTTCGCTTCGGCGTTCCAGTGCAAGCCGGGCGATGCGATGGTTCGCTCTGGCGATAAGCAGGTGAAGATCTGGTAAGACGACTTTCGTCCTAGCCAGTCGATGAAGAGCCCCGCAGCGATGTGGGGCTCTTTTTTTGTGAGGAGTGAGGAGTGAGAGGCAAGAAGCCAGGGGCTCTCTTCCCCGAACCTCTGACATAAGTATTGCAAATCATTCTCATTAAAAATAACATTCGCTGAATCATTGGCATCCAGCCAGGGAGAACGTCTGGATGCCGCCCGAACTCTGGATCGCCACGCACGCCTGGGGCGAGCAGTGGCCATGCGCCAAGCCGCCCAGCCGCCGATCCGGCATTTTTTTAGTCAGCGAAGAAATCATGGCCCACATCACTAGTCGCAAGCATCCTGTTGCCCGCCGCCTGCCGCAGACCGCCCTGAGCATGGCGACGGCGGCCACCCTGTTCGCCGGACTGGCATTCTCCTCGTCCGCTGCAGCGAGCGACGCCGATACGACGCCGACTGACACCACCAACACCAAGAACCTGCCCGGCCTGCAGGTGGATGCCACGACGGCCAGCAATTACAAGGTCGATAAGGTTTCTTCGCCCAAGTTCACCCAGCCGCTGCTCGACACCACGCAGACCATCCAGGTGATCAGCAAGGAGTTGATCCAGGAGCAAGGCGCCAGCACGCTCACCGAAGCACTGCGCAACAGTCCGGGCGTGGGCACCTACTTTGTCGGCGAGAACGGCACCACCACCACGGGTGACGGCATCTACATGCGCGGCTTCGATACGTCGAGCAGCATCTTTGTCGATGGGGTGCGCGACCTGGGATCGATCTCGCGTGACGTGTTCAATATCGAACAGGTCGAAGTCACCAAGGGTCCGGCCGGCACCGATAACGGTCGCACCGCGCCGACCGGTGCGGTCAACCTGGTCAGCAAGCAGCCGGAGCTGGACAACGCAACCTCCGCTTCGCTGTCCTATGGCAGCGCCAACCGCCGCCGCGTTACCGCCGACTGGAATCAGGTCACCGGCGATACCTCTGCGTTCCGCCTGAACGTCATGGGCCAGGACAGCGGTGTACCGGGACGCGACGCCATCGAGAACAACCGCTGGGGTGTCGCACCGACCTTCGCCTTCGGCCTGGGTTCGCCGACGCGCGTCTATGTCGACTTCCTGCACGTGAAGCAGGACAACGTGCCTGACGGTGGTGTGCCGACGATCGGCCTGCCCGGCTTCAGCACGCCCGATCCGACACGCCCGCAATTGGGCAGCGCACGCCCGGTCGACCCGTCCAATTTCTACGGCACCACCGCCGACCACGATCACGTCAAGGCGGACATGTTTACCGTGCGCCTGGACCACGACTTCAATCCGGACGTGGTCCTGCACAACACATTGCGCTGGGGTCGCACCACCGAGGACTACCTGCTGACCTCGTACCAGCTGTCGGCAACCACGCTGGCAACGCCCAATATCAACAATCCATCGACCTGGACGATCACGCGCAGCCTGCCGACCTTCAAGCATCAGAGCAATCGCATCATCACCGATCAGGCCAACGTCACGGCCAACTTCGAGACCGGTGCGATCACGCATAACCTGAGCGCCGGTATCGAGTTGACGCAGGAAAAAGCCACCACGATCGGCATCGTGCCGCTCAATGGCACGACGTGGCCCGCTGCCAACCTGTACGACCCGAACGAGAATGTGAGTGGGCTCATCTACGGTCGCAATGGCGCCTACACCAATGGCCAGACCGATACCGCCTCGGCGTATGTGTTCGATACGCTGAAGTTCGGCCCGCAGTGGGAAGTGAATGCCGGCGTGCGCCTCGATCACTACAACACCGACTTCTCCAGCATGGTCGCCTGCGGCGCCAAGAACGGTCCGGTCTGCGGCACGCTGCCGACCGGTTCGGTGGTCCCTGGCCTGGATGCCAACAAGAGCGGCAATCTGCCCAACTGGAAGGTCGGCGTGCTGTACAAGCCGGCTCCCAACGGCAGCATCTACTTGAACTACGCGGTATCCGAACAGCCCCCGGGTGGCAGCACGCTCACCCTCAGCAGTTCGACCAATAGCGCCGACAATCCCAACTTCGATCCGCAGCGCGCACACACTGTCGAAGTGGGTACCAAGTGGGAAGTGGCCGATAGCAAGCTGCTGCTGACCGGCGCGATCTACCGCACCGTGGTCACCAATGACCTGGTGCAAGATCCGGTTGACCTGTTGTACTACCAGATCGGCAAGAAGCGCGTGGAAGGCATCGAGCTGAGCGCGGTCGGCAAGATCACCGACAACTGGGCCGTCACCGCCGGTTTCACCACCATGAACGCCAAGGTGGTCAATGGCACCAACGTTACCCAGGACGGCACCGACGATCTGGCCTATACGCCCAAGAGCGCTTTCACGGCATGGACCACCTATCGCCTGCCATTCGGCCTGAGCATCGGCGGCGGTGCGCGCTACAACGGCGAACTGAAGCGCGGTACGGATGCTGCTGTCGGTACGCCGGCTTTCGTCGACTCGTATTGGGTGTTCGACGCGGTGGCGATCTATCCGGTCAACAAGCACTTCGACCTGCAGCTGAATCTCTACAACCTGTTCGACAAGAACTATGTCGCGGCGATCAACAAGAGCGGCTACCGCTATACGCCCGGCTCGCCGCGCTCGGGAATGTTGACGGCAAATATCCGGTTCTGAGGTTGCCCGCGCTTCACATCGCGATAGCACCTCTTGCTTCGTCATCCCGGCGCAGGCCGGGATGACGAATAGGAAAGCTTTCAGCTCGACCTCAGTTGCTTCAAGATAGCCCCATGCTGCTGCACATCCCCGAGGTACTGACTGCCGACCAGGTGGCGCACATCCGCCAGCGCCTGCACGCGGCCGACTGGACCGACGGCCGCGAAACCGTCGGTGCGCAAGGCGCCAAGGTCAAGCGTAACCTGCAGCTCCCCGACTCCTCGCCGTTGCGCGAAGAGCTGGCGCGTGAGGTGCTCAAGGCCCTGGCGCGCCATCCGCTCTATCACGCCGCCACGCTGCCGCTACGCACCTTGCCGCCCCGCTTCAACCGTTACGAAGGTGGCGGCGAGTACGGCTTTCACGTCGATGGTGCGGTGATGGCGCTGCCCAACGGCGAGCAGCTGCGCAGCGATATTTCCTGCACGCTGTTCCTGGCGGCACCGGACGACTATGACGGCGGCGAGCTGATCGTCAGCGATACCTATGGCGAACACGAGATCAAGTTGCCGGCCGGCGACCTGATCGTCTACCCATCCAGCAGCCTGCATCGCGTACTGCCGGTGACCCGAGGCGCACGCCTGGCGGCATTTTTCTGGGTGCAGAGCCTGATCCGCGACGATGCCCGTCGCCGCATGCTGTTCGAGCTGGACGCCTCGATCCAGACGCTCACCCATACCGGGGCGAACGCCGATGCCGTGCTCCAGCTGACCGGCATTTATCACAACCTGCTCCGCCAATGGGCCGAGAGCTGAGCTGCACCGGCACGAAAACGTCCGTTTGGCTGGTCACCCGGCTCCCATCAGCGGATAATCGACGACCCTTGCAGGTCGGTAGCCCTCCCCTTGATGTTTGTCCCCGGTCAACGTTGGATTTCCACTGCCGAGCCTGAGCTCGGCCTCGGCACCGTACTACGCGTCGAAGGACGCGGTGTGCAGGTACTTTTCGCCAAAGCAGGCGTGTTGCGCCCGTATGCAATCGATTCGGCGCCGCTGGTTCGCGCGGAGTTTCGCGCCGGCCAGCGCGTTGCGGGCAAAGGCATCGCCTTCCTGGTCGAACGCGTGGAGATCAAGGAAGAGCTGCTGATCTATCGCGGCGAAGGCCGCGAACTGCACGAAGGTCAGCTCGATGACGAGCAGAGCGTCAGCCAGGCCGATGACCGCCTGGTGGGTGGTCGCACCGACTCCATCGCGCAATTCGAGTTGCGACTGGAAGGCCTGCGCCGCCGTGCCGCGGCCCGTCGCTCACCCGCCTGGGGCCTGGGCGCAGCCCGCATCGGCCTGGTACCGCATCAGCTGCGTGTCGCCGGTATCGCCGCCTCGCGCCGCCCGCCGCGCATCCTGCTTGCCGACGAAGTCGGCCTGGGCAAGACCATCGAAGCGGGCATGATCCTCGCCCGACAGTTGGCCACCGGGCGGGCGCAACGCGTACTGATCCTGCTGCCCGACACGCTGGTCTATCAGTGGTTCGTCGAACTGTTTCGCCGCTTCAACCTCAGCTTCGCCATCTACGACGAAGAACGTTGCGAAGCACTGGAGCAATCCGATAGCGAAAGCAATCCGTTCGAAGACGAACAGCTCGTCATCGCCGATTTCAGCTTCCTCGAACAATCGCCCAAGCGTGCGGAGCAGTTGCTGCAGGCAACGTGGGACTTGCTGGTAGTCGATGAAGCCCATCATCTCGCATGGTCGCCCGATGCGGCGAGCCCGCGCTATAGCCTGGCGGAAAAGCTCGCCGCGGTGACGCCCGGCGTCATCCTGCTCACCGCAACACCCGAGCAGCTGGGCCGCAGCGGTCATTTCGCACGCCTGCGCCTGCTCGATCCGCAGCGCTACCACGACCTGAATACGTACCTTGCCGAAGCGGACAGCTTTCAGAGCCTGTCGCGCATGACCGATGCCTTGCTCGACGGTGAGCCGCTCGAGGCGGAACAACGCACCACGCTCGCCGATGCTTTCCGCAACGACGAAGCGCTCACCGCCCGTCTGGCCGATACGACCAAGCCGGAAAACGCCAGGGAAATCCTTGCCGCACTGATCGATCGCCACGGTACCGGCCGCTCGATGTTCCGCAATCGCCGTGCCGGCATCGGTGGCTTCCCCAAGCGCCTGCCGGTATGGCATCTGCTCGACGCCGACGATGTGGACGACAACACGCGGCAGATGCTGCTAGCCGAATTCCACGCCGATATCCAGCAACCTTCGCCGATACTCGAACTGGACTACGCCAACGACCCTCGGGTCGACACGCTGGTCGACCTGCTGCAGGAACACCCACAGGACAAGTTCCTGTTGATCTGCCGCAGCCAGGCCAAGGTGCTCGCACTGGAAGAGGCGCTGCGTACCAAGAGCGGCGTCGGTGTGGCTCGCTTCCACGAGGGCCTGGGCATTGTGCAGCGTGACCGCAATGCGGCGTATTTCGCGCAACCCGATGGCGCACGCCTGTTGCTCTGTTCGGAAATCGGATCGGAAGGCCGCAACTTCCAGTTCGCGCACCGTCTGGTGTTGTGGGACTTGCCGCTCGACCCTGATTTGCTTGAACAGCGTATCGGCCGCCTCGACCGTATCGGTCAGAAGCACGACATCAGCATTCACATCCTGGCCGTTGCCGACAGCGCGCAACACGTGCTGGCACGCTGGTACGACCAGGGCATCGATGCATTCCGTTCCAGTCCCTCCGATGGCCGGGAGCTGTTGCGCCGCTATGGCGAGCCGCTGGCCAAACTGGCGGACGAACATGCACGCGGCAGCGATGGCCGCGATCAGGAGCTCGACGCACTCATCGCCGAGACGCGCGCCAGCCACGAGGAAATGGCCGAGCTGATCCGCGCCGGCCGCGATCACCTGCTCGAATTGGCATCCAGCCGCGATCCGCATGCTGATGACCTGCATTCGGCATTCACTCGCGAAGACAACGATCCCGCCCGTGACGCCTTCGTGCAGCGCCTGCTTGAACAATTCGGCATCCACGCGGAAGAGCTGGGGTCAAAGGTGTTGCTGCTCGACCCGCAATATCTTTCCACCGATGCCCTGCCCGGTTTTGCCGAAGGCCCACAGTCGGTGACGTTCGATCGCGACGTGGCCCTCGCGCGCGAAGAACTGCCGTTGCTGCGTTTCGATCATCCGCTGGTAGCTGCAGCGCTCGATCTTGCGCTCTCCGGCGAGCAAGGCAACGCGGCCTTCATGGTCGACGATGTGTTGCCGCCGCGCAGTGCGTTGTTGCAAGCCGTGTTCCTGCTCGAATGCGTCGCTGATCGCAAGCTCGATCCTGAGCGTTTTCTGCCGACGTCGCCGATCGTCGTTACGATCGACACGCGGCTGGCCGAGCGCGCGGATTTCGAGCCCAGCGATATTGCGCTGCGCAAGGCGGCGGATCGCACTATCGAGGTGGCGCGTTATCGCAAATTCCTCACCAAGCTGGTGCCGCCTATGCTGGAAAAGGCGGAAGCCGTTGCGGGGCAACGCGGACAGGCGCTTATCGATGACGCCGTTGCCCTGGCCACCGATACGCTGGATGCCGATCTTTCTCGTTTGCTGTCGCTGCGTGCGGTGAATCCGTCGATCAGCGAGGCGGAGATTACCGCGGTTTCTGACGAGCGTAGCGCGTTGCTGGCGGCGTTGCCGTTGTCGCGGTTGCGGTTGGATGCGGTGCGGTTTGTGGTTAGTGCGGATTTCCTGGCGCTGCGCTGAGCCTGGTTGGTTTTGCTTGGCCCTTCACTGTTGTCGTCCCGGCGAACGCCGGGACTTAGCGGCTTGTCGCTTCGTAGTACTGCAGAAGCTGGATGGGTGGCGACCTCGTACTTGCCGGTGGTTGGGCGACTGAGCCGCTTACGTAGCGGGCGCTTCACTCGCCGGCCGGCAAGCGAGTCGCGTTCTCTTTGCTAGCCCAAAGACTTTGTAGTCCCTGCAATCCCTCCTACCTCGTCATCCCGGCGAACGCCGGGATCTAGTGTCTTGGCGCTTGGTCGTACTGCAGAAGCTGGAGAAGCTGGTCATCTAGACCTCAGTTTCTCGCTCGTCAGGCAACGTTTCGCAAGCGGAATCACTGAGGAATGGGTTCCGGCCTGCGCCGGAATGACGAGACGGGTAGGCAAGGGGGCGCGAGGTGTGTGGCTGCGCTCTCTCTCTCACTCCTCACTCCTCTTCACTCACTCCTCGCCCGTCGCCCCCACCTCAATCGCCACCCGGTTCTCTACACCCAACCCCACATACGCCACCGACAACAACAACACCCACACTACGCCCACATACAGCGCTACGCGCGTATCAGGGCTGTAGCCGAGCATGAACATCACGAAGGCGAAGAACGCCAGGCAGATCACGCTGCTTAGCGGCCATAGGCGCAACGGGAATGCGGTGGGGGTAGCTTGTTTGCGTCTGAAGCTGAAGTGGGCGATCAGCACCATCGACCAGGTCCATACCGTGTTGAATGCAAGGATCGACATCATCATGGCGAAGATGCGTTCGGGCAGCATGAAGTTCAGCACTACGCCGAAGATCAGGCAGGCCAATGTCACCAGGACACTGCGCACGGGTACGCCATGGTCGCCCACGTGAGCCAGCCATTGCGGGGCTTGACGCTTGCTCGACAGGCTTTGCAGCATGCGGCTGGCGCTGAATGTGGTGCTGTTGAAGCCCGATAGTGCAGCGGTGATTACGACGAAATTGATCAACCCGGCGGCTTGCGGAATGCCCAGTTTCGCAAATGTGGTAACGAACGGGCTGCCGGTGGTGCCCAATTGATCCCATGGATACAGCGCCATGATCACGAACAGCGCACCGATATAAAAAATGAGAATGCGCCACAGCACCGAATTGACTGCGCGGGGAATCGTGCGCTGCGGCTCGGCCGCTTCGGCCGCTGCCATGCCGATAGTTTCGATGCCGCCGAAAGCGAAGACCACCACGGGCAGCGCCAGCACCATGCCAGTGATTCCATGGGGGAACCAGCCGCCGTGCTGCCAGAGATTTCCCAGGCCCACCGGTTTGCCGGCGTTACCCCAGCCCAGCCAGATCATGGCTGCGCCGCCGGCAATCATCAGGATCACGGTGACGACCTTGATCGCGGTGAACCAGAACTCGAGTTCGCCGTAGACCTTTACCGTCATCAGGTTCAGGCCGCCGATCATGATCACCGAGCCAAGCACCCAGATCCACTGCGGCAGATCGGGAAACCATGGCTTCATATAGATGCCCACGGCGGTGCTTTCGGCAATGCCTACGCCAACCATCAGGATCCAGTAGTTCCATCCGGTGAGATAACCGGCGAATGGGCCCAGATACCGATGCGCATAGGTACCGAATGAACCGGCGACCGGGTCGTGCACGGCCATTTCGCCGAGTGCTCGCATGATGATGAAGATCATCACGCCGCCGATCATGTACGCGAACAACACGGAAGGACCGGCGAGGTTGATCGCGCTGGCCGAGCCGAGGAACAGCCCGGCACCAATGGCCATGCCCAGGGCCATGAAGGCGATATGACGCGGCCGCAGCCTGCGCTGAAGATGATTGCTCATGAAAAATCCAGCAGGGGTCAGCGCATCAAACGGCGCTTGGGTTTGATCGGAAACTTGCCACGCCAATATTGGATCAGCAAATAACCACCCACCAGGCCGCCCAGATGCGCGAAGTGCGCGACGTCCGACTGCGTACCGGTCACGCCGAGAAACAACTCGACCAACGCGTAACCGGTGACGAACAGCCACGCCGGCATCGGTATCGGCAACAGAAACAACATGATTTTCTCATGCGGATACAGCATGCCGAAAGCGAGCAGCAAGCCGAAGATCGCGCCGCTTGCGCCAACCGTCGGATAAAAATCGGTAGGAAACCAATACATGACCAGGAGCTGCGCCAACGCCGCAACGATCAGGCAGACGAAGTAGTAGATCGTGTAGTCACGGCCGCCAAACGTGCGCTCGATGGTGCCGCCAAACATGAATAGCGCGAGCATGTTGAAGAGCAAATGCTGGATGCCACCGTGCATGAAGGCGTAACTGATGAGCTGCCACGGACGAAAACCCACCGAGAAGCCTTCACCCACCCTGTCCGGCCCGAACGGCCAGAGCGCGAAATGGATCATCAAGGTCATCCCCATGAACTGCTGCAGCAGATAGATCGCGATATTGGCGATCAGCAGGTTACGGGTAACGGGAGGGAGGTCCAGCGGCATACGGCAAATCCAACCAAATCAGCGCCTCAAGACTAGCTGTTGCCGCCCCTCCCGTCATGTCGCGACATCCTGCCGCAGGTTTGCCAGGGCTGCGGCCCCATGAACCTGCGGGACGGAAAGCGGCATCAACGCCACGCATTATCTTTACTTCAGCCCTGGGCTTTAATCCATGACTCAACCGCAACGCATCCTGGTGGTGGACGATGACCCCGATGTCCGCTCGCTCCTGAGCGATCACCTGATCCAGGCGGGCTACCTGGTGGATACGGCCCAGAACGCTGCTGTCATGTGGCAGCTGATCGCCTGCTCGCAACCCACCTTGATCGTGCTGGACATCGCGCTCCCCGGCGAAGACGGCCTCGCCCTTTGCCGCCGCCTGCAAGCGCACGGCCGGCCCGCCGTGATCGTGCTGGGGGCGCTCGATGCGCCAGCTGAGCGTATCAATACCCTGGAAACAGGCGCAGACGACTACGTTGCCAAGCCCGTCGACCCGCGGCAGTTGCTGGCCAGGATCAGGGCACTCTTGCGCCGAATGCAGGCGCAGAACGACGGTGCCGACAAGCTCGGCACCATGGATTTCGCCGGTTGGCAGCTCGACCGGCGACGTGCCCGACTCATCTCGCCACGCGGCGAGATGATCGCCCTGGGGCGAACCGATCACCAGGTGCTTTGTGCCCTGCTCGATCGCGCCAACCACGAGGTCAGCCGCGAATATTTGGTCGAACACGTTTTCCAGAAAAACTACGCGCCAAGCGACCGTGCCATCGATATGAGCATCAGCCGATTGCGGCGACACCTGGAAAACGACTCGGCACAACCGCAGTTGATCCGCACAGTGCGCCACGTCGGTTATATGTTGACGGCACGCGTCGAAACAGCGGCGTGAAACACGCTGGCTTGCGCGTAGCTGTCTGCTGCAACGCGAGATAGAGCATGGCGAAAATCATTCGGACATTCGCATGATCTTGCGCGTTTCCAGTCGCTCTGGACCTCGCTACATTGTCCGTTGGGGACAATGAGGAGAGGCGCGTATGCGCCGTTTATCCGTAGTCGTCATGACCACCTTGCTGGTCTGTGGCTGCCATCATCATCCGAACAACGAGAAAGCCGCCGCGTCGTCATCGGAGGGACTTTTTTCTCCGGGTATCGTCGGACCCGATCTTGCCCAGCATCTTCGTGCACTGGCCGAACGCAATGGTCAAGGCGATGATAACCAGCAGGTTGTCGACTACGTTGTCGCGCAGTTCAAGCGTATCGGCCTGGAGCCTGGCAACAACGGCAGCTGGCTGCAGGACGTGCCTTATCTGGAAGCCTCCCTGCACGCACCACAAGATACGCAGCTGAGTATCAATGGCGCCCACGGCACGACACGGTTTGCTTATGGTGCCGATATGCTTGCCAGCTCGCCGGCCAACCTGGCTCATGCGGCATTGGCGCAATCGCCACTGGTCTTCGTCGGTTATGGCGTGGATGCGCCCGACCAACAATGGAACGATTACGCGGGCATCGATGTGCGCGGCAAGACCGTGATCGTGCTGAGCAACGATCCCGGGTGGAGCGGCCAGGATCCCAGCCTCTTCAAGGGCCGCAGCTTTACGCACTACGGCTTGTGGGTCTACAAGCTCGAAGAAGCCGCCCGGCAAGGGGCGAGGGCCGCCTTCATCGTCTACGACGAAGCGGCGACAGGCTCGTCATGGAGCAATATCCAAAACGCCTGGAAACGCCCGCAGCGCAGCCTGCCGCAACGTGAGGACGAGGTACGCCTGCCTGTCGCCGGCTGGTTGAATACAGCCGCAGCACAAACCCTGTTTGCACAAGCCGGGCTGGACTACGCAACGCTGCGCCAACAGGCGTCGCATCGCGGCTTCAAAGCCATGCCGATGGGGCTGCAGGCGAGCATCGCCTTCGACAGCGATGTCGTGCAAAAACACACTTCCAATATCGTTGCCAAAATGACCGGCACGCGTCAGCCCAACGAGGCGATCGTCTATTCCGCGCATTGGGACAGGATCAGCCACGACAGCAATCCGCTGCGCCGCGCGATCGATAGCGGTTCGGGCATGGCAGGCTTGCTGGAAATCGCCGAGGCGTTCGCGCACAGCGCACCCAAGCCACATCGCAGCGTGTTGTTTCTTGCTACTGCCATGGGCGATTCGGGCATGCTGGGCTCGCGCTTCTATATCGAGCACCCGCCGATTCCACTGCAGCAAACCGTCGCAGCCATCAACCTGGACACGCTGCCCATCGCAGGCCCCGATCGCACCATCGCGTTGATTGGCTACGGCCAGTCGCAGCTTGATGATTACCTCGAAGCTGCCGCAAAGATGCATCACCGCAACGTGACACCCGATCAGGCGCCAGAGCGCGGTTTTTTCTTCCGCTCCGATCAGATCAACTTTGCCAATGCGGGCATTCCCGTGCTTTACGCCAGTTCGTCGGCCCAGCGAACCGCCGACGCCAGTGAGCAAAGCTTCGATATGCACGGCGCGATAGAAGACCTGCGCATGCTCTATACCGTCGGCGACAAGCTATCGATGGAAACAAGCTTTCCGCAATGGAAGCCGCATAGTGACTTCAAGCGGCCGGCAACGATCTCGGGGCGCTCGCCATAAGCGCCCGACGCGCGGATCGCCCTCTTCTGACCGCGCTGCGTTACGACCACAAAAAAAGCCGCCCATAGGGCGGCTTTGAACTGTGGAACACAACTTGAAGCCTTAGCCGTTCTGCAAGATGCCTTCAGGGCGCTTGGCACCGGCGAAGCGCTTGGCCCAGTAGGCCTCCTGCAGATTGTCCACGCGTACCGTCTTGCCGCGCGAGGGCGAATGAATGAACTGGCCATTGTCGATATAGATACCGACATGGGAAATGCGACCGCGGCCGCCACGGCCGGCAGTACGGAAGAACACCAGGTCGCCCGGGCGCATATCGGCGCGCTTCACGGCAAGACCGGCGACGAACTGGGAGGCCGAGTTGGTGGGCAGTTCCAGGCCGACTGCATGGGCGAACACGTAGCGGACGAAGCCGCTGCAATCAAAGCCGGTGGACGGGTCATGGCCGCCGCGCACGTAGCGGATATCGCGCAGCTTCATCGCCAGGCCGATCAGCGCGTGGCGCAGATCCATGCCGTTGGCGTTGTCCAGTTGACCGTCGTCGTCCGCATCGGCCATTTCATCGACCGAGTTGCCCTTGGCATCGTTCTTGGTCGAATCCGGCAGCTCAGCAGTCAGATTGCTCGGCACCACCGACTGGGCCAGGCCCGGCGCCGGGGCAAACACGGGCAGCTGGGTCATCAGCAACGGTGCGGCTGTCGCAAATGACGATGCGGCGGTATCTACGGAAGCTTCGGGAGCGGTTTGAGCGAGAAGCGGAGCGGAGATCAGGAAAGCGGCAGCCAGGGCGGTAGCTACGGTCAATCGCTTGAGCGGCATGCGGGACTTTCCCCTGTTGCTATTCAAAGATTGGTCGTCGATGTGGCTGGCGACCGTGATAAGGGAGTGAAGTTAGCAAAGAGACATACCCCGTTTGTTCGATCGCGGTTAACTGAACTCCATCGTTTCAAAACTCTTCATGGCAGCCAATTTATGGCCAACACCATGAAAAATAATTACTTTTCTTTGTTATCACGGCGTGGAGGCCGGATAAATGAACTCGTTAATAGGAATGGTTCACTAACCAGACCCTAGAACTTAAGTTCTACGTCCGAAAATGGCGGTGCCAATGCGCACCTCCGTAGCCCCCTCGGCGATGGCCTGCTTGAAGTCGCCGCTCATGCCCATCGATAGCCGTGGCAATGCCCTGCCTCGTGCTACGGCCTCATCCCGCAGGCCGCGCAACTGGCGAAAGCAGGCACGCGCGGCCTCAGGGTCATCGGAGTTCACCGCCATCGTCATCAGGCCGCGCACGCGCAGCGTAGCCAGGCTGTCCAGAGCATCCAGAAAAGCCGGTAGCTCGGAAGGGTCCAGGCCCGACTTGCTTTCTTCCGGAGAGGTTTTCACCTGGACCAGCACATCCAGCGTGCGGCCTTCGATGTGCAACCGCTTGTGCAACGCCTCGGCCAGATCCCATCGATCCAGCGACTGCACCTCGGAGGCCAGGCGCGCCACGTCCTTGGCTTTGTTGGTCTGCAGATGCCCGATAACCACCCAGTCGATGCCGCAGTCGCTCAGCGGGCCGGCTTTCTCGCGAATCTCCTGCACCTTGTTCTCGCCGAAGCGATGCAACCCCAGCGCGACGGCAGCGCGCACCGCCTCCGTGGGAAAGGTCTTGCTGACCGGCAGGATCGAGACTTCGGAAGGCGCGCGTCCGGCCGCTACGCAAGCCGCATCGACGCGCTCACGCATCGCTGCCCAGTTCGCAGCCAGATAGGAAAAATCGTTGTGGTTATCGGACATCGCTGTGTGAGGTCTCGCCGGCGACAGTACGGCCGCCGGCTTTGCGGGTTCAGACCGCGTGCTGCGCGAAATGCCGGGCAACCACCTCGGCCACCACCATGCTGACTTTCTTGCCGGTCGGAATGTGCAGGAACTCGTTCGGGCCATGCGCATTCGAGTGCGGGCCCAACACGCCGGTGATCAAGAACTGCGCTTGCGGAAATTTCTCGCCCAGCATGCCCATGAATGGAATGCTGCCACCCTCGCCCATGTAAGCGGCAGGCGTGCCGAAGTAGTGCTCGGATGCGTCGGCAACGGCCTTTTCCAACCAAGGCGAAAGCTGCGGCGCGTTCCATCCGCTGCCATCCTTCTCCAGCTTGAAGCTGACCTTTGCACCGTACGGCGGATCTTTTTCGAGCAACGCCTTGACGAACTGGCCGGCCTTCGCACCGGACAACGTCGGCGGTACGCGCAAGCTGAGTTTTACCGATGTCTTGGGACGCAGCACGTTGCCCGCGCTTTCCAGCGGCGGCATGCCATCGACACCGGTCACCGCCAACTGCGGGCGCCAGGTGCGATTGAGCACCAGCTCGGTGAGATCTTCCGTCACCGGTTTCATGCCTTCGACAAAGGGGAACTTGTCGTATACCGCCGTCCCCAGCACCTCGGCCGAGCGCTTAGCCTGCTCGATGCGCTGGGCCGGTATATCGACGTACAACTCTTGCGGCTTGATCTTGCCGGTTTCCTGGTCTTCCAGGCGGCTGAGCAATTCACGCAGGATGCGGAAACTCGAGGGCACCACGCCCGACGCATCACCCGAATGCACGCCCTCTTCCAGTACCTGCACGGTCAACTCGCCACCGGTCATGCCACGCAACGAGGTGGTCAGCCACAACTGGTCGTAGTTGCCGCAGCCGGAATCCAGGCACACCACCAGCGAGGGATTGCCGATACGCGATGCGAGGTGGTCGACGTAATACGGCAGGTCGTAGCTGCCCGATTCCTCGCACGCCTCGATCAACACCACGCAGCGCGCGTGCGGAATACCCTGTTCGTGCAGCGCCAGCAGAGCGGCCAGCGAGCCGAAAATAGCGTAGCCATCGTCCGCACCGCCGCGGCCATAGAGCTTGTCACCCTTGATCACCGGCGTCCACGGACCCAGGCCCTCCGCCCAACCGGTCATTTCCGGCTGCTTGTCGAGATGGCCATACAGCACGACGGTATCGTCGTTCTGCCCTGGCACCTCGATGTAGATCAGCGGCGTGCGCCCTTCCAGTCGAACCACTTCCAGCGTGGCACCGGGCAGCGACGACAGCTTCGAGCGCGCCCAGGTTTCCATCAGCTTGACCGCCGCATCCATGTAACCGTGCTCGACCCACTTGCTGTCGAACATCGGCGACTTGTTCG
>Ga0207695_10003489_pt1 | contig 22110 bp, 19 predicted proteins | sample KBSC54metaG_FD_184354 | JGI IMG/M metagenome (GOLD analysis project Ga0207695, IMG submission 184354) | Corn rhizosphere microbial communities from Kellogg Biological Station, Michigan, USA - KBS C5-4 metaG (SPAdes) (version 2) | ecosystem: Host-associated > Plants > Roots > Rhizosphere > Soil...
CCCCCGCGCGCGCTAGCCGCCCGCAACGACTCCCACGTGGCAGGACCCTCAACGGCAGCAACGAGCTCTGCCGGTCCCCGCGCCCCGCGGTTCCGTGATCGTTAGGCAAACTGCGGTCAAGAACCCCGCCATTGCCTAACAGCCGGGGCCTGAGTCCGCGCCCGCAGACCACCCCCAAGCTCGAGTGGGCAGAACTGGCGAGGACGCGCCGAGGCGGACGATGCAAATCTGCCCAGTCGCGCACCGACAACGCGCCCGCGCCAGGACGGCACCCGGCTGCCCGCAGCACCGGAGCAGCCGGTTACCCGCGGACAGCGCTCGCGCGGGTGGCCGCGGTCGCCGGCGTGGCCGCGGTCGCCGCGGTCGGTCCAGCAGCAGGCTTGGCGGGCGCGGCAACGATCATCCGGTGCCGCAGGTAGACGTTGTTGAGGATCAGCGCGAGCACGCTGATCGACCCGCCCACGATCTGCATCGCAGCCGGCACCACGCCGGTCATCGCCGAGATGGAGAACGCGGTCACCGGGACGACGTCCATGAACAGGACGCCGTTCAGCGGCGTCAGAATCTTGTTGCCGATGTTCCACGCCAGCACGCCGATGACCGCGGCCACCAAGCTCATGTAGGCAAGCTCGGGCAAAATCGACGTCACGTCGTGCCCGCTCGGCGTCGCGACGCCGCCCGTTCCGAGCAGCACTGCCGTAATCACCACCGCGCTGCTCAACCCGAGCCCCGTCGTCACGGTCGTGTACTTCACCGGCGACCAATCAGGGAAGAACGCCGCGCCCACGGTATAGAGCACCCAGCAGAGCGCGCCGAGCACGATCAGCCCGTCGGCGTAGTAGTTCTGTGGCTCTCGGAAGAGGGCGGCGTAATCACCCTTCGTTACCACGAGCGTGATTCCGAAGAACGACAGCAGGATGAAGGCCAGCGCCCCCCGCGGCGGCACGGCGCGACGGACGACCCAGTTCACCAGGAAGCCGAGCAGCGGCATCGTCGCCATCATGATCGACGCGGTGAGCGCACCGGCGTCACCGAGCTTCTTCTGCCCGTAGAACACCAGGAACTGGAAGCCGGCGAACCCCGCCGTACCGAAGAACCAGGCGAGCCCGACCCGCGCACCTCGCAGATCAAAACCGGCTCGACCCTCACGCCGCGCCAGCAGGAGCGCGAAGACCACCCCGGCTATCGCGTAGCGCATGCAGGTGAACGTGAACGGGTCGATGTGCCGAAGGGCCCTCGTCATCACCGGGAACATCCCGCCCCAGGACAGCGTGGCGATCAAGCAGAGTGCAACGCCTCGCGAGTACTTCCCCGACATCTCAACTCCCCGGGCCGTGCTTCGATTGTTCGACGATGGTCGAAGTATCAAAGGACTGCGATACTTTGTCAACCAGACCAGGCAAAGACGAGACCTGGTCGAAGGAGCGGTCATGTCCCGCAGCTACTACCACCCGAGCGTCGGCGACCTCGACCTTGCCGAAGTGCTGCGTGCGCTCGCCGACCCGATCCGGCTGCGCATCGTCGAGCTGCTGCTCGAAGGTGGCGAGACCACATGCGCGCCACTGGCCGTCGAGGTCGGCATCGCTGATTCGACGCTCTCGCATCACCTGCGGCAGATGCGCGAAGCCGGCGTCACCCGCACGAGGGCGGACGGCGTGTTGCGCTGGACCAGCCTGCGCACCGACGACCTCGAGACCCGCTTCCCGGGCTTCCTCGGGTGGCTGCAGAACTCACTTCGTCCGAAGCCGGCCGCGGCTGCGCGCACGAGCGGCGCCCGGCACTCGCCGTCCGCTCGCCGCCGTAACCCTCGGCCGGTCGCAGCGGCGAAATAACGGACGACGAGCCCCTCACCCGGCGTTTACCGCAATTTTGGGCATCGGCCACTTGACACCCCAGACGTAGCTCGTTAGATACTTCGAGCACCATCGAACAAATCGCCGATGGGTAGCCGCGCAATCGTCTTGGGGGGATCGCGACATGGTTACGTCTGCGCTGAATTCGGCGCCTGCAGTGGAGACACCGTTCGCTGATGCGTTGTTGCGCATCACCGGCACGGGGGTGGGCAGCTTGCATGCGCTGCCGGTTTCACAGGGTCATTCGATTCGCCATTCGTCGCTTCGCGGCAAGTACGAGCGGCTGTTCGGGCCTGCGTACTTGGCGTCCGACGCGTCGTTCTCGGCTCCGGTGCTCGACTCGTTCTTCCGGCCCCGCACCTGCCTCGCACGTGCGCAGCAGCTTGCCGCTGATGCGTTCGGCGCTGATCGCACGTTCTTCATCACGTCCGGGACGACGACGGCGAACAGCGTTGCGCTTGCGGCGATGGGCTTACGGGGACGACGGGTGCTCGTCGACCGCACCTGCCATCAGTCGATCCACTTTTCGCTCGACCGCATCGGTGCGGACGTCACTTACGCGGGCTACGGCCCCACGACGACCACTAGCGGGCTCGCGGTCAGCGATGTCGAAGAGTTGCTGCGCTGCTTCGCCACCGCCGCGCGCGAGGGCGCACCGTATCAAGCAGTCGTGCTGTCGGGATCCTCCTACGACGGCATCTTGCTCAAGCTGCCTGAGCTCGTGGCGGCACTGTTCGAACATGTCGACGTCCTTGACGTGCTTGTCGATGAGGCATGGTCGGCGCTGAACAACTTCCACCCCGCCTTGCGCGCGCACACTGCGCTCGAGGCAGCCCGCAAAATGCGCCCGCACAACCGGATGCAGTTGCGGATGTTCGTCACACACTCGGCGCATAAATCGATGAGCGCCTTGCGCCAGGCGTCGTATCTGCACGTGATCGCAGATGAGGCGGCGCAGTACGCCGTCGAAGACGCGATCTACTCCATCCACACAACGAGCCCGAGCCTGCCGATCCTCGCCAGCCTCGATCTCGCCCGTGCCCAAGGTGTCGCTGAAGGCGCAGCCCTGCTCGAAAGCTGCATCGACAGTGCGTCGCAGCTGCGGGCGCTCGTCACCGACGGCGCCTTCCCCGGGCTGACCGCAGTGCCGACGTGCCCACCAACGCGATGGGCACTGCCCGATCCGACCAAGGTGGCCGTCGACTTCGCCGGGATCGGGCTCTCCGCCCACGCTGTGCGCACGCGGCTCTTCCACGAATACGGCCTCTACGTCTCTCGCGGCAGTCGAAGCGTGCTGTTGTTCAACTTCCACATCGGCGCGGGAGCCGACATCTGCGACCGGCTCGAACGTGCGCTGCGCGACCTGTGCGGCAAGCGTTCGCACGGCCGTCGTCCGGCTATCGACCTCTGCAACTCTTTCGTAATCCCTTATCCGCCGGGCGTTCCGGCCGCTGTGCCCGGTGAACTCTCGGTTAGCGACCTCGCCGAACAGCTGCTGCATTACGACGAGTCCGGAATCGACGTGTTTTCGGTTCCCGCTCAGTCTCCGCGCAACTAACTCCTCGCGCCTTCCTCCTCTGTTGCGGGTGCGTTGACGCCTGCCCATCTACCGATCGGGAGAATCCTGTGATTGCGCTTGACGTCATTCAAAAGCATGCTGCCCAAACGCCGGACCGACCGGCACTCATTGCGGTCAACAGATACATGAGCTGGCTCGGTTTCGCCGATGAGGTCGCGCGCTCTGCCGGTGCGCTCGCCATGCTCTTCGACGAACTCGGACCGACCCACCCTAGGCGGATCGCCTTCCTCGGCGACAGCGACCTCGACATCGTCGTCCTGCAAGCTGCCGCTGCAACGCTCGGCATCGCGATCGTCGGGATCGACCACAGCCTCGAACCGGCCGCGGTCGCGGCGTGCCTCGACCAGCTGAAGCCGGCCGTTTTCGTGGTATCGCCATGGCGCCGGCAGCTTGCTCGAACGGCACTCGCGCGAGCGACGGCGCAGCCTGCTGTCCTGCTGCACCTCGGCGCATCGGGCTCGTCAGGCAGGTCGTGGCCGAAGCTGACCGCCAGCGGCAGCTGGCCGCCGCCGGACGGTTGGAAGCAAGGCCCCTTCGAGGCATTCGGTTTCACGTCAGGAACGAGTGGCACGCCGAAGCTCGTCGTCCGCACTGAATCTTTTGCAGCTCGTCGGCGGGCAGCGATCGTCGAGATGTTCGGCATTACTGGCGATGACGTCTACCTCAACACTGTGCCGCTGTTCCACGCGTCAGCCAGCGGCTGGGCGCGCATCTTCCTGAGCGAGGGCGCGCCGGTGGTCATTGCCGGCGACGAAGATTCGGCATGCATCGCGCGGCTCGCGCGCGAGCATGGGGTGACCTTCACGCTGATGGTTCCGCCGGTGCTCGCCGAGTTCACCGAGCAGGCCCGGGTTGACGACGCTCGCCCGCCGCTTCGCGCCATCGTCACCGGCGGCCGGCACGTGAGCCCGCAGCTGGTGCGCGACGTCGACGCCACGTTCGGCCGCGTGCTGCACGTCTATTACGGGACGACGGAAACCGGGCTCAACACCCTCGCTACGCCAGCTGATCTGGCCGACGACCCGACAACGGCAGGCGGGGCGTTTCCCGGCAACGCGATCGCGATCGTCGACCGGCACGGCGGCCGGGTTCGGCCGGGCGAGCCAGGTTTCGTCGCCATCTCGGGCTACATGCTTGCGTCGCACTTCGGAGATGGCAGCGCGCCGGTGATCGACCTCGACGGCGTGCAGCACTGGGTGACCGCCGACACCGGCTGCCTCGACAGCGACGGCCGACTGCGCATCTTCGGCCGCGAACTCGGTGACCAGCTGCACGACGTGATCGGCGCTGAGGCGGCGGTGCGCGACCTCGACGGTGTGGCCGACGTCGCGATCGTGCTCGCCGCACCTGACCGCGAGGCGGTCGTGGCGTATGTGCCGAAGCTGCCGCCTTCCGCTGATCTCACTGCGGAGGTGCACGCAACGGCCAGTGCGGCGCTCGCCGGTCTCGACGTTCGATGCCTCAAGTTCGACGCGATCCCCTACAGCCCGAGCGGCAAGGTGCGGCCGGCGGCGCTGCTGGCCCGCGCCTGAGGTCTCCACTGGTAGACGGTGGCCGCTGTCTTTCGCGGCCACCGTCTACCAGGTGGGCGGAATCTACTGATCATCTTGGCCTCGCCAGCCGTGGCGGCAGCAGCTCGAGCTCCCGAATAATCGTGTGACGAGGATTGACCGAGTCGGGGCACGGTCATAACATGCGGTCGTATACAGCGATGGACACTGGTACACCGTAGCCGCGCGCTAGTGATCACGGGCCAGCTGCGGCCCACTAGGGAGCGCCGTGAAGGTTGAGAACGTCACGGTCCGGGCAGGCGCGGCGGTTTCGGTCGAGCACGTTGGGGTCGAGTTCGGCGACCGTCACGGCGGCGAATTGCAGGCGCTGCATGACGTCAGCTTTCGGCTGGACCCGGGCGAGTTCGTCACCGTGGTCGGGCCGAGCGGCTGCGGCAAGACGACGTTGTTGATGCTGATCGCGGGCCTTCAAACTGCCACCACCGGAAAGATCACCATCAACGATGTGCCGGTCACCAAGCCGTCGCCGGCCATGGGTGTCGCGTTCCAGCGCGACTGCCTGATGGAGTGGCGAACGGTAGTCGGGAACGTGCTCGCTCAATCCGATCTGCGCGGCTGGAAGAAGAGCCAGCACGTCGATCGAGCTCATGAGTTGCTGCACATGGTCGGCCTTGCCGGATTCGAACGCCACTACCCGCACGCGCTTTCCGGCGGCATGCGGCAACGCGTATCGCTGTGTCGCGCGCTCCTGCATGATCCGCAGATGCTGCTGCTCGACGAGCCGTTCGGCGCGGTTGACGCCATGACGAGAGAACAATTGAATCTGGACGTCGGACGCCTGTGCGCCGGCTCCCGCGTCACCACGCTGCTCGTCACCCACGACATCAACGAAGCAGCCTTCATGGGCGACCGTGTCATCGTCATGGCGACCCGCCCGGGCCGCATCGCAGGCATCGTGCCGATCAACGTACCGACACCGCGAGACGCGAGCTTCCGCAAAGACGACGCGTTCCTCGGATCGACCACCGCCATCAGAGATCTGCTGGAGAAAGCCGGCGCAGCAAATGGCTAGGCCCGCATGCGAACTCGGGCGCGAGCGGTGACTGTCTCGGGGTTGAGGAGCCACTCGCTGAGCGCTGCACCGAGACGTAAGAAGCGCTCGCGACCGAGGATCGACTCGTTCCCGGTGCAACTCGGCCTCGTCATCCTGGCCATCGCCTTGATGATTCTCGGCTGGGAAATCGCAGTCATAGCAGGAGTGAAGTCGTTCATCTTGCCGTCGCCGCGATCGGTGGCCGACGCGCTGTGGTCGGACCGTAACATCCTCGCACCGGCGTTGTGGGTGACGTTCAAAGAGACCATCTTCGGATTCCTCATCGCGACCGGCTTCGGCATTGCGATCGCGTGTGCCATCGCAAGCTCACGGGTTGTCGAACGGATGGTCTATCCGTTGCTGGTAGTCAGCAACGCGGTGCCGAAGATTGCGCTCGCCCCGATCTTCATCTCGTGGTTCGGGTTGGGTTCGTTCCCTCACGTGGTGATTGCCGCGCTGCTCGCGGGATTCCCGGTGGTCATCAGCACGGCAGTCGGCCTCGTTGGGGTGGACAGCGGCCTGATCCTGCTCGGCCGCGCCACCAACGCGACCAAGCTGCGCACCTTCGCGCTGATCCGCTTTCCTGCGGCACTGCCAAGCATCTTCGGCGGGCTGAAGCTCGGCGTGACCCTCGCCCTCACAGGTGCGGTTGTCGGCGAGTTCGTCGGCGGCAACGTCGGCCTCGGCTACGTCATCACCAACGCGCAGGGAAACCTGCTTTTGTCACGTGCGTTCGCGGCCATCGTCGTCCTGGCCGTAATCGGGATCGCGCTCTTCTACCTCGTAGAACTCGTCGAGAAGCTCGTGATCCCTCGGAAGTAGTCCCGTTTACGGAAAGGAGGACAGTCGTGAAGCACTCTGCGATTCGTCGCGTCGTGCCGGTAGGTGCCGTAGTCGCCCTGATGCTGACCGCGGCCGCGTGTGGAGGGTCGAAGTCGTCGAACAACTCAGCGGCCGCCAGAGCCTCGACGTCGAGCGGGAGTTCCGCATCGGGTTCGGCGGCTGCTGCGAAGTCGATGACCGACGTCACCTACCTCACCGACTTCCTCTCCAACGGCACGTACTCGCCGATGTGGTACGGCATCAAGCTCGGCTACTACAAAGCTCAGGGCATCAACCTGAAGATTCAGTACGGCACGGGCTCGGCCACGACGTCACAAGCAATAGCCAGCGGCAAGGCCGACATCGGCGACGCCTTCAGCGGCACGATGGCACAAGCGGTCGCGAAGGGTGCGCCGCTGGAGTCGGTCGGGTTCTTCAGAGCGAACGGTGGCTGGGCGTTCTACTGCGACAAGAAGCTTGGAATCTCGACCCTCAAGCAGATGGCCGGCCACTCGGTCATCCTCCCGCCCGGCACGCCGCAAGCCTCGCTGTATAAGGGTGTGCTGAACGCCGTCGGTGTCTCACCGGACAGTGTGAAGATCCAGTCGGTGCCGTCGTCCGCAGAAGACTCGACCTACGCGACCGGAAAGGCCGACTGCGTCGGTGGCACGCTCGGCGACGCGCCCAACTTCCTGCCGCTGCGCGCGAGCACCGTGCTGCCGTGGAGCTCCGGCGGATTCAACGGTGGCGGCTACAACTTCTTCGTGACAAAGAGCTACCTCGCGGCGAACAAGCAAGTCATCGAAGGCTTCCTGAAGGCGACGTACCAAAGCATCGAAGCCAGCCTGAAGAACCCGGCGGACGCCGTCGCGGCCTTCAACGCGGCAAACCCGCAGGCCAAGCCAGACCTCACGAAGCAGCAATGGGCGGCGGTGAAGCCCGAGTTCTGCACCAAGGACATGACGCAACAAGGAAAGATGATGGGCTACCAGCTGCCTGCAGCCTGGTCCGACGTCGTTTCTGACCTCCAGAAGTACGCCAGCCTGCCGTCGTCCGTGCAAGCATCGTCGCTGTTCACGAACGAGTTCTTCGACCAGGACAACGTTTCGTCGGCTGCTTGCACTTCAGACATCAGCGGCTAGCTCGGTAACTGAGGTACACCACGCCGTTGCTGTACCGCTCGGATCCGGCAAGCTCCCAGCTGCTGGGCGGCGTCGTGTCCTTGAACAGGCGCGGCCCGGCACCCAAGGTGAGCGGATAGGTGAAGAGGTGAAGCTCGTCGACCAACTGGTCGGCGAGCATCGCCCGCACCAAAGTGCCCGACCCGCTGACGTAGAGCCCGCCATCGACGTTGCTCTTCAGCTTGCGGATGGCATCGGCGTCGTATGGGCCGACGATCCGCGAGTTGCGCCACGTGGTGTTCTGCAACGTCGATGAGACGACGTACTTCATCGTGTCGTTCATGAACGGCGCGCCGGGGTCGTCTTCCGCCGTGCGCGCCGACCAGGCAGGCTCGAACATCTCGAACGTGGTGCGGCCGAGCAGAATGCCCTGGCAGCCAGCCATGGCCCCCGCGATGGCCTCGCCCATCTTGGGATCGAAGCCATAGGGAATGGTCCAGGTCGGCGCGTCGATCACGCCGTCCAGGCTCATGAACTCGTGTACTCGGATCGATCCCATGGCCGCCGCCTCCTCGGTCTGTCGTCACAACCTAGACGCCGGAGCGATCGATGATTCATCGGCGCGGCTAGCGTCTGAGGAGGGACGGCACCAGCCGACGAATGGAGCGACCGATGTCTCGCGAGCCAACGCTCGAACAACGCCCCGAACAGCCATACGTCGCAATCCCGGCAACGGTCAGCATGGACACGCTCGGCCCGGCGATATCCGCGCTGATCGGCGAGGTCTTCGGCTGGCTGCACGAGCGCGCGGTCGAGCCGGCTGGCCCACCCTTCGTGCGGTATCTCACCATCGACATGCCGAGTCGGCTGGACATCGAAATTGGTGTGCCGATCGCTCACCCGCACCCCGGCGACGCCCGGGTCAGCACCGGCTCGCTGCCGGCTGGCCGCTACGCGACGTTGCTGCACATCGGCCCCTACCCCGACCTGGTGGCAGCTACCGAGCGCCTGCTGACATGGGGCGCGAGCAACGGCGTCGGTTGGGCAACGACCAACGAGCCGGACGGCGAGCGGTGGGGCGCTCGACTCGAGTTCTACCTGACCGATCCGCAGGAGGAGCCTGATCCGCAGCGGTACGAAACCGAGCTGGCGTTCCTTACTGAGGGCTGACGCCGGGCGAGCGGTCTGGCCGATGGCCCATCTCATCGAGTGAAGGGTCGTGGCCGCTTTCGGGTGCCTGAAACCGGCAACAACCCTTCATTCGGCGACCGCTTGGGCGCGCCTGTCGCCGGCGAAGGCAACGCAGAAGGCGACGCAGCGAGTTCGCGCAGCAAGGCCGCCGTGGCGGGCACTCGGTCAGCGCCGTCGCGGTAGACGACCCCATACGTCCGCCTGCCCCACGCTGCGCTCTCGCTCACCACCACCCCGGGATGCCGGAACGCATCGAGCGCGGCCTGCGGCAGGAACGCAACGCCCAGCCCGACTGCGGTCAAATTCTGGACGACGACGTAGTCGTCGGTGATGTGCTCGATGACCGGTTGAAAGCCCGCCCGTTCACAGAGTCGGGTCAGGTGCAGGCGGCAACGGGGGCAGCCGGCGATCCAGCGTTCCTTCGCAAGTTGGCGCATCGTGAGCCGGCGCCCGGCCAATGGATGAGCGCCCGGCAACACGAGCAGCACCGGCTCGTGGCCAAGCGGCCGCCAGACGAGCGATCGATCGGGCTCGGCCGGCTCCGAGCTGTAGCGAAACACGAGCGCGACGTCGAGCTCGCCGTTCTCGACGAGTTGCCGCGCCTCAGGCGGTTCAGCCACGGTGAGCATCACGTCGACACCCGACTTGTGCTGCCTCAGCCCGGCGATCGCTTGCGGCACCTGGGTCGCGGCCGCCGACGGGAACGCACCGAGCCGCACAGTGCCCCGCCGTAGCTGTCGTAGCGACGCCTGCTCCTCGTCGGCCATGTGAAGCTCGCCCGCGATCGCGTCGGCCCGCGCGACGAGCAGGCGCCCGGCGTCCGTCAACTCGACCCCGCGTGGGCCGCGCAGCAGCAGCGGGTTGCCGACCTCGCGCTCGAGTGCGGCGAGGTGCTGGCTGACGGCGGGCTGGGTCCAGCCCAGCTCGCGGGCTGCCGAACTGATCGAGCCGGCCCTGGCCACGGAGCGAAAGATCAACAAGCGGCGTGCGTCCATGCCATAAGTGTGGCTTTGAAGGGCGCGAAAGAGAACGGGTATTCCGCTAGAGCCGCCGTCTCACCCAAGATGAATGGCATGAAGACGATCGGACTCATCGGCGGCCTCAGCTGGTACTCAACCCTTGAGTACTACCGCACGATCAACGAGCTCGTGCAACAGCAGCTCGGCGGCCACGCATCGGCGCAGATTTCGCTGCAATCATTGAACTTCGCCGAGATACGTGCGCTTCAGGAGAGCAGCGACTGGTCGACGTCCGGCAAAGTGATGGCAGACGCGGCGCGGCGCTGCCAGGACAGCGGCGCCGACTTCGTCCTCATCTGTTCAAACCTCATGCACAAGAACGCGGACGACGTCGCTGCCGCGCTCGACGTGCCGCTGCTCCACATCGCTGACGCCATTGCGGAACGCGCAACGGCAATGGGCTGGACCCGAGTCGGTCTGCTCGGCACGCGTCAGGTGATGGAGGAGACGTTCTACACCGACCGGCTGCAGGCTCGGGGTGTCGATGTTTGCGTTCCCGAACTCGATGACCGCGTGATGGTAGATCGCATCATTTTCGACGAGCTCACCCAAGGCAAAATCGAAGAGTCGTCACGAACGGCGTTCTTGCAGGTGATCGCCAAGCTGGCAGCCGACGGCGCACAGGCTGTCGTGCTGGGCTGCACCGAAATCGAACTGCTCGTCAAGCCGGAAGACTCTGCCCTCCCGCCGATCGATTCGATGCGAACTCATGCAGAAGCCGCGGTGCGGGAAGCTCTGCGCGAGGGTTAACCGGCGGCTCGAAACTCGGCGTAGCGTTCCTCGAGCCTGAGGGGGTCTGGCTGGGCATCGCGCGCTCTCGGGATGTGCAGGCGCACGCCTGCCATGTCTTGCAGGCCGTGCCGCAGCATCGGTCCATCGATTTCGGCAAGCACGCGGGGCTGCACTTCGACCACGAGATCAGGCCGAACGCCGAGCACGTTCTTGTCGTAAGCGGCGTGATGGATCTTGCACAACGCCAAGCCGTTGGGCACGATCGGGAGCCCTTTCGCATGCTTGTCGGGCAAGATGTGAGCCGCGTCGAGCAGTTCGGCGTGACGCAGCCGGCAGATCGCGCAGGTGTCGTCGTATGCCTGCAGAACGCGCGCCCGAAACACCGGCTGATGCACGCGCTGTTGCGTAAGCCGCAAGGCGTAGGCGCGGTCGGGCCACGCGAGGTCGACGGTGCCCATCCAGCGCTGCGCGGCGTCAACCGCGACCGTGAACTCCAGGCGCGCCGGGTCTTCGCTGACAATCCAGACCGGATAGTGCGCCGTGTACAGCCCACGCGCGACACCCACGAAATAGATGAGCGGCGTCTGCGAGACGAGCGCTTCGCGGAGCGCCCGGTTGTCGGAGTGGCCTGCCTCCTGCCCGCGATACTTGTATCGGACAAGCCCATCGGCGCCGAGATCGTCTTCGTACGGCGGGAGTTGGCTGGGCGGTGTGAACGTGGTCCGGATGGAAAGCGCGGCCGCAAGCCCCGCAGGCTTCCAGATGCCCGTCTGCACGATCAGGCGCTGCTGTCGCCCCTCGAAGGTGAACGCGTTGACTTCGCTCGAGGGCAAGGCACCGTCGGGATGACGCTCGGCCAGGCGGTCAAGGTGTGCGAAGGCCGCAGCTCTCAGCCGCTGGTCCGCCTCCGAGGTCATGCCGGAGTTCTATCACCTGTTCAGGTACGCCGAGCGGCTTTCGACCCACCAGGTCTGTGGCAACCGCCGCCGGTTCAGCTGAACGAAATTCATCGATGCGAACCAGTGCGATGCCGGCGACCACCAGCAAGCCGCCGAGCAACTGCGTCACGGTCATCGACTGGCCGAGCAGCAGCCAGGCGACGACGACGGCAAACAGCACTTCGGTAAGGCCGACGAAGGACGCCACTTTCGCGCCTAGCATCCGTGCGGCCGCGATACCCGCGACGTAAGCGACGACGGCGGCCACGAGCGATAGGCCGAGCACGGGCACGGCCCAGCTCACCTGAGTGTGGGCGAGCACCACAGTTGTGTGAGGAGCGTGCACGCTCAGTACGCCCACGGCGTCCGCCATCAAGAGCACTACGCCGGCGATCGCGAGGCCGCTCCATGCAACGACCAGCGGTGGCAGGCCGTCGTCGTTGCCGGCGGACATCACGAAATACACGGCGAGCCCGACCGCTGCGCCGACCGCCCACGCAATGCCGACCGGATCGAGGTGGTGGTCGCTGAGCAGATCGAGCACCAGCGTCAAGCCCGCGAGCGCAGTCACCGCGCCGGCAATCGTGAGGCGCCGCGGTCGATGGCCGTGGCGTGCCCAGAGCCAAAGAATGATGAGCAGAATGCCCGAATACTCGAGCAGCAGGGCGACGGCAACCGACAGGTGCGACACCGCGTTGAAGTAGCACAGTTGGCCGCCGGCCACCGCGATCAGCCCGTAGGCGGTGACGTTCCTGGCGCCGCGCCGCAGCAGGCCACGTCGGCCGCGAAGCTGCAGCAGTGCCGGCACGGTGAGCACGATGGCAGCGACGACGACGCGCGCGGTGACCGCTGCGATGGGCGTCCACCCGGCGCGGATCAGGCTGGTGCCGAAGGAGCCAGAAGTGCCGAAGGTCGCGGCCGACAGCGCAGCCAGGCCGAGGCCGCGAGTGCCTACGTCCGCTTTCACGCCGTGCTCCTCGTAATGACCGTTGAGGTCGTACACTCCTGACAGGAAGCTACGCTAGTGCGCCGACGTGAAAGGGGTCAAATTGGTTTTTGCCCATGACACCGAGGTGGCGCTCCTGGCCGCCGCCGCGCTCGTCAACACCGATCAGGCGGACGGCGACGGGCTGGCCGATCTCGCGATGCTCGACGCGTTCGTCGACGAATGGGGCTGGACGGGCTCCCGCCGGCACAACAGGCGCGAGCTCGACGAGGTGCGCGCCCTGCGACCCCGGCTACGGCGGTTATGGCAGGTCGAAGCGGACGACGTCGTGGCGCTGGTCAACGAGATGTTGCGCGAGGCCAAGGCGCTACCGCAGCTGGTTCGGCACGATTCTTGGGACTACCACCTACATGCAACCGCGCCCGACGCCCCGCTCGCCGACCGGATGGCCGTCGAAGCGGCAATGGCGTTCGTTGACGTCGTCCGCCAGCAGGAGCTCGACCGGCTCAGAGTGTGCGACGCCGACGACTGCAACGACGTGCTGGTCGACTTGTCGAAGAACCGCTCGCGTCGGTACTGCAGCACGACATGCTCGAACCGCATCAACGTGGCCGCGTTCCGAGCTCGGAAGGCAACGCACTAGTCGCCCGCGGTTCACGCGTCTGGCCCGACGCTTCCTCGTCAGCGCGCAACAAATTCGTCGCCGTGGCGCTGAAAGTATCCACGCTCTTCGGGTCGGTGGCGTGGTGGCGCCCCGCGGCTAGCCGCTCGGCTTGGGGCAGCTGATCTTCGGGTTGACGCCCAGGTAGTTCAGCGGGCCCGCGAGGATTGTCACGGCTGTGGTGCCCGCCTTGGCGCAGGTCTTCGTAGCACCGCTGAAGTAATGGCGCTGCCCGGCGGCAAGCACGCCGATGAGCAGCCAGATGATCACAACGATCGATCCGATACCAGATCGGGCCCGCACCACGACTCGCCTCCGAGGGGACTGCGTCCGTGCTATCGGCTCTCGTCATTCCCGCTCGTGGGCTGACGCATGCGGGATCGCAGGCCTAGCCGACCGACCACACGATCTCCCAGCCGCTGCAGGCATCGTTCTGGGCATGCTTTGCCGGTGAGGCAGGTGCGCCTCACCGCAAAGCATCCGGGATGTCCCACCCCGACCCTCGAAGGCGGCATCCGCGGGGCGCGCACTAACGCGGAGTGATCGGCTCTACGCTGCGAGCGTTCGCACAGACCGCACAGCTAGCACCGACAACACAGGTCGTACAGGCAGGAGGAGCGCGAGCATGCCGACCGGTCGCCTCGAGGCTTTCAGCGATGGCGTGCTCGCCATCATCATCACGATCATGGTGCTCGAACTAAAGGTGCCGCACGGTCATGACCTCCACGCTTTCACATCGGAAGCCGGCACCGGTCTGCTCACATACCTGCTGAGCTTCGTGTATATCGGCATCTATTGGAACAACCACCACCACATGCTGCATGTCACTGACCGGATCACGGGTGGTGTCTTGTGGGCCAACCTGCACTTGCTCTTTTGGCTTTCACTCTTCCCGTTCACGACCGCGTGGACCGACCAGAGCGACTTCGCCCGCACGCCGCTGGTGTTCTACGGCATCAACTTGTGCGCAGCCGCGATCGCGTATTTCGTCATGCAAACCGCGATCATCCGTGCTCAGGGCCCCGATTCAGCCCTCAAGCGCGCCATCGGACGAGACGCCAAGGGAAAGCTGTCGCCTGTCCTTTACATAGCAGGGATTTGCTCCGCACTCGGCGGGGGCGACCATCCGAATGCCTGGACCTACGTTGGTCTTGCGTTCTTCGTGGCTGTCGCCGTCATGTGGCTCGTGCCCGACCGGCGCATCGAGCGAAGCCTGAGCAATGCCAGTGCCAATACCGATGCGCCGGTGACAGACTGATTACCACTCACACGCGCCGCGGCAGCACAATCGCCATGGCGATGTAGGTCGCGGCGAGCAGCAGGGGGCCAGGCCCGAGGATCGGCAGCATGCTGCCCACCGCCCACGCGATCGGCCACACCACGACGAGCCAGCGCGGCAACAATTTCGCCCGCCATGAACCCGCTGCGAACAGCACCACCCCGATGATGGTCGCCAACGACGCCAGCACATATGTCGGCCCGAGTGAGCTACCGGTAGCGGCGATGAGTCCGTAGATGAAGACGCCGAGCAGGACGACGGCGCCGACGCTCGCGAAGCCGGTACCGACAGACCCTAACCGCCCGTCGCGCCGCTCCTGGAGTTCGCGCAGCGCCGGCAACAGCGCGAGCAAAGCAAGCACGTACGGGATGCCGTTAGCAGTCAAGAAATAGTCGCCGATGTGGTGAAACTTGGCGTCGTCCGACGACGTGGTAACGAAGGCAAGTATGGTGGCGAGGGCGATGGCCGCCGCGGCCCCGACGTACAGCGCGATCAGGGCCCGGCGTAGCGCCGGAACAGCATTCTTGGACGACGACACGGTGGCCGACGACGCCACAGTTGCACTCATCGAATTCTCCTTAGGATGCAGTGATTTCCTGGGCCACGAACCTAGGCGTGCGCGCAGCGCCCGTCGTCCGGCGTAGGAGTGTTTGTCATCCCCCGCAATGGTGATCGGATCGAGACGGGAATCCGCCGCAAGGGGGATGCCGCTACCCGCAGCCATTGGTAGGTTTCACCCGTGCAGAGGCGGCTCGTGATCCCCCCGCGCAACGACGCTGCGCTCGCAGTCGGCCTACTCGCGCTGCGGCTGCTCACCCTCATCGCCGGCTGGCAGGAGAGCGGCGGCATCGTTAGCTACATCGCCGCGCCGTTTTGGATGTTGCCGCTCGCCTGGCGCAGCCGCTTCCCACTCGCCGTCGCGATCACGGTCGCGACGGCCGATCTCGTCGACATCGCCGTGGGTGGCTACCACGACTCCGTGCCCGAGCTGCTCGCGCTGATTCTTGCGCAGTATTCGCTCGGTTCACACGCCAAAGATGGACGACGGCTGCTGGCCGGCGTTGCGGCGCTTCTCGGGGTTAGCGTCTGGACCTGGCTGGGGCCGCAGCACGAACACTCCTGGTCGCTGCTCGGCGACGCCGCACTCGCGGTCTCTCCTGTGTTCGCCGGCCTTTGGGTCCGTCAGCAACGGCTGCGCGCGCAGGCACTCGAGGAGCTGGCCGAGCAGTTGAAGCGTGAACGCGAAGAACGCGCACGGTCGGCAGCAGCCGAAGAACGCAGCAGGATCGCGCGCGAGCTGCACGACGAGGTGGCCCACGCGATGAGTGTGATCGCCGTCCAAGCTGACGCGGCAGAGGGCGCACTCGAGCACGACCCCGCGCTTGTACGCCGCCCACTGCTTGCCATCAGAGAGACCGCGCGTGAGGCTCTCGCCGACATGCGGCGCGTGGTCGGCGCGTTGCGCGACGACGATCGAGCCGGGCTCGCACCCGAGCCGGGCTTGGCACGCGCCACGAAGCTCGTCGAAGACACCCGCACGGCAGGCCTCGATGTGGAACTGCGCGTCGAGGGCGAGCCGACGCCGCTACCTCCCGCACTCGATCTGGCGGCGTACCGCGTGCTGCAGGAGGGCTTGACCAACGTGCGCAAACACGCGGCCGCCAAACGGGTCGAGGTGATCGTTCGCTACTCCTCCGACGCGGTCGACGTCGAAGTGTCGGACGACGGGGACGGGTCGGGCACGGAAGGTGGCAGTGGGCGCGGCCTTGCCGGCCTCCGCGAACGCGTCGCACTGTTGGGTGGGTCGTTCGTCGCCGGTCCACGGGCGCACGGCTTTGCGCTGCGGGTGAGGCTGCCGCTCGGCACGTCGGTGCCGCGCGCATGATCCGGGTTCTGCTCGCCGACGATCAGGAACTGGTTCGGTCCGGATTCCGGCTGATCCTGGAATTGGCTGATGGCATTGAGGTTGTCGGCGAGGCGGTCGATGGCCGAGAAGCGGTACAGCTGGCGAAGGAACTCAACCCCGACGTCGTCCTGATGGACGTACGGATGCCCGACGTCGACGGCATCGAAGCGACTCGACAGTTGCGGGCGGCGGGGCTCGAGACGCGAGTGCTGGTGCTGACCACGTTCGACCTCGACGAGTACGTCTATGCCGCGGTGCGCGCAGGCGCGAGCGGCTTCCTGCTCAAGGACGCGCCACGCGAGCAACTCGTGACTGCGGTGAGAACAGTCGCGCGGGGCGAAGCACTGCTCGCGCCCGCCATCACCAAGCGGTTGATCGAGCGCTTCGTTGCACGACCCGTCCCGGAATCCGTGCCGGGCGTTGCCGAACTCAGCGCCCGCGAGGGAGAAGTGCTGCGGCTGCTGGCGCGCGGATTGTCAAACGCCGAGATTGCCGCCGAGCTGTTCGTCGGCGAAGCCACGGTCAAGACCCACGTCGCCCGCGTGCTAGCCAAACTCGGGTTGCGTGACCGTGTGCAGGCGGTCGTGTTCGCCTACGAGCACGGCCTAGTCGAGCCTGGGGTCCGCTAGGCGAGCGGGAGGCCGGTGATGCTCGCGACCGAGCTGAGCACGCCGTCGCTGATCCGCGTCGTCCCGCCAAACGCAGTTACCGAGGTCAACGGGTTCGCTCCCAGCCACGTCGCCACGGCGTTCGGCAAGGCGTCGGTGGTGATTAGCAATAGTGGTGCGCCGCTGAGCGCGCTGCTCGCAGCCGCGATTGCGGCGTCCGGCCATGCGGTGCCGTTCGCGAGCGCAACCTGCGAGGCCGGCGAGAGGAACTTCGTGGCCACGCCGGCCGCCGTCGCATAACGGTCAGCGCCACTGATGGCGGTGGCGCTCGGGTCGGCCGCAGCTGCTGGTCCCCCAACCGCGTATCGCGTGACACCCGCATGCGCCGCGAGCCAAGCGGCCGTGGCCGGCGACTGCTTACCACCGACAGTCAAGAGGACGACGCCAGCGGCGTGGGCCGCGGCCGGAGCGGCGACCAGCGCGTCGGCATAGCCGAGACCGGTTGCCTCGAAGACCGCGGCCGGTGTGCCGGTGATGCCGACGACCTGGTCTGCGATAGCAACCGCCGTTGCGTACCGGTCGGCACCGGCGATGCGGTGCGTCGTGTAGCCGGCAGCCTGCAGCTGCGCATCTACCGCGCTAGAGATGACTGCGGTGCCGCCAAGCAGGTAGATCTTGCCGGATGATCCGAGTACGCGATGAATTTCGGCAAGCACGTTCGCCGGCACGGCATCGGTGCCTGTGTAGAGCAACGGCGCGCGAACCGCGGCCGCGAGCGGTGCTCCGGTGAGCCCGTCAATGGCGTCGGAGGAAGCGACGAGCACGACCGCGTTCGCCGTGAAGGCGCTTGGCGCACCGAGAAATTCCCGCTGGCTCGCGACGATCGACGTCGTAACGCGATCCGGTCCGGCAACCCGCGTGACGCCCGGGTAGGTCGGCGGCCCAACCGGCACCACGACGGGAACCGGAATCACCGTGACCGTGTCGGTCGCGGCGGCCGAGGACTTCGTGCCGTCGTCCGTGGAAAAGCTGACCGTGCGGACGCCGGTCGTCGCACTGCTCGTATCGAAGGTGACGGCACTCAGCGCGCTCGCCCACTCCGCGTCCGTGGCGGTCGCACCGGCGCTGGTTAGGGTGAGCAACCCGGTAGCCGCGTTGTACGAGCCGGCGATGTTGCCCATCGTCGAGCCGTCGTTGGTGAACGCGAGGGTGTCGCCCGCGACGAAGCCAGCCGTGATCGACACGGACGCCGACGCCTGCGTAGCGTTGTCGAGGTCGCTCACCGTCACCGCCGAGTCGACGACCTTCGGGCTCGACCCCAGTGTGTACTGAATGGTTGACCCGGTAGTCGTGACGATCGGCGTCTGGTCGGTATCAGTGATGGTAACCGTGCGAGTGGCAGTGTTGCTCGTCGTCGTAGCCGCATCGACTGCAATGAAGCTGATCGTGCGGGTGCTGTTGTTCGGAGTCACCGCGGTGTCTGTGTACGTGACCGCCCGCAGCGCCGCCTGCCATTGCGCAACGGTCGCCGTCGCACCGGCGCTCGTCAGGGTGAGCACGCCGGTCGTCGCGTTGTACGAGCCAGTGATGTTGCCCATGTTCAAACCGTCGTTGACAAACGCGAGCACGTCCTCGCCTGAGTGGAAGTTGCCGGTGACAGCGACCGTCGCCGAGGCGAGCGTGCTGGCGACGCCGTCGGTCACCGTCAAGGTGGGGTCGATGGCAACGGGCGTCGACGACGCGTTGTCGCCGGCCACGAACGACGTGCTTCCGGCGTCCGTTGTAATCGTGGGCGGCCCGAGAACATCGACGGTGTCGGTCGAGGCGGACGACGTCTTCGTGCCGTCACTCGTAGCGAAGCTGATCGCTCGGTTGCCTGGGGTTGCGCTGCTGCCCGACGAGAACGTCACGGCACTCAGCGCGCTAGCCCATTGCGCGGTGGTCGCCGTCGCGCCCGAGCTGGTGAGCGTCAGCACGCCCGTGGCCGCGTTGTATGAACCGACGATGTTGCCGAAGGTCGCTGAGCTCGTGTTGGCGAAGGAAAGCGTGTCGCCGGAGTGGAATCCCGCGCCGATGGAGACCGTCCCGGACGACTGGGTCGCGTTGTCGAGGTCGCTTACTGAGATCGCGTTGTCAATCGTTACGGCGGTGGCGCCACCCACGTAGTTCGTTGTGCCGCCCGTCGTCGTCACGATCGGTGTTTGGTCCGTGGCGGCAATGGTTACGGTGCGAGTCGCCGTGTTGCTGGTGTTGCCCGCGCCGTCCACGGCCGTGAAGCTGATCGTGCGCGTCGCCCCGGTCGGCGTGACCGCAGTGTCGGTGTAGGTGATCGATTGCAGTGCCGACTGCCACTGCGCGAGAGTGGCCGTCGCACCGGCGCTCGTCATCGTGAGCACACCGGTTGCGGCGTTGTACGAACCGGCGATGTTGCCCATCGTCGCACCGTCATTGGCAAACGAGAGCACATCTTCACCCGACTGGAAGTTGCCGGTGATGGCGACCGTCGTCGAGGCCAGCATGCTCGCGGCGCCGTCCGTGACGGTGACGCCACTGTCGACGACAACGGGAGTCGACGCGGTGTTGTCGCCGGCCATGAACGACGCGCTTCCGGCGTCCGTTGTAATCGTGGGCGGGCCGAGAACGTCGACGGTGTCAGTCGAGGCGGACGACGTCTTCGTGCCGTCGCTGGTGACGAAACTGATCGTGCGGTTGCCGTAAGTCGTGCTGGTCGATGAGAACGCCACGGCGCTCAGCGCGTTGGCCCACTGGGAGTCAGTCGCGGTAGCGCCGGCACTGGTCAGCGTCAACACACCGGTCGCAGCGTTGTACGAACCGGTGATGTTGCCCATGGTCGCACCGTCGTTGGTGAAGCTCAGCACATCGCCGAAGTGAAAGCCACCATTGACCGAGACAGTGCCCGACGACTGCGTCGTGTTGTCGAGGTCGCTCACCGTGACGCTGCTGTCGATAGTTACGGCAGTAGTGCCGCCCACGTAGTTGGTGGTACCACCCGTCGTCGTCACGATCGGCGACTGGTCCGTCGCGGTCACCGTCACGTTTCGGGTTGCGGTGTTGCTGGTGTTCCCGACGCCGTCGACGAACGTGTAGCTCACCGTGCGCGTCGTGGTGTTGGGAGTCACGGCCGTGTCGGTGTAGGTGATCGATTGCAACGCCGACTGCCATTGCGCGAGAGTCGCCGTCGCGCCGGCACTGGTCAGGGTGAGCACGCCAGTGCCCGCGTTGTACGACGCGGTGACGTTGCCCATAGTCGAACCGTCGTTCGTGAACCCGAGTACGTCCTGACCTGACTGGAAGCCGACGGTGATGGCGACGGTGGCGGAGGCGATCGTCGCGGCCGCAGCGTCGGTTACGGTGACACCACTGTCGACGGCGACCGGCGTGGAGATCGTGTTGTCGCCCGCGACAAAGGACGCGCTACCAGAGTCGGTGGTAATCGTTGCCGACGGCTGCACGTTCACGGTGTCAGTAGCAGCTACCGAGGTCTTCGTGCCGTCGCTCGTGGCAAAGCTGATCGTGCGGTTGGCGTAAGTCGTGCTCGTGGAGCTGAACGTGATCGCGCTCAAGGCGTTGGCCCACTGGGCGTTAGTCGCAGTATCACCCGCGCTGATCATGGTCAGCACTCCGGTCGCAGCGTTGTACGAACCGGTGATGTTGCCCATCGTCGCACCGTCGTTGGTGAAGCCCAGCACATCGCCGGAGTGAAAGCCACCGCTGACCGAGACCGTCCCCGACGACTGCGTTGTGTTGTCGAGGTCGCTCACGGTGATGCTGCCGTCGATGGTGATCGCGCTCGCGCTCGAACGGTAGCTTGCGGTGCTGCCGGTAGTCGTAACGATCGGTGTCTGGTCGGTATCCGTGACGGATACGCTCTTCGTCACCGTATTGCTGCCGGTGAGGCCGTCGTTGATCGCAAAGCTGACCACCCGGGTAGCGTTGTTGGGTGTCACTGCGGTGTCGGTGTAGGTAACTGCGCGCAGCGCGCCTTGCCATTGCGCGATGGTGGCTGTCGCACTGGAGCTCGTCAGCGTCAGGACACCCGTCGTCCCGTTGTAGGACGCCGAGATGTCGCCGTACGTTGTGGCGCTAGTGTTCATGAATGCCAACACATCCTGGCCGGCCTGGAAGTTACCGGTGATCGAGACCGTCGCCGACGCCGCGGTAGTTGAGTCGCCGTCTGCCAAAGTGATGCCGCTGTCGACCGCGACGGGTGTTGATGCGGTGTTGTCACCGGCGACGAACGACGTCGTGCCTCCAGTCGCCGTCAGCACCGGCGGCGAGTTCAGATCCACGTATGTGAAGTTGTCGAGCGTCGGAGCAAACCAGCCGGAGTCGCCGACGTCGACGAGCTGCAGCGTCGTGATGCCGGCGAAGTGTGGGTTCGCCGAAAGATCGACATTGCCGCTGATCGAGCCCGGTTCGATGACCTCGTTGCTCGTGTTGCCATCGGGAATCAGTGCGATCGTGCCGGTGCTGCCGAATGCATCGAGATCGAAGCTGTAGACCTTCATCGGGTCGCCGTTCGCCAGGCTGATCGTCATCGACGCCATCTGCGTTCCTTGCTGGTTGACCAGCAACACGCCGTCGGTAGACCCCGACGAGAGGGGCGCTCCGGTGTCGCTTGTGGCGACCCACGTGTCGACGGCCTGGTCCGTGGCGTAGGTGATGCCGTCCAGCGTGAACGAGTTCGTCGCGGTGCTGACCTGCGTGCCGGCACCGCCATTGGCGTAGGCGTCGTAGTTCTCGACCGTCTGGCTGACGGCGCTCGCGGCCCCAACGGGGACGACCACAGCTGCTGCTGCGACCGCGAGCCCAACCAGAATCTTGCCGCCG
>Ga0207695_10003491_pt1 | contig 22101 bp, 17 predicted proteins | sample KBSC54metaG_FD_184354 | JGI IMG/M metagenome (GOLD analysis project Ga0207695, IMG submission 184354) | Corn rhizosphere microbial communities from Kellogg Biological Station, Michigan, USA - KBS C5-4 metaG (SPAdes) (version 2) | ecosystem: Host-associated > Plants > Roots > Rhizosphere > Soil...
CCGGATGGCGACCGGCCGGTCGTCGGCTCCGTGCTGCACGATGTGCTGCTGAACGCGAACTCGCCGGTGCTCATCACTCGCGTCTGAGTCCGCGCCCGCCGGCGCCGTCCGGTCAGTCGCGAGGACGGATGAAACGCCCGGTGATCTGCTCGGGCTGGATCTCGAAGTAGTTGAATTTCTCGCCCGGTTGCCAGGTCCGCAGGCCGTCCACACCGGAGCGCAGGATCTCGGGCTCCGACCCGAGTCGACGAACCGTTCCCCTCACCACCACGCTCCACTTGGCGAGCATGGTGCGACCGTCGACCTCGAAGGCGACCCGGGGATGCTGGGTCAACTCGAGGATCTTGGTGCCGGGCGCCGAGCGGAAGTACAGACGTCCGTGCGCGCTGAGGTAGTTCAGCGGAAAGATGTCCGGCCCGTCGTCTGTCGACACTGCCAGTCGGCCGACGCCCTCCCGATCGAGCAGCCGCCAGCATGCCGCGCCGTCCAGCACCGTGGTCAACATGGCTGCCACCCTCGCGCGCCTGCTCCCGCGCGCGCAGAGGCGAAGGTCCCGGCCGTCCACGGGACCTTCGACCCTGCCCGCGCAGAACGCGATTCGAGAACCTGTCAGCAGTCCCCCATCCGACCTCGCAAGGAGACCCCGTGGACCCTCTCGACATCGCGCGCTGGCAGTTCGGAATCACGACGGTGTACCACTTCCTGCTGGTGCCGCTCACGCTGGGCCTCGGGCCGGTGGTCGTGCTCTTCCAGACGCTCTACGTGCGCACCGGCAACGAGCGCTACCTGCGGATGACCAAGTTCTGGGGCAAGCTCTTCCTGGTCAACTTCATCATGGGCGTCGCGACCGGCATCGTGCAGGAGTTCCAGTTCGGAATGGCGTGGAGCCAGTACTCGCGATTCGTCGGCGACGTGTTCGGCGCCCCGCTCGCCATGGAGGGCCTGCTCGCCTTCTTCGTCGAGTCGACCTTCCTGGGGCTCTGGATCTTCGGCTGGGGTCGGCTGCCCAAGCGGCTCCACCTGGCCACGCTCTACGCGGCCGTGATCGGGTCGTGGCTGTCTGCGTTCTTCATCATCGTGGCGAACTCGTGGATGCAGCATCCGGTCGGAGTCAAGCTGGTGCACGGCCGGCCGCAGCTGGTCGACATCTGGGCGGTGCTGACCAACAACACCGCGCTGGCCGCCTACTCGCACACCCTGGTCGGCTCTCTCTCGGTCGCCGGAGCCTTCCTGCTCGGCATCTCGTGGTACCACCTGTGGCGCCGCCGTCACGACGGCATCGACACGATCGGCGCCGACAAGCGGGTGATCGTGGGATCGGCGCCCGGCATCCGCGGACGCGACGCGGCCGACCACGGGGTCTGGATCCGCTCGCTGCGCATCGGCGCGGTGGTCGCGATCGTCGGATTCGGCCTGGTCTCCATCACGGGTGACGCGCAGGCCAAGCTGATGTTCCAGCAGCAGCCGATGAAGATGGCCGCGGCCGAGGCCGCCTGCCAGACCGGCACCAGCTTCTCGGTGCTCTCGATCGGCGATGTCGGCTCGCGCGACTGCACGAACGTGGTCGGCGTCATCGAGATCCCGGGCCTGCTGTCGTTCCTGGCCAACGGCGACTTCGGTACCACGGTGACCGGGGTGAACGACCTGCTGCCGCAGTACCAGGCGAAGTACGGAACCACGATCCCCGATGACACCAAGCTCTACGGTGCGGCCGCCGGCACGAAGGTGCAGTACGTGCCGATCATGGCGGTCACCTACTGGGCATTCCGCCTGATGATCCTGTTCGGTGCGCTGGCCGCGTTCGCCTCGGTGGTCGCGCTCTGGCTCACGCGGCGCGGGACCGTGCCGCGCTCGAAGTGGATCATGCGGCTGGCCCTGCTGGGCATCCTCTCGCCGTTCGCCGCCAGCGCCACCGGCTGGGTGTTCACCGAGCTCGGCCGCCAGCCCTTCGTGGTCGCCCCGAACCCGACTCCCGGCGGCATCGACGGGGTGTTCATGTTCACGGCGGCCGCGGTCTCGCCCGGCACGACGAGCGGCGAGCTGCTGTTCTCGCTGATCAGCCTCGGCCTGGTCTACCTGGTGCTGCTCGTGGTCGAAGTCGCCCTGCTCGTCAAGTACGTGCGCGGCGGGGTCGTCTCGGCCATGCCCGAGTTCGGCGCCCCCGACCGACCGGACGACCACGACGAGCCGCGCGACGTGCTCGCCTTCGCCTACTGACCCGCGATCCGCTCGAACTGGAGACAACGACATGGACATCCTTCCCAACGTCTGGTTCATCGCCATCGCGATCCTGTGGATCGGCTACCTCCTGCTGGAGGGCTTCGATCTCGGCGTCGGCATGCACATGCTGATCACGGCCAAGGACGAGCCGAGCAAGCGCGTCATGCTCAACACCATCGGCCCGGTCTGGGACGGCAACGAGGTCTGGCTGCTCACCGCGGGCGCCGGCATCTTCGCGGCGTTCCCGTTCTGGTACGCCTCGCTGTTCTCGACACTGTATGTGCCGCTCGTGCTGGTGCTGCTCGGGCTGATCTTCCGCGCGGTGGCGATCGAGTACCGCGGCAAGCGCGACACCGACCGCTGGCGCCGCGCCTGGGACCTGGCCATCGGCCTGGGCTCGTTCGTCTCGGCGTTCGGGATCGGCGCTGCCCTGGCGCTGACCACGACCGGCCTGCCCCTGGATGCCCAGGGCAACCGGGTCGGCGGACCGTTCGTCTGGCTGACCCCGGTCGCCGTGCTCGGCGGCCTCGCCGTCGTCGGCTTCTGCCTGATTCACGCCGCGACCTTCCTCGCTCTCAAGACGGACGGCCCTGTCCGTGAGCGGGCCGGCCGCATCGTCGTGACCTGGTCGCCGATCGCGCTGCTGCCGATCGTGGGCTGGGTGCTGCTCGTGCAGTTCCAGACCGGAGGCGTGGTGTCGTGGATCTTCGTGGTCGCCGCGGTGGTCGCGGTGGTGCTCGCCTGGCTGGCCGCGCGGCGCAAGCTCGAGGGGCGCGCGTTCATCGGCTTCGCCGCATTCCTCGCGCTGGGCGCCGCGTCGATCTTCTCGGCGGTCTACCCGGTGGTACTTCCCTCGACCATCTCCCACGCGTTCGACCTCACGGTGAGCAACGCGTCGAGCAGTCCGTACACCCTCGGGGTCATGACGGTGGTGGCCTGCTGCGCGCTGCCGGTGATCCTGGCGTACCAGGCCTGGACCTACTGGGTGTTCCGCACGCGGATCAGCGCGCAGTCGCTGCCCGAGGTGCACGTCTTCGAGCCCGCCGTCAAGCGGTGAGAGGGCGGCTGCTCGCCGCCGGGCTCGGTCCCGGCGGCGTGCGCACCGTGGTGGCGATCGGTGCGCTGAGCGCGGCGCGGGCGATCGCCCTGGTGATGGTCGCCGAGTCGCTGGCAACATCGATCGCCGCCATCGCTGCGGGGACCGCGGGATGGCGGTCCGCCCTGCTGCTGGGAGCCATCGGTGCGCTGCTGCGCGCGGCGTCGACCTGGGCGATCGGCACCGTCGCGGCTCACGAGGCAGGGACGGCCAAGGCGCGGCTCCGCGGCGAGCTCGCCGACCGGATCGCCGAGGGCGGGCTCGGCGGCGGGCCGGGCGGTGCGGCGCACGGCGGCATCGAGGCCGGGAGCGCGGCCGTGCTCGCGACCACCGGCATCGACGATCTCGACGACTACTACGGCTCGGTCATTCCGGCCGTCGTCGCTGCGCTGGTCGTCCCGGTCGTGCTCGGGGCGCGCATCCTGTCGCTGGACTGGTTGAGCGCCGTCGTGGTCGGGGTCACGCTCCCTCTCGTCCCGCTCTTCATGGTGCTGATCGGGATGCACACCCGCGAGCGCACGGACGCAGCATCCCGCGCCCTGCACCGACTCGCCGATCACCTGGTCGAGCTGGCGCACGGCCTGCCGGTGCTGGTCGGACTGGGGCGCGTCGATGAGCAGACCGAGGCGCTGGAGGGCATCCAGTCCGAGCTGCGGCGGCGCACCTCGCTCACCCTGCGCACGGCCTTCCTCTCGGCCCTGGCCCTGGAGCTGATCGGCACCCTGTCGGTGGCCGTCGTCGCCGTGCTGCTCGGCATCCGGCTGATGAACGGCGGCGTGCCGCTCGCCACCGCGCTGGTCGTGCTGCTGCTGGCGCCGGAGTGCTTCGGCGCGGTGCGCGAGGTGGGCGCCGCGTTCCACGCCTCGCAGAACGGCACCGCGGCCCTGCGGCGCGTCGGCGAGCTGCTGGCGTCCGTCCGGCGAGCACCGCACGCGGTGCGCGGGCGCGATGTCGTGGTCAGCGGTCTGATCGTGCGGTATGCCACTCGCGACCGGGCGGTGATCGACGGATTCCGGGCGGAGTTCCGGCGCGGGCGCCTGTCGGTCGTGGCCGGGCCGAGCGGCGCCGGCAAGTCCACCCTGCTAGCGGCCCTTGCCGGCACGCTCGAGCCGGATGCCGAGGTCACCGGAGAGGTGCGGGGCATCGATCCCGAACGCCTCGCCCTCGCCGCGCAGGCTCCCCGCTTCTTCGGCGCGACCGTCGAGCGGGAGCTCGAACTCGCCGCCAATGGGCCGACCGCCGTGAGCGCCGTGCTCGACGAACTCGACCTGACCGAGCTGCGCGGCCGGCGACCCTCCGAGCTGAGCCCGGGCGAGGCACGGCGCCTGGCGGTGGCTCGCGCCGCCTTGCGCGTTCGCGCGGGAGCCACCACCGCCCTGTTCGACGAGCCGACCGCGCACCTCGACGAGCCCAACGCCGCGCGCGTGCGCGCGCTGCTCGCGAGCCTGCGTCATTCGGCAGCCGTCGTCGTGGTCAGCCATGATCCCGCCCTGGTCGCCGAGGCCGACGCGGTGATCCGGATGCCGGAGCCCGCCGGGGCGCCCGCCGCAGCAACCCCGTCGGCCGACCCCGTCGCGCGGCGCGAGGAGCTCCGACCGGCCGCCGATCCGGGCAGCACAGACCCGTCCGGCCCACGCAACGACGACCTCTCCGCAGGCACGCTGGGCGCCCTGCTCGCCGCCTCGAAGGGCCGCTGGCTGCTCGCCGTGCTGCTCGGCGTGGCCGCCACCGGTTTCGGCCTCTCGCTCACCGCCGTCTCGGCCTGGCTGATCGTCCGGGCTGCCGAACATCCCGAGATCATGTACCTGCTGGTGGCGATCGTCGGCGTGCGGTTCTTCGGGCTCGGGCGCTCCGTCGCGCGCTACGCCGAGCGGCTCGTCACCCACGGCGCGATCATGACCGCGACCGACGCCCTTCGCCTGCGCATCTGGCGGGGCATCGCGTCGCGGGGCGCCGGATCCCGTCGGCTGCAGGAGGGCGGCTCGGCCGTCGACTACCTGGTGACGTCGATCGACGAGGTGCGCGAGTTGGTTCCGCGCGTGGTCACCCCGCTCGCGGTGGGGGCCCTGAGCCTGGCCGGCATCGTGACGACCGTCGCGCTGCTCGATCCTGCGGCGGCGATGCCGCTCGGTGCCCTCCTCGTGCTGGCCGCGGTGGGCGTTCCCTGGCTGGTGCGACGCGGCGATGCGGCGGCATCCGCGGGGCGGGTCGCCGCACGCGCCGAACTGGGCGAACGCATCAGCGCGCTGGCCGGCGCGGCCGTCGAACTGCGCGCGAACGGGATGTCGCAGGCCGCCGCCGCGCAGGTGCGGGCCTCGGCGTCGCGGGTCGCCGTGCTCGACCGGCGCGCCGCCCGCTCCGCCGGCCGGGGAACCGCGCTGCTCACGCTCGTCACCGCCGGCCTCGCCGTGCTGGCTCCGACGCTCGCCATGTCGTCGGGAGCGCCCTCGGCCGAGACCGTCGCTGTCATCGCCCTGCTGAGCCTCGCCGCCTTCGAGCCGCTGTCCGACGCCACGCACGCCGTGCAGCGCGCACCGCGGCTCGCTGCGGTGCTGGCCAGGCTGCGGCCATTCCTGGACCACCCGGAGGGCACGGACGGCGGGCTGGCCATGACCCTGCCGCTCGCGGCCGTCGAGCTCGACGCCGTGGCGGCACGCTGGCCGGGCACCGAGACCGAGGTGTTCAGCGATCTCGATGCGCGGATCGAGTCCGGTCGATGGCTGGTGGTCGACGGGCCGTCGGGTTCCGGCAAGACGACCCTGCTCACCCTGCTGCTCGGCGAGCTGGCACCGAGCAGCGGCAGCATCCTGGTCGACGGAATCCCGCTGCCGGTCCTGCGCCGCGACGACTGGCGGCAACGGATCGCCTGGTGCCCGCAGGAGGCGCATGTCTTCGACTCCACCATCCGGGCCAATCTGCTCATCGCACGCCCGCGCACCGATCCGGTCAGCGACGACGAGATGCGCGCAACGCTGGTGCGGGTCGGCCTCGGCCCGCTGCTCGACCGCCTCGCGACCGGTCTGGACGCCCGGGTCGGCGCGTCGGGCAGCTCGCTGTCGGGCGGCGAACGCCAACGGCTGGCCGTGGCGCGCGCCCTCCTGGGGCGCAGCGAACTGCTCCTGCTGGATGAGCCGACCGCGCACCTGGATGAACCGACCGCGGCCGCCATGATGGCCGACATCCGCGCGGCCACCCGGGACCGCATGGTGGTGCTGGTGAGTCATCGCGCCGGCGACCGGGCCGCGACCGACCGCACGATCCGGCTCGGGGCGATCGCCGGATCCGACACGAAGGAGGCCGTGGCCGCATGACCGAGCAACCGAGGAGCCGCGCTCCGCTGGCGTTCGCTCTCACCCTGATCGTCACCGGCGCGGTCGGGTGGTGGGCCGCCTTCTCGCTGACCCTCGACAAGATCGCCGTGCTGAAGCATCCGGACGCCGTGTTGGACTGCAACATCAGCGTGCTCGTGCAGTGCGGCAAGAACCTCGGCTCGTGGCAAGGCTCGGTGCTCGGATTCCCGAACCCGATCATCGGCTTGGCCGCCTGGATCGCGCCGATCATCGTCGGGGTCTCGCTGCTGGCCGGGGCGCGCGTCGCCCGCTGGTACTGGATCCTGTTCAACCTCGGCGTCGCGGGCGCCCAACTCTTCGTGATCTGGCTGATTCACGAGAGCATCTTCGACCTGGGCACGCTGTGCCCGTGGTGCATGCTCACCTGGTCGATGGTGATCCCGCTGTTCCTCACCGTGACGGTGCGCAACGCCGCGGCCGGCGTGTTCGGCGAGCGCCTGCGGCGCGCCGGTCGAGCCGCGACGCCCTGGCTGATCCCGGCCACGGTGACCGCATACGCCATCGTGCTGATCATCGCGCAGTTGCGATTGGACGCGCTGCACCGCATCCTGCAGGGATGACGTCTCCGCTGCCCGAACGCGATTGGGCGTCGTTGCCGGTCGACGCCGTGCTGCGCGAGCTGAACTCCTCGCCCCTCGGACTCACCAGCGCCCAGGCCGAGGCGGCGCAAGCCGCGGTCGGGCGCAACGTCATCCGGCCCCATCGGGTCGGCGCGGCGGCGGTGCTGCTTCGGCAATTCCGCAATGCCGTTCTGCTCCTGCTGCTGGGCACGGCCGCGCTGGCCGGGGTGCTCGGCGACGTCACCGATGCGGTGATCATCGGCGTGATCCTGATCGCCAGCGTCGGCCTGGGATTCGTGAACGAGTATGCGGCCGAGCGCGCCACCGCCCGCTTGATGGATGCCCTGACGCAGACCGCGGTCGTCGAACGGGACGGCCGTGACCAGTCGATCCCGGTCGGCGACCTGGTCCCTGGCGACATCGTCCACCTCTCGATGGGATGCAAGGTGCCCGCCGACCTGCGCATCATCGCGTCGTCGGAGCTCAGTTGCGATGAGAGCGTGCTCAGCGGCGAGTCGCTGCCCAGCTCGAAGTCGGCCGAGCCGGTCGCGCCCGGCGCCTCGGTCGCCGACCGGGCCTCGATGGCGTTCATGGGCACCGTCGTGCAGGGCGGCGCCGGCACTGGCGTCGTGGTCGCCACCGGGGCGCGCACCGAGATCGGCCGCCTGGCGGCCGCTCTCGACCGACGAGCGCCCGAGACCGCGTTCCAGGCCGGGCTCCGCCGGTTCTCGATGCTGCTGGTCTGGGTCGCGGCGGCGCTGGTCGCGACCGTTCTGATCACCGGGGTGCTGCTCGGGCGGTCGTTGATCCAGTCGGTGCTCTTCGCCCTGGCCATCGCCGTCGGCGTCACTCCCCAGCTGCTGCCCGCTGTGGTCAACTCGTCGCTGGCCGCGGGCGCGCGCCGCTTGGCCAAGCGCCAGGTGCTGGTCAAACGGCTGGTCTGCATCGAGGACATCGGAAACATCTCGGTCCTGGTGACCGACAAGACCGGAACCCTGACTCAGGGCACGATGACCTTCGCGAAGGGCATGGATGCCGCCGGCCGACCGGACCCCGGCCTCGCCATGCTCGCCGCGGCCACCGTCGAGGACGGCGGCGCGGGAACCGGCACCACAGACGCCCTGGACGGCGCCCTGGTCGCGGCCGGTGGACCCGGAGCCCCAGCGGCGATCGCCGCGATCCCCTTCGACCACGAACGGCGGATCTCGAGCGCGCTGGTCGACCTGGAGGGAACCCGGCAGCTGGTGGCCAAGGGCGCGCCCGAGAGCATCCTGGCGCGGTGCGCGCCGACCGAAGCCGCGGCGGCTGCGACCGCCCTCGCCGACCGTGAACTGGCCGCGGGCGGCCGGGTGATCGCCGTCGCCACCCGCGAAATGCCCGGGGCGACCACGATCGGCCCGGCCGACGAGTCCGGGCTCAGCCTGCGCGGCTTCCTGGTCTTCACCGACCCGCCGCGGCCCGAGGCCCGGGAGTCGCTTGCACGGCTGAGCGGGCTGGGCATCCGGCTCCTGATCGCGACCGGCGACCACCCCGCGGTGGCCGGCGAGGTGGCGAGCGCCCTCGGCATGGACCCCGGGACTCCGCTCAGCGGAGACGACATCGACGCGATGGATGACGCCCGCCTGACCACCGCGCTGGCCACCACCACGATCGTGGCCCGGGTCAGCCCCGAGCAGAAGGCGCGGGTCGTGCAGCTGCTGCGGAAGGGCGGCGAGACCGTCGGATTCCTCGGTGACGGGGTCAACGACAGCCTCGCCCTGCACTCCGCGGACGTGGGGATCTCGGTCGACACCGCGACCGATGTCGCCAAGGACGCGGCAGACGTCATCCTGCTCGAGAAGAGCCTGGACGTGATCGCGCTCGGCGTGGCCGAGGGCCGGCGCATCTTCGCGAACACCCTCAAGTACGTCTTCATGGCCGCGTCGGGCAACTTCGGCAACATGATCAGTGCGGCCGCCGCGTCGGCGTTCCTGCCCTTCCTGCCGATGCTCCCCGGTCAGATCCTGCTCGGCAATCTGCTGTACGACGGCAGCCAGTTGGCGATCTCGTCCGACCGGGTCGACCCCAGCGCCGTCCGGGCGCCCTCGCGCTGGGACATCGGATCGATCGGACGCTTCATGGCCGTCTTCGGCCCGCTGAGCTCGATCTTCGACCTGTTGACCTTCGCGCTGCTCCTCGGGGTGTTCCACGCCGATGCGACGCAGTTCCGCACCGGCTGGTTCATCGAGTCGCTCTCGTCGCAGGCGCTCGTGGTGCTCGTGATCCGCACCCGCCATGTGCCGTTCGTCCGGAGCCGCCCCAGCCTCCCACTGCTGGGCAGCCTGGTGGCCGTGGTGGCCGTCGCCGTCGTCCTGCCGTTCACGCCGTTGGGCGCGCTGCTCGGCTTCCAGCCGCCGAGCGCGATGCTGCTGCTCGCGCTCGCCGGAGTGGTGCTCGCCTACCTGGTGATCGCCGATGCGGCCAAGGGGCTGTTCTTCCGAGCCGAGGGCAGGCGGCGCCCGCCGCATCCACGCGTGCGCCACCTGCGGCGCGCGATCAGCGGCTACGGCGGCTGACTCAGCCGATGCCGAGCGCCTGGCCGATCACGCCCAGCGCAGCCACGAGCACTGCCGCGACCACCCCGACGCCGACGATCGATCGGATGTTCCACCGCCTCCGGGTGCCGATGAACGAGCGGCCGGTGAGGTGCGGGGCGTCGATGGTCAGGTAGTGGTGCTTCTCGCCAGGCAGGTCCGTGGGCATCCGCGAGACGCCCGACGAGGCCACAACCTCGGCATCGGTCATCGGCCGCGCGGTGCCGTGCACCACGACGCTCCAGACCTTGCGGCGGCTGCGGCCGTCGATCTCGAAGGCGACGGCGGGGTGGAGCTCGAGGGAATCCAGCTTGGATCCGGGCGCGGTGCGGAAGTAGACGCCGTCGTCGTGGACCAGGTAGTTGAGCGGGAAGACGTCCGCTCCCGCGGCGCCGACGACGGCGAGCCTGCCGAGGTCATGCGTGCGCAGCAGCCGCCAGCACTGCTCGGCATCGAGCTCGACGATCTCGCTGCCGGGAGCGGTCATCGCGTGTCTCCGCGATTCGGCGCGTCAGCGCTCCAACGCCAGTCGCGCACCTCCGGGATGTCGTCGCCGAACTCGCGCGTGTAGGCACGGGCCCGCAGCCGGGCATCCTCGAGATCTTGACGGACTCCGGCGTAGCGCTCGGCGAATCCGGGCACCCGGTCGATCGCGTCGATCGCGAGGCGGTAGCGATCGAGGTCGTTGAGCATGACCATGTCGAACGGGGTGGTCGTGGTGCCCTGCTCGATGAAGCCCCGGACGTGGACGTTGTCGTGCCCGTGCCTGCGGTAGGTCAGCCGGTGGATCATCCACGGGTAGCCGTGGTACGCGAAGATCACCGGCCGGTCGGTGGTGAAGATCGCGTCGAACTCGGCATCGGGCAGCCCGTGCGGATGCTCGCCCTCCGACTGCAGGCGCATCAGGTCGACCACGTTGACGACGCGCACCGCGAGCTCCGGGACGCGCTCGCGCAGGATCGACGCGGCGGCCAGCACCTCGAGGGTCGGCACGTCGCCGGCGGCGGCGAGCACGACATCCGGCTCCTGCCCCTCGATCTCGGTGCCCGCCCACTCGAGGATGCCGAGGCCGCGTGCGCAGTGCGCCACCGCCTCGTCCATGGTCAGCCACTGCGGCGCGGGCTGCTTGCCGGCGACCACCACATTGACGTAGTCGACCGAGCGCAGGCAGTGGTCGTACGTCGACAGCAGCGTGTTCGCGTCGAACGGCAGGTAGACCCGCACCACCTCGGAGCTCTTGTTGACGGCGACGTCGATGAAGCCCGGGTCCTGATGACTGAAGCCGTTGTGGTCCTGCCGCCAGACGTGGCTCGACAGCAGGTAGTTGAAGCTCGCCACCGGGCGCCGCCAGGGGATCCGCTTGGCCGACTCGAGCCACTTGGCGTGCTGATTGAACATCGAGTCGACGATGTGCACGAAGGCCTCGTAGCAGTCGAAGAGGCCGTGCCGCCCGGTGAGCAGGTAGCCCTCGAGCCAGCCCTGGCACTGGTGCTCGCTGAGCATCTCCATCACCCGACCGGCGCGCGCCATGTTCGGGTCGCTGTCGTGCAGGATGCCGTTCCACTGCTTGTCCGTCGCGTCGTACACCGCGGGGGCGAGCCGGTTCGATGCCGTCTCGTCGGGGCCGAAGATGCGGAAGTTGGTGGGATTCATCCGGATCACGTCGGCCAGCCAGCGCCCGAGCACGGCGGTCGACTCGGCATCGGACGCGCCGTGCTCCGCCACCTCGACCGCGTAGTCGCGGAACTCGGGCAGGCGCAGCGGCTGGCGCAGCAGGCCGCCGTTCGCGACCGGGTTGGCGCTCATCCGCCGATCACCGGTCGGCGCGAGGGAGGTGACGGCGTCCACGGGAGCGCCCGCCGTGTCGAAGAGCTCCTCGGGGCGGTAGGACCGCATCCAGTCCTCGAGGATGCGCAGGTGCTCCGCGGAATCGGTCACCTTCGCCATCGGCACCTGATGGGCGCGGAAGGTGCCCTCGATCTCGACCCCGTCGATGACCTTCGGGCAGGTCCAGCCCTTCGGGGTGCGCAGGATGATCATCGGCCAGCGCGGCCGGTCGCGCAGCTTCCCCTCAGCAGCCAGGGTCTTGATCTCGGCGATCCGGTCGAGGGCCACGTCGAGCACGGCGGCGAACCGTTCGTGCACCTCGCGCGGGTCCTCACCGTCGAAACCGCCCGAGACCAGGAACGGTTCGTGACCGTACCCGCGCATCAGGTCGAGCAGTTCGGAATCGGGGATCCGCGCCAGCACCGACGGGTTGGCGATCTTGTAGCCGTTGAGATGCAGGATCGGCAGCACCGCGCCGTCCTGCACCGGGTTGAGGAACTTGTTGGAGTGCCAGCTGGTGGCCAGCGGGCCGGTCTCGGCCTCGCCGTCTCCGATGACGCAGGCGACCAGCAGATCGGGGTTGTCGAACGCCGCACCGTAGGCATGGCTGAGCGAGTAGCCCAGCTCGCCGCCCTCGTGGATCGACCCGGGCGTGTCGGGCGAGGCGTGGCTCGGGATGCCGCCGGGGAACGAGAAGCGCCGGAACATCTGCTTGATCCCGGCCTCCGACCTATCGACTTCGGAGTACAGCTCGGAGTACGTGCCGTCGAGGTAGGCGTTGGCCACCATCCCCGGTCCGCCGTGCCCGGGCCCGGTCACGTAGATGGTGTCGAGGTCGTACTGCTGGATGGCACGGTTCAGGTGCGCATAGATGAAGTTGAGACCGGGCGTCGTGCCCCAATGCCCGAGCAGCCGCGGCTTGATGTGCTCGTTGCGCAGTGGCTCGCGCAGCAACGGATTGTCGAGCAGGTAGATCTGGCCGATGCTGAGGTAGTTGGCCGCGCGCCACCAGGCATCGATGCGGTCGAGCTGCTCAGGGGTGACGGGCGCGAGCGGCTGATGGCGCCACTGCGCGGACGTGGGGGCGACGACGGTCACGGTCTCTCCTCGGTCGGTGCGGTGCTGCCCAGTCAACCGCCGGGAGCCGCGGGATGTCAGGGTCGAAGGTCCTTCACAGCCAGCACCGAGGCGGTCTCGCGCGCGATCTGGAACTCCTCGTCGGTGGGGATCACCAGCACGTCGATCGGCGCCCCCGCGGGCGAGATGCGCCGGGAACCTCCGCCGGATCGCGTGTTGGCCGCGGCATCCACCTCGAGTCCCAGCGCGCCGAGGCCCTCGAGCGCCGCCGCGCGGACCGGGGCGCTGTTCTCGCCGACTCCGGCCGTGAACACCAGGGCATCGGCGCCGCCCAGCACGGCCAGATAGGCGCCGATGTAGTGGCGCAACCGGTGCACGTAGACGTCGAAGGCGAGTCGCGCGGCGGGGTCGCCGCGCTCGGCCGCAGCGATGACCGCGCGCATGTCGCCGCGGCCCGCGAGCCCGAGCAGCCCGCTGCGCCGGTTGAGGAGGTCGTCGAGCTCGTCGACCGTCGTCCCTGCGTTGCGCTGCAGGTACAGCAGCACCGCGGGGTCGAGGTCGCCCGAGCGGGTGCCCATCACCAGCCCCTCGAGCGGCGTCATGCCCATCGAGGTGTCGACCGAGCGGCCACCGGCGATCGCGGCGGCCGACGCCCCGTTGCCCAGGTGCAGCACGATCAGCCGGAGCTGCTCGACCGGGCGCTCGAGGAACTCGGCGGCGCGCTCGCTGACGATCCGGTACGACGTGCCGTGGAATCCGTAACGCCGGATGCCGTGCCGCTCGGCCAGCCCGGCATCGATCGCATAGCTGCGCGCCGCGTCGGGCAGCGTCGCGTGGAACGCGGTGTCGAACACCGCCACCTGCGGCAACCCGGGCAGGGCGGCCCGGGCCGCGCGGATACCCAGCAGTCCGGGCGGATTGTGCAGCGGAGCGAGCGGGGCGAGCTGCTCAATCCCGGCCTCCACCTCGTCGTCGATCCGGGTGGCCCGCACGAACCGGGTGCCGCCATGCACGATCCGGTGGCCGACGGCCTCGATCGAGGTCGAGTCCAGCTCCGCGAGGATGCGGTCGATCGCGGCCCGATGGTCGGGTGTGCCCGAGCCCGGCTCGCCGATCCGGTCGACCAGGCCCTCGGCGCCGACCGACCCCGACTCCGCGTCGACCACTCGGAACTTCACCGACGACGATCCGGTGTTCAGCACGAACACCGAGCGGATGCCGCTCACGAGATCTCCTGCGCCTGGATGGCGGTGATGGCGATCGTGTTGACGATGTCGCGCACCAGCGCCCCGCGCGACAGATCGTTGATCGGACGCGCCAGCCCCTGCAGCACCGGCCCGATCGCGACCGCGCCCGCGCTGCGCTGCACCGCCTTGTAGGTGTTGTTGCCGGTGTTCAGGTCGGGGAAGACGAAGACCGTGGCGTGCCCGGCCACCGCAGAGCCGGGCAGCTTCGAGGCGCCCACCTCGGGGTCGGCCGCCGCGTCGTACTGGATCGGCCCGGCGACCGGCAGCTCGGGCGCGCGCCGGCGCACCAGCTCGGTCGCGGTGCGCACCTTGTCAACATCCGAGCCGGAGCCCGACTCCCCGGTCGAGTAACTGAGCATCGCGACCCGCGGTTCGATGCCGAACAGCCGCGCGGTCGCGGCCGAGCTGATCGCGATGTCGGCGAGCTGCTCGCTGGTCGGCTCGGGGATGACCGCGCAGTCGCCGTACACCAGCACCCGGTCGGCGAGCGCCATCAGGAAGACGCTGGACACCACCGAGGCCCCCGGCGCGGTCTTGACGATCTCGAAGGCCGGCCGGATGGTGTGGGCCGTGGTGTGCGCGGCGCCCGACACCATCCCGTCAGCCAGCCCGTCGTGCACCAGCATCGTGCCGAAGTAGGCGACGTCGGCCACCCGCTCGGCCGCCACCTCGCGATCGATGCCCTTGGCCTTGCGCAGCTCGTAGTACTCCTCGGCGAAGCGCGCGTGCAGCCCCGCGTCGCGCGGTGAGAGCACCTGCGCAGCCCCGATCTCGAGCCCGAGCTCGGCGGCCCGGCCGCGCACGACGGCCTCCTCGCCGAGGATCGTGAGGTCGGCGATCCCGCGCCGCAACACGATCCCGGCGGCCTGCAGGATGCGGTCGTCGTCGCCCTCGGGGAGCACGATCCGCATGCTCCGGCTCCGTGCCCGCTCGATGAGCAGATGCTCGAACCGCACGGGAGTCATGGTGGTGGAGGGCTTCAGCTGCAGCACGGTCCTCAGCTCCGCGGCATCCACGCTGCGCTCGAACAGGCCGAGGGCGGTGGCGTACTTCTGCGGCGAGTCGGCCGCGAGCCGGCTGCGGGTGGCCAGGATGCGGACCGCCGTCTCATAGGTTCCGTACTCGCAGCGCGCGATCGGCAGTGTCGCGGCCAGGCCCTCGATCAGGCGCGCGACCGCGGGAGCGATCGTGAAGCCGCCGTTCAGCACGATCCCGGTCAGGCCGGGGAAGGTCTGCGACAGGTGCGCCACCACGGTGCCGACCAGCACATCGCTTCGGTCCCCCGGCACGACCACCACGCTGCCTTCGATCAACCGGGGCAGCACGTTCTCCATCGTCATGGCGGCGACCACCGCGCCGCGGACCGGCCGGTCGAGCAGTGCCTCGTCGCCGTACAGCAGTTCGGCGTCGACGGCGGCCAGCACCGACCGCAGCAGTGGAGCGGTCAACTCCGCATCCTCGGGGATCGCCCAGGCCGGCAGCCCGGATTCGGCGCGCACCGCAGCCGCGATCGCGGGGGCGGCATCGGGATCCGCACGATTGACCACGACCGCCACGGCGTCGGCGTGCTCGGCGTGCAGCTCGGCCAGGGCCACCCGCGCGACGGCCACGACGTCGGCGGCGCTGCGCGCGGTCGCGTCATCCGGACCTCGTCCGTTGAGTACCAGCAGCACGGGCGCGGCCAGGTCCGCGGCGATCCGGGCGTTGGTGGCGAACTCGGTCGGGCTGCCGACATCCGTGTAGTCGGAGCCGAGGATCAGCACGGCGTCGCACGCCCGCTCGACGGTCGAGTAGCGGTCGACGATGCGCGCGAAGGCGGCATCCCGGTCCTGGTTCACCTCGGTGTAGTCGCTTCCGGTGCTCTGCTCGGCGGTCAGGCCGGCCGTCGACCGCTCCAGCAGCATGTCGAGCACGTAATCGCCCTCCTGCGCGGAGCGCGCAACCGGGCGGAACACCCCGACCCGCTCGACGGTCCCTTTGAGGGCTTCCAGCACGCCGACCGCGATCGTCGACTTGCCGGACCGCCCCTCGGCGGAGGTCACATAGATCGAGGTCGCCACAGGTGAACGCTACGCGGATCGGCGCCCGAGTCGAAGGTCGGAGGTCCCGCCCGCGTCAGCGACGCGCGGTTCAGGGGACGACGACGACCGGGCAGGGCAGCTCGGCCAGAAGCCCGCGCGCGGTCGAGCCGAACATCGCCCTCGCGATCGCCCTCTGGTGCGTACGTCCGACGACCAGGAGCGACGCGCTGCGAGCGGCATCGGCGAGCCGGGCGACCACTCCGCCCTGTACCGCTTCGGCCGTCACGGTCAGTTCGGGATGCGACTCCCGCACCACCCGGGCGAGGTGTGCCAGCGCTCGCTGCTGTCGCTCGGGGATCGAATCCGTTCCGAAATTCCACTCGGTCGGGATCTCGCCGGTGCCGGTGGTCTGCCAGGCGTGGATCAGCTGGACCTCGGTCCGTCCTTCGGCCGCCGCCCGGGCGGCGAAGGCCAGCGTCGAGGTCACGTCGTCCTCGGCGCCGACCCCGACCACCACGGCGCCCTGGCGCGGGAGCCATTCGGCAGGCACGACGACCACGGGGCCGCGGGTGCGCGTCAGCGCGAGTTCGGCGATCTTCAGCCCCCGATGATCGTGCCGATGAATGCCGAGCACGAGCAGGGAGTCCGCGGAGCCGCCGAGCAGGTCGAGCGGGTCGGATGCGGCCGGCCGCGCCGTCAGGTGCACCATGGGTGCGAACAGACCGAGAAGCCCGATCATCCCCTCGACGGCGGCGTGGCGTCCCGCGGCATCCGCGGCATCCGGATCGACCGTGTCGACGACCTCCACCTCGGCGGAACCGTAACCCACCCGGTCGATCACCCAGCGCAGAGCGGCGGCCGAGGCTACGCCGCCATCGGACGCGAGGACGATCCTCACGATCACGCCGGTGCGCGCCAGCCGACCGGCCGGTCGTTCCACAGCGGACTCGGTTCCAGCGCGGACACGAAGCGCAGGCCGGAGACGGACTCGGGATCGATCTTGAACAGGACGGGCTTGGGCCCGGGGGCCACCGGATGCAGCTCGTCGCGCTCCGTTCGCGGACCGGGAACGTCGCGGTCGACCACGCGCGCGGTCCCGAGCACGATGACGCTCCAGTGCAGCCCCGACTCGAGGCCGTCGATCTCGAAGGCGACCCGGGGATCCCGGCCGATGTCCGAGACCTTCGATCCGGGAGCGCTGCGGAAGATCAGCGACCTCTCGCGGACGCGGTAGTTGACCGGCCAGATCCGCGGTCCGTGGTCGGTCGAGGTGGCCAGGCGGCCGATCGTCTGGGCCTCCAGGAGTCGCCAGCATTCCGCGACGTCGAGACTGTTCGTGCCATCCATGCTCATGAGGATGCCGGGGCGCCCAGCTCACGACCAGGGTCAGAAGTCCCGCGGAGTCCTGGGACCTACGGCCCTGCCGCCCGGTCGCGAGGGTGCCCAGGCTGGATCCGACGAAAGGGGTCTCCCGTGGGCAAGACCGTGACGAAGAGTACCGAGAAGACCGCGGAGAAGATCGTGGTCGGTGTCAGCGACTCGGCGAGCATGAAGGCGGTCGACTGGGCGATCGCTCGCGCGCACGTCCATCCGGTCGAACTGACCCTGGTCGCCGCATACGACTGGACCGGTCAGCCGTTCAGCCAGGTCGCCGGGATGCTGCGCGAGGTTCGTTCGCGCATCGGCGCCGCGACTCCGCACACCGTCGTCCACCTGATCGAGTCGGAGGACGATCCCGACGAGGCCCTCACGCGGGCGACCGTGGGCGCCGACCTCCTGGTGATCGGTTCGCACCAGCGGTCGCAGCTGCAGGAGCGCTTCGGGATGCGCTCGCTCAAACTGGCTCGACAGGAGAACTGCGCCACCGTCATCGTGCCCGAGGGGTGGACTCCGCGCCACGCCGGCAAGATCGTGGTCGGACTCGACCAGGCGTCGAGCACCTCCGCTCTGGAGTTCGCCGCCCACGAGGCCGAGACGTCCGGCGGCCGACTCGAGGTGGTGCACGCGTGGACTGCTCCCCTGCCGGCATTCGACCCGCTGGTCTGGATCGTCGACACCGAGAGCGAACTACGTGCCGCGCACCGTGAGCAGTTGGATGCGGCGCTCGATCTCGTCCAGCAGCGGCATCAGGGCGCTCGGGTGGCCGGCTGCCTCGAGGAGTGCCTGCCCGTCGCCGCGCTCCGCGAGCGGGGAGCAGCGGCCGACCTCGTGGTGATCGGCTCCCACAGGGGCGGTCCGATCGTGCGCATCGCGCTGGGCTCGACGGCCAGCGAACTGCTGCACGACGCGGTGACGCCGCTGTGCATCGTCCCGTCGGCGGAGGGCACCGAGTCGGGTGCCACCGAACCCGAGATGATCCCGGCAGAAGCAGGCGAACCCGTACGCGGTGACTAGCATCGCGCCATGGCCAGTCTCACCGGTTCGTTCACGATCCCGCTCGAGCTGGGCGTCACGCCCGAGCGCGTATGGGCGCTGCTGAGCGATCCCGAGTTGCGGGCGAGCTGGGTCAGGATGCCCGGGCCGTCGAGCACGGCGACGCGCGAGTTCGACTTCCGGGTCGGGGGCGGCGAGCGGCTGACGAACACCTTCCGCGGCGCTTCCGAGCAGGGCGACGCCGGCGAGGAGCTCGAGAACCGCTCGGTCTTCTACGACATCGTGCCCAACGAGCGCATCGTCTCGAGCTACCAGGCGGTGGTCGCGGGCATTCTGCGGTGGGTCGCCCTGGTCACGGTCGACCTGGCGCCGAGCGGGGCGGGCACGCACCTGGAATGGACGGAGCAGTACAGCTTCGTGCATCTGAGCACACCGGGCGGGGTCGACGACGTCAAGCACCTCATCGGCGGCACCCGCCTGCGCCTCAACGGCCTGGTGGCGGCAGTGGACGCGCTCGACGGCGCATCATGACCGAGCTGCTGGTCGCCGAGGGCGACATCACCCGGTACCCGAGCGAGGTGATCGTGAACGCCGCCAACGAGTCGCTGCTCGGAGGCGGCGGGGTGGATGGCGCGATCCATCGGGCGGCCGGACCGGAGCTGCTCGACGCGTGCCGGCGCCTGCACGGTGCGAAGACCGGCGAGTCCAAGATGACGGATGCCTTCCGCATCACGACCGCGCAGAAGATCATCCACACGGTGGGTCCGGTATTCGCGCAGTACGCGCCCGACCGGGCGGCCGAGCTGCTCGCCGACTGCTACCGCAGCAGCCTCGACCTCGCGTCTACGTATCGGTCGATCGCGTTTCCGTCGATCTCGACGGGCGTCTACGGCTACCCGATCGCGCAGGCGGCCGGGGTGGCGGTGGCGACCATCCGGGACTGGCTGGCGCGGCACCCCGGGACCGCGCTCGAACGGATCGCGCTGATCGCCTTCAGCCACCCGGACTTCGAGGTGCTGCGCGACGCCGTCGATCGTGCGGCCGGCGCGGTTTCCGACTAACCCGCGGTCGGCGAGCCGCTCGGGGTCGGACTCGGTGTTGGAGACGGGTTCTTGGTGAACGCGTCGCCGGCGACCTGCAGGACGAATTGCGCGAACTCGTTCGGGTCGAACGCCGTCGTGTACTTGAACTGCGTGCCGTCGACGATGATGGTCGGCGTGCCGGCGATGTTCTTCACGTCCGCGCCGGGGATCGGGCCATTCAGCGCCCGGGTGGTCGCCGCCTGCACCCAGCCGCGGAAGCGGTGGTCGGCCATGCACTTGGTCACCTGCGTCATCTCGGTGACCCCGACCCGGGTGGCTCGAGCCTCGATCTGCTCGTCGGTGAGCCCGGCGCTTCCCTCCTTGGGCTGGTCGATGAACAGCGTGTCGTTGAAATCGAAGAAGTGGTCGGGCGAGAACTCGGCAACGCAGGCGGCCGCGTTGGCCGCCCGCAAGGAGTATTGAGTTCCTGCCGACTTGGTGGTCAGCACCGCGATCGGATGGATCTCGACGGTCGCGGCGCCGGTCTTCAACCAGGCCCGAAGTTGGTCGCCGTTCTTCTTCTCGAAGGTGCCGCAGTTCGGGCACAGGTAGTCGACGTACAGCTTGATGTCGATCACCGCGGGCGGATTCGTCGCCGAGGGCACCGGCTTCGAGTTGGCCGGCAGGCCCGGCGTCTGAACGGCCTTCAAGCCGGTGCCGATCTTGATCCCGTCGCTCAGCATGTTGAGGGGGCCGCGGCCGCCCGGCTGCGCGAAGTTCAGGATGACCAGGGCGACGACGACGATCACGACCAGCACGCCGCCCACCACCGAGAACGTGACGACGCGGCGACGGGTGCGGTCCTGCTTCTTGTGGAGCTCGCGCAACTCGCGGGCACGCTCGCGCGCGCCTTCTCGCACCTCGCTCCTGTTCCGCGGTGAGCCGTGGGGCGCTCCTGCGGGAGGCAGGCCGAATGGGCCGTCGCTCATGAATCCTCGTTCTCGGGTGGTCAGGCGGCGCAAAACTACTCCTCGCCATGAGCGAGGTCGAATCGAGCGCCGCCGAAGATGCTAGGCAGTCAGTCTGGGAGGGCACCGGATGCCGCCTGTGCCGGTCGGCGATCCGAGCCATCCTCTCGAAGATGCGGCCCCCTGTCGAGGGTGCCATACTGGCCGGTGGCCCGAGATGTCTCGGCACCGACGGCCACTTCCATTCACTACGGATCGTCCGGCACGTACCTGCCGGTGAAGGAGTTCAGTACCGCTATGGCATCTGTCACGTTTGAGAAAGCGACCCGCACCTATCCCGGGTCCTCCCGCCCCGCCGTCGACCAGATCGATCTCCAGGTCGCTGACGGCGAGTTCCTCGTCCTGGTCGGTCCGTCCGGCTGTGGCAAGTCGACCACCCTGCGCATGCTCGCCGGCCTCGAAGAGGTCAACGAGGGCCGCATCCTGATCGGCGATCGCGACGTCACCGACGTTCCGCCGAAGGACCGCGACATCGCGATGGTGTTCCAGAACTACGCGCTGTACCCGCACATGACGGTCGCCGAGAACATGGGCTTCGCGCTCAAGATCGCCGGCGTCAACAAGGAGCAGCGCGCCCAGCGCGTGCTCGAGGCCGCCAAGCTGCTCGACCTGGAGCCCTACCTCGGCCGCAAGCCGAAGGCCCTCTCCGGCGGTCAGCGTCAGCGCGTGGCCATGGGCCGCGCCATCGTGCGTCAGCCCCAGGTGTTCCTCATGGACGAGCCGCTGTCGAACCTCGACGCCAAGCTGCGCGTGCAGACCCGCACCCAGATCGCCTCGCTGCAGCGCCGCCTCGGCGTCACCACCGTCTACGTCACGCACGACCAGACCGAGGCCCTCACCATGGGCGACCGGATCGCCGTGCTCAAGGATGGCGTGCTGCAGCAGGTGGGCACCCCGCGCGAGCTGTACGAAGCCCCGACCAACGTGTTCGTGGCCGGCTTCATCGGCAGCCCGGCGATGAACCTGTTCCCGGCCGACGTGGTCGACGGCGGTGTCAAGTTCGGCTCGGCGGTCGCCAAGGTCGAGCGCGACATCCTGCTCAAGGCCAACGGCAGCAAGATCACGATCGGCGTGCGCCCCGAAGACGTCAGGATCGCCAAGTCGGGCGAGGGCCTGCAGGTCAACGTCGACGTGGTCGAGGAGCTCGGCGCCGACGGCTACCTCTACGGCCACACCGAGGTCGACGGTCACCGAGTCGACATCGTGGCCCGCGTCGATGGCCGCACCCACCCGAACGCCGGCGAGACCGTCGCCATCACGCCCGTGTCGGAGCACGTTCACGCCTTCGACTCCGAGACCGGTGAGCGGCTCTCGAAGCCGATCGCCACGGCCAAGGCCAGCGCCTAACGGTTCGCGTCACGCACACCACTGCCGCGGCATCCGACTCCAGGATGCCGCGGCAGTGTTCTGTCCGGCGCCAGCCGGACGGCCCGGCTCGCGGCAGAATGGATCCCGCGCAGCCGAACTCCCGCTCGAGCCGCGCAGAAGGAGAAACCAGCATGGCCATCGCGACCATCAACCCGGCAACCGGCGAGACCGTCAAGGAGTTCCCGGCGGATGACGCCGCGACCATCGACCGCAAGATCGGCGAGGCCGAGGCCGCGTTCCAGTCGCTGAAGTCCACCACCTTCGCGCAGCGCGCCGAGTGGATGCGGGCCGCCGCCGAGTTGATCGAGCAGGAAGCCGACGACACTGCCCGCATCCTGA